>Ga0137397_10001846_pt1 | contig 14809 bp, 10 predicted proteins | sample czorhiz116metaG_FD_106658 | JGI IMG/M metagenome (GOLD analysis project Ga0137397, IMG submission 106658) | Vadose zone soil microbial communities from Angelo Coast Range Reserve, California, USA - czorhiz1.16 metaG | ecosystem: Environmental > Terrestrial > Soil > Vadose zone | place: USA... | reverse complement strand
TCGTCGCCAGCGCTGGTGGGGAAACCAAGAATGGGAGGGCCCCAGTGGCCATAAACGACGACACCAAGTTCCATGCCGAGGCGATGCGAATACCAGCGGTGATAATCGCGTTGCATGAAGGTAGCCTTTCGTATGCCAGCAAGCTGAAACCAGGCAGGCGAAAGTATGCCAGCCGAGCCGTGCGAGGGCAACGGCGCGCAAATTAACAAGCTGGCTATCACGGAGACGGGCGAGGCATATACTTATGCTGAATTGGGCGGCCCGTTCCGCAGGGGTAGGATTCACAAAAGCGACAGCGAACGCAGTGCCCCAGATGCCCCAACAGTTCTGATTTCGGAGAAGGCTCATTGAAAAAAACGTTGAAGAAAAAAACCAGCGGGAATGAAAAAAATCAGGACAAAGTACTGCGCGAGCATCTTGGCTATTTGCTGAAAGGCGGCGGGGCGCACGTGCATTTTGAAGATGCGCTGATGGGATTTCCAAAAAGCAAGCAGGGCGTGTTCGCGAAAGGGCTGCCCCACACCGGCTGGCAATTGCTGGAGCACGTACGAATCGCGCAGTGGGACATTTTGGAATTCAGCCGCAATGCAAAGCACGTGTCGCCGGATTTTCCCGGAGGTTACTGGCCAAAGACGCCGCTTCCATCAAATGATGCCGTGTGGGAAAAAAGCGCAAAGAGTTTTCTGCGCGATTTGGAAGAAATGATCGCGCTTGTGAAAAATCCGAAAGCGGATCTCTTTGCGAAAATCCCTCACGGGAGCGGGCAGACGATTCTGCGCGAAGCCTTGCTTCTGGCGGACCACAATGCGTACCACCTGGGGCAGCTTGTGGATTTGAGGAGAGCCCTGGGGGCATGGCCAGAAGAATAAGTGTTCAGTACCCTGAGATCCGCGAAGAGTTTTGAGAGAAGTCATCTGCCCGTTTTCGACCTAATCTAGCGAAGATAAAGCTTGTTGTTCGTTGCATGCGGGGGAGAAGTGCGCTTGCGCAATGGCGGGCTTGCAAGAATACGGAATCGCGCTAGGATTAGGGCTGGAAATCACCGAAAAATCGGAGGTCGCATGGTGCATATTGTCGTCGAAGACGTAACGCGTCGTGGATTCCTGAAGGGAATGCTCGGAGCGGGCGCGTTCGTGTTGAGTTTGCGAATGATGTCGGGGAATACGCTGGCGGCGAGCCTGACGGAAGAGATGGCGAGCGGAGGATTGAAGGGCCCGCTTTCGCCGAACGTGTGGCTCGCGATTGATACGGATGGCTCCGTGTACATCATCGCGCACCGCAGCGAAATGGGGAGCGGAAGCCGGACGGCGGTACCGCGAATTGCCGCGGACGAACTCGACGCGGATTGGAACCGAGTAAAGATTGTGCAGGCAATCGGCGATGAAAAATATGGAGACCAGGACACCGACGGGTCGCACTCCGTGCGCGGATCATTTGATGCAATGCGCGAAGCGGGCGCGACCGCGCGGTTGATGCTCGTGCGCGCGGCGGCGAAACAATGGGGCGTGCCGGAAAGCGAGTGCTCGACGGATTTGCATGTGGTCGTCCATAAGGCGAGCGGGAAAAAACTCGGATACGGCGAACTGGCGACGGCAGCATCGAAACAGAATGTTCCAAAAAAAGAAGACTTGAAGCTGAAAGCAAGAACCGAGTGGCGGTACATCGGAAAAGGAACTTCGAGCTACGACTTGAAGGATATGGTGACGGGCAAGGCGGGATACGGAATTGACGGATGGAGGGAGGGCATGTTGTACGCCAACGTGGCGCATCCGCCGGTGCTCGGGAGCACGGTGAAATCGGTGGACGATAAAGAAGCGCTGGCCGTAAAGGGCGTGAAGCAGACGGCGATGATTGAGCCGTGGAAAGCTCCGATCATGTTTCAGGCGCTGGGCGGCGTGGCCGTGGTGGCGGACAGCACCTGGGCTGCGATCGAAGGAAAGAAGAAACTGAGAATTGAATGGAACGAGTCCGAGCACAAGAGCTATTCGTCGGACGCGTACCGAAAAGAATTGGAAGCGACTTCGCGGAAACCCGCCAAAGTGGTGCGGGAAGTGGGAAACGTGGACGCAGCGTTCGCGAAGGGCGGAAAGATTTTGGAGGCGGAGTATTACGCGCCGATGCTGGCACATGCGTCCATGGAACCGCCGGCGGCGTTGGCTCACTACAAAGATGGAAAGGTGGAATTGTGGGCCGCGACGCAGAATCCGCAAGGAACACGCGACGCGGTGAAGGACGCGCTGGGGCTGAAGAAAGAAGACGTCACGGTAAACGTGACGCTGCTCGGCGGCGGCTTTGGGCGTAAGTCGTTTCCGGATTACGCCGTGGAAGCGGCAGTGCTTTCCAAACAAACCGGAAAGCCCGTGAAGGTGGTGTGGTCGCGCGAAGATGACATCAAGTTCGACTCGTTTCACTCGTGCGCGGCGATGTATTTGAAGGCGGTGCTAGATGCGGACGGAAAACCAGTCGCGTGGCTGCAGCGAAGCACTTTTCCGCCGATTGCCTCGACGTTTGACGCGAAAGGAGTGTACGCAGACGCCGGAGAAATTGGACTGGGCTGGAGTGATCTGCCATATGCGATTCCGAATCATCGCGCGGAAAACGGCGCTGCAGCCGCTCATGTTCGCATCGGCTGGTTGCGCAGCGTTTGCAACGTGTTTCACGCGTTCGCCGAGCATTCGTTTGCCGATGAATTGGCGCACACGGCGGGAAAAGATTCACGCGAGTACATGCTAGCGCTGCTCGGGCCAGATCGCGTGATTCCGAAGGAACAGCTCGCGAAGGATTATCCGAACTACGACGGCGACTATGCTCGATATCCAATTGACACCGCGCGATTCCGGCGTGTGGTGGAAATCGCCACGGAAAAAGCAGGCTGGGGCAAAAAGAAGAACGGAAACGGCTTTGGCATGGGTCTCGCCATGCACCGCAGCTTCCTGACGTACGTCGCCACTGTCGTGCAAGTGCAAATGGACAAAGACGGAAAAGTGCAAATCCAGCGTGTGGACACCGCTGTGGACGCGGGAACAATTGTGAATCCGGAAATGGCGCGGCAACAATATGAAGGCGCGGCCGCGTTCAGCACGAGCTTGGCGTTTTACGGCGAAATTACCGCGCAAAACGGTGTGATCCAGCAATCGAACTTCGACGGCTATCCGATGGCGCGCATGAACGTTGCGCCGCGCGAAACGCGCGTCTATTTGGTGGAAAGCGACGCGCCACCTGCAGGAATTGGCGAGCCGGGTGTGCCACCGTTTACTCCCGCGCTATGCAATGCGATTTTTGCAGCTACTGGAAAACGTTACCGCGAATTGCCGCTGTCAAAGTCGGGGCTGGTATAAGGACCTTTGCCAGAGGCAGGAATTGTGGGCTGCCTCACACCTCGCTGACACAAACATTATATCAATTAGATAATTTATATCCGGGGCAAAGTAACTTCGTGGCATAACCTATCCAATTAGTTCAACACGAGCAAATCCGTCGTGTAACACTACAAATAGACCGATTCTAACTTTCGCGGTATTCCAATGCGCCATTCTCGCATTTTGCTAGTGGCCGCTCTGGCCCTATTGGCGGCTCATGTAGTAGTGATCGCCACCCTGGGGAATAAACCGCCCGGGCCAATTCTTTCCGACACGATTCAACTTTTCCTGGGAGCACTCGCAACGCTAGCTGCATTTCAAGCGGCGAAGCGAAGCGGTACTTTCGGGCGCGTTTTCTGGAGGCTGGCTGCCTCGGCGTTCGTAGTGTGGTGTGTCGGCCAAGTCCTGGGCGGCTACTACGGCAGTATACAAAATAAAGACACCCAACTCTTGTGGCACGTGCAGCTGTTCTATTCCGCGTGGCCAGCGCCACTCGCCATGTGCATCTTTCTTGACGTTAAGGACGAAAAAGAAGGAATCGATTGGGAACGGATCCTGGACTTCGGCCAAGTGGGGATTGTTTTCGTTCTGCTCTACTTCTACTTTTCCAATCTTCCGACACACGGGTCTCAGTTGGGCGCCTGGAGGCTTTCGATCACCACGGACGGATTGCTGACGACGGGATTTTTTTTGCGCTCAATCGTGGAACGAAAAAATCCAACACGACGGCTCTTTTGGAGCTTTGGGTGCTATCGCCTTGTAGCGCTGATGACGGACCTCTACTTTGTTGCCGGTTTGCCAGAACCGATCAATGGAGCGTGGTTCGATCTGATTTGGAGCACACCATGGCTCATTCCGATCGTCACGGCCACCCAGTGGGGCGAGGAAAATAGAGCGGAAACAAGACCAACGGGAGGGGTACTGCGCCGGCGACTGCAGATTACGCAGTTTTTGCCGCTGATTTTTCCCGTATTGGTTATTTTGATGGCCGCCGAAATTGCGCGTGGCCAGCTTGTGGTGGCTGGAATTGCGGTCCTGCTTTCACTGGGCACTTCCTATGGACGGCTGATTCTCACGTCTCGCGAACAGCAACGCTCAGCGGAAGCGTTAGCAGAAAGCGAGGAGAGATTCCGGACGGTTTTCGATGGGTCGCCGGTAGGAATGGCTGTAATCGGAATGGATGGACGAGTCATCGCAAGCAACGTGGCATGCAAAACGATGCTTGGAATCGGAGAACAAGAAGAGATGACGACGGAGATTTTTGACGATCTTACTCATCCAGAGCATCGCGAGCAGGACGCGGCGCGTTATCAGAGTTTGGCGAAAGGAGAGACCGGGCAGATTCGCCAAGAGAAACGCTACGTTCTAAGAGATGGGCGGACAGCCTGGGCCGATTTGCATTTGTATCTCTTGCGGGGAAGAAAAGGTGAGCCGCGGTTCATCATCGGCATGGCGGTAGATATCTCCGAGCAAAAAATGCTCGAATCTCAGCTGCGGCAAGCGCAGCGCATGGAAACTATTGGGCGATTGGCTGGAGGCGTGGCGCACGATTTCAATAATTTGTTGACGGTCATCAAGGGGTATAGCGATCTGGTTTTGGAGAAGACGCAGAAGGAACCGACCATCCAAAGCCACATGGAACACATTGACCGGGCGACGGATCAAGCGGCTTCCTTGACGAGACAGTTGCTGGCATTCAGCAGACAACAGGTGTTGCAGCCAAAAGTTTTCAATTTGAATGCGTTGGTGCTGAACACGAAGAAAATGCTACAGCGACTGATTGGCGAAGACGTTGAAATGATCACAATCACGCAGCCGGACCTTGGCTCCGTGAAAGCAGATCCTGGGCAAATTGAGCAAGTAATCCTGAATCTGGTTGTGAACGCGCGAGATGCAATGCCCGACGGAGGAAAGCTTACGCTCGAGACAGCAAACGCAGAGCTGGACGAGGCGTTCGTTCACGTGCATTGGGGCGCCAGGGCCGGGCGGTTCGTACTGCTTACCGTGATGGACACGGGCACAGGCATGAGTGAAGAAATCCTGGCGCATATTTTCGAGCCATTCTTCACGACCAAAGAGTTAGGAAAAGGTACGGGGCTGGGACTCTCGATGGTGTACGGAATTGTGAAACAGAGCGGCGGATATATTTGGGTTAACAGCAGACCTGGAGAAGGTACAAGTTTTAGGATTTATCTGCCAAGAGTCGAAGAACCACCGGAAGACATGACGAGAACCGCACGGCCGATCGAAACGGTTCGAGGAAGCGAGACCATTCTTCTGGTGGAAGATGATGCATCGGTACGCGAACTGACATGCGATATTTTGCAAGCCCGCGGCTACGAGGTTCTTGTCGCGAATGGCCCAAGCCAGGCGCTGGATCTGTGCAATCGTTACGAAAAGCAAATGCATCTTGTTTTGACGGACCTAGTGATGCCGGGAATGAACGGAGCAGAAATGGCGGACTTAATCGTAAAGTTGCGGCCGGGCATCCAAGTATTATTCATGTCGGGGTACAGCGACAATGCGTTGTTGCAGGATGGGGCTCAGGGCAAGAAGCTGAATTTTCTGCAGAAACCATTCACAGCGGGCGTTCTTCACAAAATGGTGAGAGAAATTCTGGATGGCGGAGCGAAATAGCATCTGGTAGACAAAACTTGCATACGTACGACAGCTGAATTACGTTTTGCTCCGGCTTTCTTGTGCCGATGGCTGGAGGAATGCTTGCGAAAGTTCCTTTTTGCATTTTCGATTGCATGTATGTGGGCCTTGCCAAGTGATGGACAACGTCGGCCGGTGCTGCCGCAGATTGATCTGCCTCATCCTTATTACTACCGCGAACTTTATTTGCCGCAGTTGACGAGTGGGCCGAGCAGCCTTGCGTGGGCGCCCGATTCGAAGGAACTCGTCTATTCGATGGCAGGTTCGCTATGGAGGCAAAAGCTTGATTCGAAAGAGGCATTGCAACTGACAGATGGACCCGGTTACGACTACCAGCCGGATTGGTCACCGGATGGAAAAGCCATTGTGTACACGTCGTACCAAAAAGACGCGATGGAATTGTGGCTGCTGGATGTGGCGAGCGGGAAAACCACGCAACTCACGAGCGGCGGCGCAGTCAACGTCGAGCCGCGATGGTCACCGGATGGAAAGCGAATCGTTTTTATTTCGACGCAGTACAACAGGCGATTTCATATTTTTCGCGCGGACGTAGCCAACGGAAAACTCGAAAATGTGGTGCGGCTGACAGGCGAAACGAAGAGTTCCCTGCCCCGCTACTACTACAGCGCCTTCGACATGGAGATCAGTCCCGTGTGGACGCGTAACGGCCAGGAAATTCTTTTCGTTTCGAATCGCAGCCACATTCACGGTACAGGCGGATTCTGGCGAATGAAAGCGGAGCCTGGCGCGGAGGCCCGCGAAATTCATTACGAAGAAACAAACTGGAAAGCGCGCCCAGATTTTTCTCCTGATGGCTCGCGCATGGTGTACAGCTCGTATCTCGGCCGCCAGTGGCACAACCTGTGGCTCATGCCCGCAAACGGCGGCGATGCGTTTCCCCTATCCTACGGCGATTGGGACGAGACGAATGTGCGTTGGTCGCTAGATGGAAAATACATCGCGGCTATCTCCAATGAAACTGGAAATACCTCTCTGACCTATCAAGCAGTTTCGGGAGGAAGCCGGCTAAGACTGCCGGTAGAAAAGCGCCAGTATTTGCGCCCGCACAGCTCGTTTCAGCTGAGTGTTTCGAGTGACGATACGATGCCTGTACGAATGTCTGTGGTCGATGCCTCGGGAAAATTCTATGCGCCGCCTGAAGCCTGGATCCATGCTGATGACGGATTCGACCGCCAACAACAACCTTTTGAAAGCCACTATTTCCATATGGATTCTCAGGCGACTGTCGAGGTTCCTGCAGGGAAAATTACGGTGGAGCTGACGCATGGGTTCGAATACGAAACCGTGAAGCAGGTTGTCGATGTTAAGCCGGGAGAGAGATCGGGCGTTCTGCTGAATGGCCCGTCGAAGATATGGGAATCAACCCACAATGATAGGCGCTGGATCAGCGGTGACCTCCATGCCCATATGAATTATGGAGGGACATACCGAAATACCGCAGCACATCTTGCTAAACAGGCGGAGGCAGAAGATCTTCAGATTGTAAACAATCTGGTAGTGAACAAGGAGCAACGGTTTCCGGATATCGCGGTCAGCGGGAAGGGATTTGATGTAGCTGGGCCCTTGGTCATTCATGGACAAGAGTTTCACACAAGCTACTGGGGACATCGTGGTTTGTTGAGCGCGAGAGAACGCTTGCCGTTGCTGTTGCCTGGGTACGCCGCGTATCCAAACACGGCGGCGGCGAGTTTGTTTCCGATGAATGCAGACGTATATGACATGGCGCATGACCTGGGAGCACTAGTGGGAGCAGTGCACCCGTTTGATGAAGCGCCCGATCCTTTTGCGAATCCACAACAAAGGATTACAGATGAGGTGCCGGTGGATGTTGCGCTAAAGAAACTGGATTACATGGAGATTGTGGGCTTCAGCGATCACAAAGCAACTGCTTCTGTGTGGTACCGATTTCTGAACCTGGGATTCCGAATTCCCGCTGGAGCGGGAACAGACGCAACGGCAAATTACGCAGCGCCAATTCGCGGGATGGTCGGCATGGATCGTGTATACGGATTGGTGCCTGGCGGGCCCGTTGATGTCAGCACAGTAGGTCCGTGGTTCGACGCAGTGAAATATGGCCGGACGTTTGTGACAAATGGCCCATTGCTTGAATTTAGTATTCCGGATGCCACTATCGGCGATGATTTACATCTCAAGACCTCGCAAACGGTAAGTTTTTTCGCAATGCTGCGGTCCAATGCGCCGGTCGATCATCTGGAAGTGGTGTGTAATGGAAAGGTTGTGCGAAGTTTGCTGCGCGGTGGTCCCAAAAAGACAGCGGATGTGGAGGGGACGATCACATTGAACGACAGTGGATGGTGCGTGTTGCGAGCCTGGAGCGAAAAGGCGGTGCATCCCGTAATGGACAACTACGCGTATGCGACAACGAGTCCAATTTACGTGACGATTGCAGATCGGAAGCCACACTCGCCGGAGGATGCGAAATATTTTGCCGCGTGGATTCAGCGCACCATCGAAGTGACGGAAAAATATCCGGATTGGAACTCGGCGGAAGAAAAAGAAGGCGTTATGAAGAAATTAAGAGAAGCGCAGAAGATTTATGAGGGGATGGAATAGAAATAGTTGTGTTGGACTTTCCAGAGATTGGCGATAGACTCTCTGGACGGGGAAGCAGTTAACGGGACACACGTGCTTCGTCCGCAACGAAAGATTGGTTCTTTCCTGAAAGATCGAAACGCACCGCTGGCAGAAACGAAGCGCGGCACGCAACCTGCCCTGTTTTTAGATAAATCGATTTATTACTGGCGATTGTTTGCGTCCGGGAGGGCGTCCCGATGATTCTGGGTGTGCCAAAAGAAATTTATCCCGGCGAGCGAAGAGTGGCAATCGTTCCGGGAGTGATCCCCACGCTCACAAAAGCGGGCCTTGAGGTCATCGTGGAAGCGGGGGCCGGAATCGAAGCCGGATATCCGGACCGCGAATACACCGAAAAGGGCGCGAAGCTAGTGGCGGATCGCGCCGAGGTTTTCCGGACTGCGGACATTGTGGTGCAGGTTTTGTGCTACGGGTCGAACGACGTAAATGGCAAAGCGGATTTGCCATTGATGCGAAGCGGTCAAGTGATTGTCGGCTTCCTGCGACCGATGGGAAAACTGGAAGAGTTGCAAGAACTGGCGAAAACCGGAGTGACTTCTTTTGCCGTGGAGTTGATGCCGCGGACGACACGCGCGCAAAGCATGGATGCGCTCTCTTCCATGGGCACAATTTGCGGGTACAAAGCGGTAGTGATGGCGGCAGACACGTTGCCGCGAATTTTTCCTATGCTTACGACCGCGGCGGGAACGATTACGCCTGGGCGAGTTTTCATCATCGGAGCCGGCGTGGCCGGACTGCAGGCCATCGCCACGGCGCGGCGGTTGGGCGCTGTGGCCTCGGCTTATGACATGCGGCCCGCGGCGAAGGAACAGGTGCAAAGCTTAGGCGGGCGATTTGTGGAATTACCCATCGAAGCAAAAGATGCGCAGGACGCGCGCGGCTATGCTACAGCGCAAGGCGAAGAGTTCTACAAGAAGCAACGTGAACTGCTCGGTGCCGCCGTGGCGGAAAGCGACGTCGTGATTACGGCGGCCGTCATCCCCGGAAAAACATCGCCCGTCCTCGTGACGAAAGAAATGGTCGCGCGCATGGCGCCCGGCTCTGTAATCGTGGACCTTGCTTCCGAGCGCGGCGGGAATTGCGAATTGACGCAAGCCGGAAAAACGGTGAAAGAACACGGTGTGACCATCATCGGAGTATTCAATCTCGCGAGTTCGGTTCCCTATCATGCGAGCCAGATGTACGCGAAGAATCTTTCAGCATTTCTGGTGAATCTAGTGAAAGGCGGAAAATTGCAGCTTAACGAGAAAGACGAAATTCATCGCGAGACGCTGCTGATGCGGGAAGGCGAAATCGTCAACGCGCGCGTGCGGGAATTCGTGGGACTGAAGCCGCTAGGCGCCCAGGTAGAGGTGAAACAAGGATGAAGATGGATTTGCTCACAAGTCTGTACGTATTCATGCTGGCGGCATTCATTGGATTTCAAGTAATTAAGAGAATTACGCCGCTACTGCATACGCCGCTGATGTCCTTGACCAATGCGCTCGATGCCATCGCGGTTGTCGGCGCAATTATTTTGGCCGGCGAGCACAAAACTAAATTGGCGGCCATCCTAGGGGCAATCGCGATAGTTTCCGCAACAAGCAATATCGTCGGTGGATTTTTGATTACGGACCGCATGCTGAAAATGTTCAAGCCCAGCGGGGCGAAAAAAGCATGAACGGAATCCTCGCCAACGACCTACTAATCGAAACCACATATCTGATCGCTACGGCCCTTTTTGTTTTTTCGTTGATGTGGATGAGCTCGCCGACCACGGCGCGGCGCGGTGTCTTTGCCGGCGAAATCGGCATGGTTCTGGCGATTGCTGGCACCCTGCTGCACAGCGGTCTTGATTACACCTGGATCTTAATTCCGCTAGTCCTCGGAACCATCATCGGCATTCCGCTGGGCCGCGTGCAGATGACCGCCGTGCCGCAGCGAACCGCGCTGAGCCACTCCTTTGGCGCTCTTTGCGTCATGCTGGTGGGAACGGCTGAATTTTATCTGCCGCGCGAAGTGCCGATGACACGTTTCATGATGGCTGTGCTCTGCATGGAGGTAATCCTAGGCGCGCTCACCATCACCGGCAGTTTAATGGCCGCCGGAAAACTGCAGGAATGGCTGCCTCAGCGTCCCATCACTTACAAAGGACAAAACTTCGTCAATCTGGGATTGCTTGGTGTGGCCATCGTTGTGGCAATCATTCTGGTGATTCATCCAGAGCGCACGCAGTTGTTCCCGGCCATTGTGGCAATTCCGCTGGTCTTTGGCGTGATGATGATTGTTCCCATCGGCGGAGCGGACATGCCGACGGTGATCTCGCTCCTGAATTCCTACGCAGGACTTTCGGCGGCCGCGATGGGGTTTGTGCTGAACAGCAAACTACTCATCGTCGCAGGCGCGCTGGATGGCGCATCGGGATTCATCCTGTCCATGAACATGTCGAAAGCGATGAACCGCTCATTTTCGAACGTGCTCTTCGGCGCATTTGGTCAGGAGCAAACTTCCGCGGCCGGCGCGGCCGAAGCGAAACCCGTTCGCAGTGCGACCGCGGAAGAAGCCGCGTCAATTCTGTCGGCGGCAAATAAGGTTGTGATTGTGCCCGGCTACGGAATGGCCGTAGCTCAAGCGCAGCACAAAGTCCGCGAACTTTTTGACAGCTTAACGAAGCGCGGGGTGGACGTGAAATTCGGAATTCATCCGGTTGCGGGACGCATGCCCGGTCACATGAACGTGCTGCTCGCCGAAGCGGATATTCCCTACGACAAACTTCTCGACATGGACGAAATCAACGGCGATTTTGCGCAGACCGATGTGGCGCTGATCATCGGCGCAAATGATGTGACGAATCCCGCCGCGCGCAACGATCCCGGCAGCCCCATTTACGGCATGCCGATTCTTGACGTGGACAAAGCACGCACCGTGATGGTGATCAAACGCGGCATGGGCGCAGGTTTTGCCGGAATTGAAAACCCGCTGTATTTTCTGGATCGCACCCTGATGCTGTTCGGCGATGCCAAAGGCTTCGTCGGAAATATCGTGCGCGAATTGAGCGGCGGCAGTGGTCACAGCTGAGCCAAAATCTCTCTCCCAATTTCACTCCAAAAACTTACGGTTTTTGGACTCCTCAAATCACAACTAAGTACTTTCCTTTTCAATAAGTTGGCGCTATTCTAGCCTGCAATGGGTGCGCCCATTGGGAAGGCACTTTTTCATGCACAAAATGACGGAGTTTGCGAGAGCCGGACGTAGTTTTGCGTTCGCCGTCTCGACCCTGTTTTTCACTGCTGCCACGTGCTCGGCGCAGTCCACCCCGACAAAAACCTCCGCGCCCGAAGGGCTCGCGCCGATCCGCGACTACATCTACAAGAGCTGGGACACGCTGACCCGTTCGATGGAAGATTGCAGCACGGTTGTAGATCCAAAGCTTGCCGAAAATTCCGTCTTGTATCTTCCCGTGGAACTCGCAACGCCCGCGAACATTGAAGAATTGCAAAAGCGCTGCCACATCCAGGCAAAAAAGCTTCCGGAGAAAATCGAGCGGCCCGGGCAAGTGGACACGACGGCGCTCACCCCGCACGGTCTGCTCTATCTGGAGCACAAATACGTGGTGCCGGGCGGAAGATTCAACGAAATGTATGGATGGGACAGCTACTTTATTGTGCGCGGACTGTTGCAGGACGGAAAAACTGAGCTGGCAAAAGGAATGGTCGAGAATTTTTTCTTTGAGATCGAACACTACGGCAGCATTCTGAATGCCAACCGCAGCTATTACTTGAGCCGGTCGCAGCCGCCGTTTTTGACCTCGATGATTCTCGGAGTGTACGAAGCAGAAAAATCCGCAGGACACGAAGATAAGAAATGGCTCGCGCGGGCGTACGAGTTTGCGAAAAAAGATCATGCAATGTGGGTGCGCGAGCCGCACACCGCGGGGGACACGGGGCTTTCGCGCTACTACGATTTCGGCGATGTTCCAGCACCAGAGAGCCTGAAAGACGAAACGGATCACTACCGCAAAGTCGCCGCGTATTTTTTGAATCATCCCGACCAGGATCGCAGTTATTTAGTGAGAAAAGGCGTTGCTCGTTCCGAAGCGCCTGCGGGCAAAACCTATTCGGTGCAAATTTGCGATGCCGCCCGCACGATGGAACGGACTGGCTGCGAAGAAGCGGAAGAAATTTCGCTGGGCCGCGATTTTTACCGCGCGGACCGTTCCATGCGCGAATCGGGATTTGATGTTTCGTTTCGATTTGGACCTCACGGCGCAGCCACCCATCATTTCGCTCCTGTTTGTCTGAATAGCCTCCTATATAAAACCGAAAAAGACTTGGAAACGGTTGCGAAATTGATCGGCCGGACGAATGAGGCGGAAGAATGGGTGAAACGCGCAGAGGCAAGAAAGCAGAGTATCCAGGAATATCTTTGGGACGCCCAAAGTGGATTTTATTTTGATTACAACCTGGACAAAAAAGAGCGGTCTTCTTACGTATATATCACGGCGTATTACCCACTCTGGGCGGGCCTCGCGACGCAGCAACAGGCGCAAGCATTAGTGAAGAATCTTGCGAAGCTTGAACAACCTGGCGGACTCGTGATGAGCCCCTACGAAACGGAGGGACAGTGGGATTTTCCGTACGCTTGGGCGCCGACGCAAATGATCGCAATGGAAGGATTGCGCCGATATGGATTTAATAAAGATGCGGACCGCATCTCTTACAACTTTGCTGGCATGATTGCGGAGAATTTCCGCCGCGACGGAACTATTCGAGAAAAGTACAACGCAGTCACGCGCTCTTCGGAAACGGCGGTGAAAGCCGGATATAACATCAATGTCGTTGGATTCGGCTGGACGAACGCAGCGGTCGTCGTTTTCCTTCACGAATTACCGAAAGAGCTTGCTGATAAACTTGCGCGCGAACAAACTGCAACAGTCGCGAAGTAATTTTCCTTTGGTGCCCAAAATTATCTAACTGCGGACAGTACGGCCTTATCCGCGGTGGGCATGGCGCCTTCTTGCGACGCAACCCACGCTCCCAGGCGGTTCGCGGCTAGATTTATTGCAGGCAACGGCGCCTTTCGCAGCCAGTGATGCACGAGCGCCGCAGTAAAGGCGTCACCGGCCCCGACCGTATCCGCTACTTTTATCGTGAAACCGGGGTGTTCATCCGTTTCATCCCCACACACGAGCAAACTGCCTCGATGCCCGCGCGTCACACACACGAGCTTGACGCCAAACTCCTCAGCCAGCCAACAGGCGGCATCACGTTCTCCGCCGAAGCTCTCCCCAAACAACTCAACAATGCGCGGCAACTCTTCGTGGTTCACCTTCATCATGTTCGCGTGCAACAGGGCGACGCGCAAGACTTCCCCCGAGTAGAACGACTGACGCAAATTCACGTCGAAGACTCGCGCCGCGTCGGCTCGCACCGACTGAAGAAATCTCCGAATCGTGGAGCGCGACACCTCAGACCGTTGCGCAAGAGAGCCGAAACAGACGGCATCAGTCGATTTTGCCAGCGCTTCCCACTCCGGCGTCCAGGCCAAATGATCCCAGGCAACATCTTCGGTGATTCTGTATTCGGGCTGACCCTTCGAATCGACTTGAACTTGTACCGTGCCGGTTGCGTGAGCAGGATCAGATTGAATCTGCGAAGTATCGAGACCCGAAGATTTGAGCTGCCAAATGGCTTCCTGGCCGAGGCGGTCCTGCCCAACGCGACTCGCCACGATCCCGCGATCTCCAAGCAAAGCCGTCATATACGCAAAATTCGCGGGAGCGCCGCCAAGTTGTTTGCCGTGCGGGAACATGTCCCACAAAAGTTCGCCAAGGCCGACGACCGTGAAGGACGCGCTCATGGCTTGGTGTCGTCGCGAGATTGCAATTGTTCCGCCAGCTTCAATTCCCTCTCGGCGTCTTCATTGCGGCCGAGATCACGATAGGCCTGGCCGAGAAGGTGATGCGGAATGGCGTTATTCGGATCCATGGCGACAGCGCGCTGCAGAGAACGCACAGCAAGAAGCGGCTCTCCTTTTTTCTGAAGAACTTTCCCCATAAGGATGTACGGGCCCGTGGAAGTAGCATCCAGCCAAATAGAACGCTGCAATAGTTTTTCGGCCTCATCGAATTTTTGAACGCGCGAATAAGCGTCGGCAAGTTTGTAGTAAGAAGCAGCGTG
>Ga0137397_10001844_pt1 | contig 14812 bp, 24 predicted proteins | sample czorhiz116metaG_FD_106658 | JGI IMG/M metagenome (GOLD analysis project Ga0137397, IMG submission 106658) | Vadose zone soil microbial communities from Angelo Coast Range Reserve, California, USA - czorhiz1.16 metaG | ecosystem: Environmental > Terrestrial > Soil > Vadose zone | place: USA... | reverse complement strand
TGCTGCGCGCTACGCACGGTGACCGGCGGGCCACGGGCACCCACACAGATCGGCCACAAAACGGTAACAGGTATTGACAAACGGCCTCGTATGTGGATCTGTCACTATGCATGTGCACGTGCAGGAGGCCGGCGCAAATGCACTCACGGAGCCGGGTACGTTTACCCCCCGGCTCCGTGCGGATTCCCTCCCACGAGGGGGTTGCGCTCCGTAATAAACGCATTCCCTATCCGGCCCCGTTAATTGCGCCATTCCCCGTGTATTACGGGAGCATATTCGGATTGGCAGGTATTACCGGATTCGGCTTTCCGATGGTCTCCACCGGCTTTACCAGGTGAGACGGAACGGAATTGAATAGCTTATTAACGGCGATGATGAGGGCGGTGAGTGCACCTATTGTGGTGCCTGCTGCGGTGAGTACGGCTATCAGCGCTTCGGTGTTCATCGGGTGAATTCCTGCCAGCTAGACCATGCCTCGCCGAAGATCCGTGCTCTGTATCGTTGTGCCGCGGGTATGGGCATTTCTGTGTCGAGTACCCATCCGAAGCCGTCTTTGTAGTGCTCGATTTCCAGGGTGTAATGTGTGTTCGGTGGTGGTACTGGCGTATGTGCTGATACGTTATCCAGCCAGGCTTTCGATACGACAGAGACATCATAATTGGGATGGAATTCGAACTGGACCCCAATGATGGGGAAAGGACCGGAGGCGGTGGTGACGATGTTGATTGCTTCTGCCCGTGGCATTGGCTGAGATAGCCATAGGTTGACACCGCCTTTGATGCCGTAGGAGATGAGTGCGTTGACTAGTGGTGTGATGTTGCTGCGGTAGGAGTAGGCGGTGGGTGTGCGCTGCCCGGGTCGCCTGACTGTGACCCAGCTGTTCCACGCGGCGGGTATCCAGTCTTTGAGGTCGGCGAGGGTGGCGGCTTGCTGCTCCAGGTCGATGACGTCGCTGGTCTCGTTGGCGCGTGTGTTGATGGGTGACTGGTCGAAGTGGACCGCGTGGGGGTGGGCGGCCCACTCGCCCGGCACCCATGGCACGCCGCCGCTGCCGGTGTCGTATCCGGCGGCGAGGGCGCCGGGGGGGATTTTGAAAGAGCCGATGTTGGATGCCATGCAGTCGTAGACGTCGACTAGTTCCATGGTGTGTGCTCCGATCTTTTTGACTGCCTGAACAAACCGGGTAGTTCTCTCTACCTGTTTGACGAACCTGTCTGCTGCGTCTTCCACGGTATCAGTGTACATATACCCCTTCCCCCCCTTATTCTTTAAAGATGCAACTTCGACAAACTTTCCCTTGTATCGACTGTGGCACGGTGGTGCGCAGGAAGCTGCACTTCAGGGCACCGAAGGTGTGTGTTGAGTGCGGTATAACACGCGCGGAAAAGGCCGCGTTGGAAATGCATTTGCGGGAGGGTGCCGCGTATGATCGGTTTAAGCAGAGCGCCGGGCCACGTGGCCGGCCAAAGAAAGACACTCAAAAGGAGTGAATCATGGCTATGCCGACCGCCGCGGAAGCGGCTGCGAAGTGGGCGACTGCGCTCCCGGCAGCGCAGCAGAGGTACATCGACGGAATCAACGGTGTCACCGTGGCGCCTGGGACGCTGGCGGCGCGGGCGGCGCCGATGTGGGCGGCGAACACGGCGGCGGCCCAGTCGAAGTTCGCGCGTAACTCGGCGGCGGTGTCGCTTCAGTCGTGGCAGCAGTCCGCGACCACGAAGGGGGCTCAGCGGCTCTCCAGCGGTGCGCAGGCGGCTCAGCCGAAGATGGAGCAGGCACTGGCCAAGCTGTTCCCCGTCATCGCGTCTGCGGTCAGTTCGCTGCCGCCACGCGGCGACATCGAGGCCAACATCGCCCGGTCGGCGCAGTTCGCCCGGACGATGAACAAGTACCGCACCCAGAACAGCTAGGCGGCGCGTCATGGCAGCGATCGACACCGTCGCGGTGTTCAGCACTCAGGGTGCGGCGTCGCCGTTCCCCACCGCCCTGGCGGCGGCGCCGGGTGACAGTCTCTCCATCCGGAATTTCCCGTTGTCCGCCAACGCGTCGATTGAGGCGCTGCTCTATGCGGCCGGCGGCAACCAGCGGGTTCGGGTTGTGTCCCCCAACCTGCATGACAACCAGACCGGTATCACGTTTGAGCCGCTGGAGTCCCCAGCGCAGTTCTTGGTGCCGCAGTCCCAGTCGATCAACGTGCAGGCGAACGACCAGCTGGCGGTGTTCGGCGGTATCGCGGCGGCCGGCACGATCGCCGGTGCACTGCAGATCTATTACAGCCAGCTGCCCGGCATCATGGCGCGGCTCCATTCGTGGGGGGATATCAGCGGGAACATCCGGTACACCAAGTCGGTGGAAGTCGACTTGGGCGCGATCGCGGTGGGCGCGTGGACGGATACGTTGATCACGACCACCGAAAACCAGCTCCACGCCAACAAGGACTACGCGGTCCTGGGCTACCAGCTGGCGACCGCACTCACCTGTTTCGGGGTGAAAGGGTCAGCGACCGGCAACCTGCGGGCGTGCGGCCCCGGTGCGTCGACAACGCTGGATATCACCGAGTATTTCGTGGTGATGTCCCAGCTGAACAACGTCCCCTACATTCCGGTGTTCAACAGCGATGACCGGTTCGCGTTCTACGCGTCGGCATTCAACAATGTCGCGGTCGGTGGCGCCGCGGCCCACGCGTACCTGATCCTCGCCGAACTTATCAACACGGTCACCCCGTAGATGGCCGGTCCGCTCGCGCGCACATCATCAGACACCGCCCGTCTGATGATGGGCGCGCTTGACCATCAGGTCGGCTGGCAGGAACCTGTTTATATTCCGAATCCGGCGGCCGGGCAGAACTGGAAATTCAAGGTCGACGGCCGGTATTTCACGCGTGTCCTGTCGGTGACGTTCGTACTGCAGACGAGTGCGGTGGTGGCGAACCGTTTCCCGCAACTGCAGCTACTCGACAGTAACGGGGTGCTTATTACCGCGATCGGGGCTGGCGGTACGGTGGTCGCTACTTCGAACCTGCAAAACTACCTGACCGTTGGTAACCCGTTTATCTCCGCGGGTGCGTCGGGTGGCTCGTTCGGGTATATGCCCGATCTGCTGATTCCGCCTGACTGGTCGTGGCAGTCACAGGTGTTCGGGATTGATGCGGGTGACCAATTGTCCGGTATCGTGCTGCTGGTGCAGCGTTTCCCGAATGATGCGGCGCAGATTCCGGTTAACGGGTAACGGTGGTGCGGGGTGGCGCAGGAAGTTCGTGAGTTCGCGGTCCTCGTCCCCCACGGCACGCCCCTGGCGGCGCCGGTGACGGTGAATATTAGTTTCCCGTCCCGGATTGTCACGAGTATCACGTATAAGGTGCCACCGGGACCGTCCGGTAAAATGGGCTGGTCGCTGACGAGCGCGGGGACACCGGTTATCCCGATTCAACGGAACACCTATATCGTGACGGATAACCAGTCTGACACCTGGAATCTGGAAGGATACTTGGATTCGGGTAACTGGCAGGTGACCGCTTACAACACGGGCGTGTATGATCATACGGTTTACCTGACATTCCAACTAGACCTCCCCGGTACGGTTTCCGCTCCCCAGCCGCCGGATACCGGGGTGGGTGTGGGGGTGGTCGGCATCGGCGGTACGGTGCTGCCACCGCCACCGCCGCCACCGCCTGGCGGATCTTCCCCGCCACCCCCGGGGGATGATTCGCCCGCGGTGGTGAGCGTGCTCCTGGCCGCACTAATCGCGCAACTGTAGGAGGCGGCCGGCCGCAGAGTCGGCCGCCTCTGGTGAGGAGATTATCATGGCGACTGGCGCACCCGTTACCTATCAGGTCACCGGGGTCACCGCGGACACGCAATACAACATTGCGAACACCCCGATTACGGGTAAGCAGGTGACTTTTGAAGTTTCAAACGGGTATCTAGGCCGGATTTTCGTGCCGGATACCGTGTTCTCGGATACGGCTGCGGTCAAGGCCATGATTGAGGGTGAAGTCCGTGTCGTGGCCGCCGCCCAGGCACTAAACGGTACGGTGACCTGAGGTGGCGACTCCCCCGAACCTGAGTTTGTTTCTCCAAGCGGAACGGATCCAGGAGTCCGGCAACAATTACTCAGCGTCTAATGCGTCGGGTGCGTCGGGTGCCTACCAGTTTTTGTTCGCTACGTGGCGTCTCGCGTTGCAGCTAGCGAAACTGGAAGCCTCCGTATATTTTAACCTGCCCGCCGCTAACGCGCCCGCATCAATTCAGGATGCTGCCGCGGGTGCCCTCATGAGCCAGTATTACTATCAGTTCGGTCAGTCCTGGTTTAACGTCGCTGAAGCGTGGTACGGGGGGCCGGGTGCGGTCGGTAATCCCACCATCGGCGGTGGTCCCGGATATCCTGATGTGGGCCAGTATGCCACTGAAGTGATAGGGATTTACAATCAGCTGGTCACTAATCAGGGGCCGGCGCCTGGTTTGCAGCCACCGGGAATCATCGGTCCGTTCATCAACTTTCAGCAGGTCGCCGCCGCGATCGCGCAGGAACAAGCGCAACGCGGTTTGGGTGACCAGCATTCCCGGGAGCAAGCATCCGCCGCTGTTAATGCGGAAACCACCAGCCGCGGTCTCGGGGATGTGCACACGCGGGAGCAGATGGCCGCCGGTTTCACCGCGGAAGCCACCGCCCGCGGCCTGGGCGATACGCATTCGCGGGAGCAGGCCACCGCCGCCCTCGCCCTCGAAGCGACCGCCCGCGGGGAAGGTGACATTCATTCGCGGGAGCAGGCCGCCGCCGCGATCATCACCGAAGCTCTCGCGCGAGGCCAGGGGGACATCCACTCGCGGGAGCAGGCCGCCGCCGCGCTGCTGACGGAAACGATCGCCCGCGGCCTGGGGGACGAGCACAGCCGCCAGCAGGCGGGTGCGGAGCTCCAGGCGGCGGTGACGAAACTGAACGGGCAGATCGATGCGGTACTCAAGTACGCCCAGACGATTCCCGGCCTAATAGACCAGCGGGCCGCCGCGGGATACGATCCCACGTTGAATGCACGTGCAAATGCACTGACCAGGTTGCTGGATACGGTGGTCGCGCATGAGCCCCTAGTCGCCGGCCTGGTGGGGCGGCTGGCGACGATGATCATCGACCTCGCCGGCGTCGAAGACCCCTTGGTAAGGATCGCTGCCCAGTTGATCCTGAAGCAGGTCATCGACCGTCTCGGGGTGAACACCGCGCTCCAGGCGATGATCACCGACCTAGTAGGGTCGATCCTGGGGGGCGGGCCGCCGAAGACACTGCAGGATGTCACCGCGGACATTGGTAAACGTCTATCCGCTCTCGAGGATTCCACCGCGAACCTCGCCCCCCTCGCACCGGAAGCCGACCAGTTGCATGAGATGGGAACACTGATTTTCGATGCCGCACTGCTTGGTTACCTCACGGCGGCGGTGGTCGCGCCGGTGGCGACCGCTAACGACACGGTGGACGTGTTCGCACCGATCACCGGCCCGCTCCTCACGCCGGTGCGCGCACTCCTGGGGATAGCCCCGTGAGCGGCCTAGGCGACCTCTTGGGCAAAGGATCGGTCGCTGAGCAGCTGGTGGTGTGGGGGCTCATGAACCAGGCGCTAGGCGCCGCTCTGAGCCCGTACCTGAGTCAGCTGCAACAAGACGTGAACGCGCGTACCCCGGTTGAGCCGCTGCCACCCGCGGACCTGGCCGACGCGGTGGTCCGCAACTACATGACACTCAGTGCCGCAACCGCCGAAGCAGCCAAATCCGGCCTGAACGCCGAACGATTCGCGCAAATGGTGCCGCTCCACGCCGATGCGCCTGGACCTCAGCAGCTAGTCGAAGCTCTGCTTCGAGGGCTGATCGCCGAATCAGGTAGCGGCGCCGACAGTGTTTCATTTGAGCAGGGTATCCGTGAAGGCCGCTTGAATGACAAGTGGGCGCCGATGATCAAGGCACTCAGCCAGGCGATCTTGTCACCGGCTGATGTCGCGTCGGCGGTGGTCAGGAATTTTCTTAGCGCCACGGACGGCCAGGCGGAAGCTCAGAAGGCGGGGGTTGACGCAGCCACGTTTCAAACGCTCGTACAGCTTTCCGGTGACGCACCCGGTCCACAACAATTGGCGGAAGCGCTACGCCGACAAGCCATCCCAGAATCAGGCACAGGACCGAGTTCCACGTCATTCACTCAGGGTATCGCGGAAGGCCGCCTGGCGGATAAGTGGGCGCCGGTCATCAAGGACCTGGCATTGGACTGGCCCACGCCGATCGCCGCGCTCAATGCCCAGTTGAAGGGTGCGTTTACCGGGGACGAGGGTAAGGCCCTGTATGCGCGGTTGGGTGGTGACCTGCAGTTCTATGACTGGCTGCTCTTTTCGGAGGGGAACGCGCCGACACCGAACGAGGCCGCGGAGATGGCCCGCCGTGGCATCATCCCCAAGGATGGCACCGGACCGGCCGCCACCAGTTTTGAGCAGGCGTTTCTCGAAGGTCCCTGGCGGAACAAGTGGAGTCCGGCGTTCTGGGAACTAAGCCAGTTTATTCCGACCGCCCGGGAAGTCATCACGCTCCTGAAAGACGGTGCGGTTGACAAGGTGACCGCCGCCGCCTGGATGAAACGAGCAGGCGCCGACGATACGACAACCGCCGCATTCATCGCGGAAGCCGACGCAACCGATTTGTCCGCGTATAAAGGGCTCACCACATCGAGCATTCTCGGCATGTACTATCAGCGTTTGGTTTCCACCGCCGATGCTACGGCGATGCTCGAATCAATGCACGTGTCCCCGCAGGCGGTTCCGTTGATGCTCGCCTACGCGGATCTACAGCGGGCCATTGCGCAGCAGAATAGTGCGGTCACCCGGATCGGGACCCTGTATGCGACACGGAAGATAACCGAGCAAACCGCTAAAAACGGGCTCGTCACCCTCAATGTTCCCACGGATGCCATCAATGACATCATGGCAACCTGGCAACTTGAGAATTCAATTAACGTCAAGGTGCTCACCGCAACACAGATTATTGATGCGGTCGCCTATGCGATCATGACCCCCGATGAGGGAATGACTGAATTGACGAACATTGGTTACACCCCCTACGACGCGTGGGTGCTGCTGTCAGTCAAAGCCAAAGGACCATTGGACGGTAAGCCGTCACCGGGTCCCGCACCACCCCAAGGTTCCGTGATACCGGGGACCACCTGATGGCCGCGGTGGGAACCGTACTCCACGTCCTCGAAGTGGCGGCGGCGGTCAAGGCCGCCGCCGACGCGCACGCCGCGGCGATCGCCCAGGCCGCCGCGGCGGCGAGCGATGTTTCACGTGAAACATCACCGCCGCCACCCGCGAGCTAGCGTCACTGCGGCGGTATCGTCAGCGAGAAATCGTACGTATGGGCCGCGGCGCCGTCGGTGTTGGTCACCTGCATCTGCAAGATCACATCAGGGACCTCAATGACCTGTTGTAGGAGCGCGGTCGGGGTGCCCCAGTCGGCGACCAGCTGCCCGGACACGCCGAGCTCGTCGACGGCATGCAGGCTGACCGCGAGGTGGGCGGTGGCGTCGTAGGGTTTGAAGTAAAACTGGGCGCGGCCCGCCGCGATGACACCGCTGGTATAGGTTTTGGTGCCGCTGGCGGCCAGGGCGTGGGCGAAGTCGCTGAGGTTCTGGTTGCTGACCGGAAAGCTGATTCGCTCACTACTGGCCGATAGGAAGTTCGCCCACGTTTCGGTGTTGAGGCTGACTCCGCTGGTGACGTTGATGTCAAGGCGAATGTACTTGCCGCGCAACGGGGTGCGGACAATCAGCGTGGTCGAGGCGTTCACCGGCCATTCATCCGAATCAATGATCTGCGTGGCGGCGGCATCCGCGAAGTGAGTGATCTGCACGCGGCCGGCGCCGACGATCGGGGACACGATGATCATCACGGATGACCAGCTGACCGCCGCGGTGAGCACGCCGAGGTGGACGCCGGGGGTGAGTAGTTGCGCGTAGCTGGCAAAGATGTTGTCGGATTGCGCGTTGGGGAACGCCTGGAAATCGGGGAAGTCAGTCATAGATCTAGAGTATCCCCCTGAACTCAAACGCATCTTTCTGATACGTTTGATCTTATGGATCTAATACAGCTTAAGATGCCACCCGACAAGCTCGCGGCGGTCATCGGCGCCCTCGAACGCGACACCGACACCACCGACCCCAACCGGGACACCACCGAACTCCAGGGCATCCTCAACTGGATGCGCTACCGCCTTGACCGGTGGAACACGCACCACCCCGCCACCCCCGCGGCCTAGCCGATGGGCCGCAAACTCACCCCGGACGAAGAAACCCAGGCGCTCCGCCAGCTGATCCGGGAAGCGCATGAGGCCACCCAGGGGCTCTATGCGGCGATCAAGGCAGCAAGCGCGCTAGAACCTGGCCTGGTCGACCGTTTCCAAGCCGCCGCGGACAGTGAGTTCCGGCAACTGTCCAACTACCTGCAGCAAGAGATGAACCACCAGTCGGTGGAACTGAACGCCGCTGTCGGCGCGGCGCGCGCTGAGATTCTTCGACAGCTGACCGCGGCTGAGATGGTGCTTGACAGAGAGTCAAACACCGTAAGGCTTCTGTTTAAGGGCGGCCGGTTCGAGGACGACACCCCCATCCCGTATCCGAACACCACACCGAAAGAGAGCACCACGTGACCACCACCGAAACCAACCCGTCGACCGAGGTTGTTCCGGTTGTCTCCCAGGCGACCATGGCCCTGTTCGCGTCGATGGCCGTCGGCATCCCCGAAGCCGATGACGGCGAAGCCTACGAGAACATCGTCTTGCAGCTGCTCAACGCTGAGGACCTGGACGCGTTCAACGCACCCTGGGACACCGAAGCCGCCGCCGCCCTCGCCGGGAAGCGGCTGAAAATCGACAGCATGGCCCGCCGCGCATCCGACTTCGCCGGCGGTCTCGGCATCTACATCGTCCTCAAAGGGGTGGTGCTCGACACCGGTGAACCGTTCGTGTTCACCACCGGCGGCATCGCCAACGTCGCCACCCTGGCCCGCATCCACTTCACCGGCAAACTCCCCGCGATCGTCGAACTCGTCATCGCGGACACCCCCACCGCCGCGGGGTTCCGCCCGCAACACCTCAAGATCCACTCCCTGTCGGTGCCGAAGTGACCCCCTCCGACTACTGGGGCTCCGACGAAGCGACCCCCTGGCAGACCTATCTCGATCGGCAGCGGACCGCCCGGGACGGATATCTCCTCCTAGTGGAGCGCGCTCACAAGGAGTACCTAACCGGTCCCTTCCCGGATCGTTCCGCCTATGAGGTGGTGGAGCGCGCCGCCTGGGTCACCTACTACGCCGCCGGCCGCGGCGCCTGGCACGCTTACCGCGCTGACATGGACACCGCCGGAGAGGCCAGGCCAACCCCACCACCGGAGTCGCACCCCTACCCGCCGGCCTACGCGGGCAACGACCACAGCAACCCATGGCCGACCGCGCGCGACGTCTCCCCCTACCCGGTTAGCTCGTACCTCGCCAGCGGCGCCGCGGTACGGGTCAACCACGACCCTGACGTGCAATCGGCCTGGATCGCGCTGGAAACACAGTACGGGCTGAACTGCCCCGAATGCGGCATCCCCTGGCGCCAGCCGTCACCCGCCTGCTCCCGCATGGTGCACGACGTCCACCCCCGGCAACCCGCGTTCACCCCCCGCCCCGAAGGCGCCCCGCTTGACTACCCTCCCGCACACCGGGAGTGGGTCCAGGCGCCCGACCCCAACCCCGAAAGCGAGTCATGATGGCCCAACAACTGTCGTGCGATATCTGTCTGGACGAGCCGGCCGCGCAGGTACTCACCAACGCGGAATCGGGTGAGGTGATGACCCTAGGCCGGAACTGTCTGCCCGTGTTCTACGAGCAGTCGATTCGTACCCTGCTCGAAGCGGGTGAGCATAAGGGGCCGGCGAGTAAATGCCAGGCGTGCCGGCGGGTCCACGAACGGATCACCACCCCGGTCGCGCCGATCGGCGATGTTTCACGTGAAACATCCGAACCGGACGCCGGCGGCCTGGCCCCGGGAGTCATTGAGGGCACCTCATGAGTGAGCAGCCGTCCGGGATCCGGCCGCCCGCGGAAGCCGGCGAATTCTCCGTCGCGGTCATCCAGAGTGACATCTCATTCGTGTTCACCCCCGCGCATCGGATGCGGGCCGCCCACTGCCTGATCTGCGGTGACCTGATCGGGGGGGAACCAGCGGTGCTCACCGGCGCCGCGGCCCTCGCCGGGGATGCCTGTGACTGTGGGCAGGTGGTCAGTGACGTGTACCTCGCCCACGCCCGCCACTGGCCCATGCCCGGGGAGGACCTGGAAGCCGCGATTCACCGTGGTCTCCACTGCCACAACGACCACCCTTAACCCCCATCTGATAGCCGCGACCGTCCCCCGGTCGCGGCTATCAGCATAGAAAGGCCAGCATGGGTGTTCTCGGCACGTACGGCTCCAGTGCCCTCAAGTACTTTAACAAAATCATCAACTCCGCCTACGCCAATCAGAACACCCAGGATATGTGGATCGGTATCCACGCGCAGGCCGCCGAGTACGGGTTTTCGTCCCCGCAAACTCAGCCACCCGACGTGTCCGTCATCCGCGGGTTTGCGAACAGGATTGTTAACGGTGCCCGGGCGTTCGCCGCCGCCAACCCCGATGATGCGATCACCGCCAACATGATGGCAACCGCCCCCTACACCGCCCGCACCCAGCAAGACATCGCGGTCAACCCCATCTACCATGTTCGCTATCAGAATGAGGTACAGGCGGCTGACGGGACCATCAGTACCCGCTGGTCGGTGTCTGTTTTCGCCGCCACCGATTTCCCGGACACCGTTGGTGCGTTGCAAGATGCGATCGATACGCACGCCGCGGAGATGACCGCGCAGGCCGCGCAGATGACCGGCGGGGAATCCGGTGGTACCAGCCTGAGTACCAGCAACCTAGAAATTTCGCTGGTCTAGTGCCATGCCCGCCCAGGCGCATTACCTGTCCAGCAACGACAGCACGTGGACCCCGCCCGCGGTCATCAGTCTCGACACCGAAACCCGCGTCATCCAAGAATATCCTGAAGTGCAGCAGTTGCGCTGCTGGCATGTCCGCGCTGATTACCGTCCCGGTGTCCGGCGGCTCACCGGTGAACACGTGGAAGGCGGCGGTACCACCAGCGATGACCTCGCCAAACGCATCGCCAAATGGGCCAGTAAATGGGCGGAAACCTGGCTGTACTGTCACAATCTTAATTTCGATTTGGCGGTCACTAAACTCCCGTTGCTGCTCGCTAACCACGGGTGGGTCATCACTGATATGGCGGTCGACGGGGCTAGTCCCTGGCTGATCCTCCACCGGGACAACCGCAAACTAGTCATCGCGGACTCCCACGCCATCTGGCCGATGAAACTCGCGGAGCTGGCCACCGCCACCGGCATCGTCAAACCACCGCTCCCCACCGGCGACAGTCCAGATGACTGGATGACCAGATGCGCGGCGGACACCGCGATTCTGCAGGCCGCGCTGCTCCAAACGATGGCCTGGCATGACGAGCAGCAGCTTGGCCGGTGGGCGATCACCGGCGCCGCGATCGGCTGGAACACCATGAGGCACCTGCAGTCCGCCCGAACCAGCAAACGAGCCCGCCGCGCCCGCGAAAACCTTGGCCTGCCCGGTGTCGACTCAGCCGCCCAACCGATCGTGATCGACCCCGACCCCGATGGCCTCACCCACGACCGCAAAGCTGTCTACGGGGGGCGGAGACAAACGTGGCGGCACGGGCATCTCCCACCCGGCCACTACAGCGAAGTCGACTTCGAACGCGCCTACCAGACCGTCATGGCCCACCTGGTGCTCCCCAGGAGCCGCGGCCGGTGGTTCGAATCCCTGCCACTCGACAGTCGGCTGCTCGATGACCCGGTTCACCAGTGGGGGGTGATCGCCGAAGTGGAGCTCCACACCGACGTCCCCCGCTGGCCCTGCCGGGTCCAGGTGACCCCCGCCGCGCTTCCCCCCGGCCCGCAGAACGACCAGACCGGCCTACCACCCGAAACGAAAACCCGCGTGTTCTACCCGGTCGGCACCTTCCGCACCATACTCGCCGGCCCCGACATCGCCGAAGCCAAGAGACTCGGATGCCTCAAAGCGGTCCACCGCGGGCAAGTCCACCAGCTTGGCCGCGCAACCCGACCATGGGCCCAATGGTCGCTACTCGCCCAGGACAACCCCGCAACCCCGCCCATTGTCCGCCTCGCCCTCAAACAGCAGGGCCGCGCCGTCGCCGGGAAATGGGCCGCCCGCGCCTGGACTAAGACAGTCATCGGCCTCTCCACCACCTACGGATGGTCCTACCAGGACACTTGGATCCATGAAACCCAAACCCGCGGCGCCATCATTGACATCGCCGGAACCAAATTCCTGTCCGTTCCTGATAAAGATGGGGATAATGCTTATCCGGCCGTCCTCGCGTGGATCGAATCCTATGTTCGGGTTGCCTTGGGTCGGGCTATTGACGCACTCAAGCACGCGGCCATCGTCCAATGCGACACGGACGGGCTGATTGTCGACACCAGCAAAATCAGCCCCGGCCCCGGGAAAACAGATGTCCCCGCGAACGGAGGATCATCCGAACGCGGGGACATCACCGCAGCCCTTGATGCGGTAAGCGCATTGACCGCACCACTCAGACTCCGGGAAAAAACAGCCTACCGCACCATCGAGATAACCGGGCCGCAGCATCTCACCTTGGATGGGATGAAACGCTGGTCGGGGGTGCCAGGATCAGCCACCAGACAGGCCGATGGGTCATACTCCGCCTGGACCTGGCCGAAACTCGCCTGGCAGATGACCCATGGTGATCCCCGCGGATACACCCGCATCGTCCAAACCTACCGACTCGCCAACTCCTACGCCCCCGGTTGGCTCATCATCGACGGCACCGTAGCAGCCGTAGAAGCCCGCACCGACCAGCAGGGGCAAACGGAGCTAGTCCCATGGCCCGAAACACGCTACGCACAACGCGGCCTCGCCCTGGCGCCCGGGCAACCCGCCGTACTCGAAGCACTCACCGGAAAGTAGACAGCAATGGGTAAAGACCAGCTGGAAATGCTACAGGCCGCGGTTAAGACACTAGAAGACTTCAAGCGCATGCGCGACGTGGACTCCCCGACGTTCGACCTGGGGCTAGCGCTAGTAAAAAAGGTAATCGATACTGATAAGATCAGCACACACGCGCGGTAACGACAGGAATTAACATGGATAGCGGCACAACAGTAAACCTCATCATCGGCGTTGTCACCTTCGTACTGTCGGTGTCCGTCTCCATGTTCGTATCCGGCACCCGATGGGGCAGAGTCGAAACAACCATGAAAGACCTACAATTCGATCGGGTACGAAAATCAGATGTGACGGAACTCAGTACCCGAATCGCACGCATAGAGGGAATGTTCACCCTCACTCTCGTGGTCGATAACCAGAAAAGGACACCCTGAATGACCGAATATACGTTTACCGGCACCGTCAACATTGATGGTGTTACCCATCAAGTCGACGCGGACATCACCGCAACCCCCGTCACCGTCACCCCACCACCCACCGGCGGCGGCACCACACCACCACCCACCGGCGGCGGCACCACACCACCACCCACCGGCGGCGGCACCACACCACCACCCACCGGCGGTGGCACCACACCCTGTCTATTCGGCATCTGGGACCAAGCCTCCGTCAACTGGAACACCGCAGACGGAAACCCAGTCGGGACCTGGGCGGGTGCCGCCAAATTCAGCGCGGCGCCGGTCAAGTTGGTGACCTACTTCAGCGCGTGGCTAGGACCATTCCCCACCGTGCTCAACCAGCTCGCCGGGCAGAACGGTGCCACCGTCTATCTCAACCTGGAGCCGTGGAACACCTGGGGCAACGGGCCAACACCGACAATGGCCGACATCACCAAAGGAACCTACGATTCCTATCTCACCTCGATCGGTAACGCGATTAAAGCCGGTGGGAATGACGTGTGGGTCACCTTCGCCCATGAAATGAACGGCACCTGGTATCCCTGGGGAATTCAGGCGGTCACCCCCGCGAATTGGGTGGCAGGCTGGAAACACGTCTGCACTGTCATCCGCGCCGCCGCCGGCGGGCACGCAAAGATGGTGTGGTGCCCCAACAACCGTGATGTGGGGCCGGTTACGCCCTACTGGCCCGGAGCCGCCTACGTGGACATCGCGGGGTTTGACGGGTACCTCAACGAGAACAGTGCGACACTCACCTACGCGAACTTCGTGAAGCCGACCGTGGACGAAATTCGTGGCCTCGCCGGGAACCTACCCATCTGGAACGCCGAAACCGGTGTCGCACCACTCGGCAACCGAGCAGCCAGATACACCCAATTCATCGCGGACATGCACGCCGATGGCCTCGCCGGATTCACCCAGTGGAACGAGGCATCATACGCCCTCACCACCGCCGAGATAGCCGCGGTATGCGCCGCAGTCAACGCATGGAACGCCGGATAACATGCCTGATAACATCCCGGTACCGACCGATAAACAAGTCAAGCGAGCGGCGAGAAACCATGCCAATGCCATGCTCTCACTCCACCAGTCGATTAACCATGTCGCCATTACGGCAGCAAGATTGGTGGAAATATTGGAGCGAGCTAATGACGCTCCATTCGCAGGAGGCACCCTTTATAAGCGCGTAGATGACGCTATGGGGGAATTGGGGCGTGTTTATGGGAGCATCGCAAAGGCATTTGACGACCTCGAATAGCGGCTATTACCGAGTGTGATCACGGAC
>Ga0137397_10001843_pt1 | contig 14816 bp, 13 predicted proteins | sample czorhiz116metaG_FD_106658 | JGI IMG/M metagenome (GOLD analysis project Ga0137397, IMG submission 106658) | Vadose zone soil microbial communities from Angelo Coast Range Reserve, California, USA - czorhiz1.16 metaG | ecosystem: Environmental > Terrestrial > Soil > Vadose zone | place: USA... | reverse complement strand
GCGATGAACCCGATCGCCGCGGAAACCGAAAGCGGTATACCGGTGAGGAGCAGCGCAAAGATCCCCCCGATCAGCGCGAATGGGATGTTGAGCAAGATGAGGAGCGCGCTGCGGAACGCCCCGAAGGCGTCGAACAGGAGCAGGAAGATCAGCAGAACGGACACCGGAACGATGACCGCCAGCCGCGACATCGCGCGCTCCTGATTCTCGAATTCGCCCGACCAGGTGATGCTGTATCCGGACGGCAGCTTCACCTTCTGCGCGACGCGCTCCTTCATGTCCGACACGACGCTGCCCATGTCGCGGTCGGCGATGAAAATCCCGATCGAATAGACGCGCACTCCGTTTTCGCGCGCGATGTTCATCGCTCCGCCGATGGTCTTGAACTCGGCCACCTGGGACAGCGGTACGTAGGCGCCGTTCGCCGTGGCGACCGTGATCGTCTTGAGATTTTCGATCGTGCGCTGCGAGTTCTTCAGACGCACCGCAACGGCGAAATGGCGCTCCCCCTCCCACAATTGTGTCGCAGGCTTGCCGCCCAACACCATCTCGATCACGTCCTGGATGTCCGCAACGTTCAATCCGTAGCGCGCCGCCGCGGCACGATCGACCTCGATGAGCAGCTGCGGCAATTCCCCCGCCCGGTCGATAAAGGCGCGCTTGACGCCTCGCACGTCCTTGACCGCGTTCAGAACGTTCTCGGCGTTGTCGTGCAGGACGTCGAGGTCGTCGCCGAAGACCTTGATCACGATCTGGCCGTCGATCTGCGATATCGACTCGAGCACGTTGTCGCGGATCGGCTGCGAGAAGCTCACCTCGATAGCGGGAAAGCGCGACATGGCGCGGTCCATCTCGTCGATCAGCTGCTGCTTCTTGACTCCGGAGCGCCACTGCGATTCGGGCTTGATGTTGACGAGGATCTCGCACATGTTGATGAGCTTGGGATCGGTGCCGTCCTCGGGACGGCCGGTCTTGGAGATGACGCTCTCGACCTCGGGAACGCTGGCGAGCGCGGCGCGAAACTTCGCGGTCATCTGCTGCGCGTCGGTCACCGACACCGACGGGGGCAAGTTCACGTTCACCCAGATCGAGCCCTCGTTGAGCTCCGGCAGGAACTCCGTGCCGAGCTTCGGCACGACGGCGAGGCTCGCCGCGAGGGCGGCCACGGCGATGGCGATTACCGTCTTCTTGTTGCCTATCGCCCAGGCGAGCGCCGGTTCGTATACGCGCTTGCAGGCTTGCACCAGCGCGTTCTCGTCGTGCGGCAGGTTCTTGCGCAGCAGCCCGAGGCACAGCAGGGGAACGAGGGTAAGCGACAGAATCAGCGAACCCACCAGGGCCGAAGTCACCGACCACGCCATGGGGGAGAAGATCCGCCCTTCGTGCCGTTGCAGGGTAAATATGGGGATGTTCGCGGCGATGATGATCAGCATCGAGAACAGCGTTGGCCGGCCGACCTCGACCGTGGCGTCCAGGATCTTCTGCAGCCGCGGCGTGCGGTCCTCCCCGCGCTCGGTCAGCTTGCGAAAGACGTTCTCGACAACGATCACCGCGCCGTCGACGATGATGCCGAAATCCATCGCGCCAAGGGACAGCAGATTCGCGGGAATGCCGACCCAGGTGAGCCCGATGAAGGTGGCGAGCAGCGACAGGGGGATGACCAGCGCGACGATGAAAGCCGCGCGCAGATTGCCCAGGAAGAGGACCAGCACCAGCGTCACCAGCGCGGCCCCTTCGACGAGGTTGGTGAAGACCGTCGTCAGAGTCTTGTCGATCAGCCAGGTGCGGTCGTAGAACGGAACGATCTGAACGCCTCGCGGAAGCCCGGAAGCGTTGAGGAAATCGACCTTCTCCTTCACCGCCTTCAGCACCTGCGACGGGTTCTCGCCCTTGCGCATGAGAACCACGCCCGTGACGACGTCGTCGTCGGTGTCCTGGCCGACCAAACCCTGGCGCGGTACCGCGCCGACGCTCACCTCGGCGATGTTCTTGACCAGAACAGGCACCCCGCTCCGTTCCGCAACCACGATGTTCCCGATGTCATCGGCCGAGCGCAGCAGGCCGATGCCGCGAATGAGGTATTGCTGATGGCCTTGCTCGAGGTAGCTGCCGCCGACATTCGAGTTGCCGCGGTCCAGGGCGGAAAAAAGTTGCTGCAGCGTGACCTTGTAGTCGCGCAGGCGGCCGAGGTCCGGATTGACCTCGTATTGCTTGATCAGCCCGCCTATGGTGACGATGTCCGCGACGCCTGGAATCAGGCGCAACTGCCGCTCTACCAGCCAATCCTCGATCGAACGCAGCTCGCGTGCGTCGAGCGTGTTCGACTTGAGCCGGTAGCGGAAAATCTCCCCGATCGGCGTCGACAGGGGCGCGAGCTGCGGCTGGGCTATCGGCGGGAGGTCGACCCCGTTCAGCCGCTCGACGACCTGCTGCCGCGCAAAGTAGGCGTTCGCCCGGTCGTCGAACGTGATGATGATGAACGACAGGCCGAACTGCGTGTGCGAGAACATCCGCACCGCGTTCGGCAGACCCGATAGCGCGACTTCGAGCGGTACCGTCACCTGTTTCTCCACCTCCTCGGCGGCTCGGCCGGGATAGAGGGTGATGACGTTGACCTGCGTGTCGGTGACGTCGGGGAACGCCTCGATCGGCAAGGACTTGAACGCGGCGAAGCCGCCGGCCACGAAGAGGATCAGCCCGAGCACGACGAACAGAGGCTTTGTGAGAGCGAACGAAACGACGCGCTCGATCATTTCCTGCTTCCGATTTCTCGGGTCCGAGGCCGGAGCGCGACTTCAGGCGCCGCGCGGCCGGTTTCGCCCGACATGGACGGCACGCGGCTCAATCCGATGCGCCGCTTGCGAGCTGGCGATACAAGCGATAGAGGAACAGATTCCCGTCGACCACCACCTTCTGCCCAAGCGCGAGGCCGTCGACGATACCGGCTACGCCGTCGTGAACTCCGTCGAGCTTGACCTCGGCGCGGGCGTAGCGCCCCGGCGCCTCCTCGATGAACACGTAGTTTCTGCCGCCGGCCGCGAGAACCGCCTTCTCCGGGACCTGCAGGTTCGCCTTCGAATGGGTCTCGAGGTCGGCGGTGACGAACATCTCCCCTTTGAGCTTGCGCTCGCGGTTGTCGAGCGAGCCGCGGATCTTGACGGTTCGCGTCGCCGGGTCGATGAAATCGGAGACCGCCTCGACGGTCGCACCGAAGGTTTCGCCGGGCCATGCGGCAGAACGCAGCTTGATGGTCTCGCCGCGACGCAGCGCCCCGAGCTGCCCCTCCGTAGCATCGAGCTGGACCCAAAGGCGGGAGGGGTCGGTGATCACGAACATCGCCGGTGAATTGGCCAGCTGCAGGTCGGGGCGCAGCTCCTGGCCGGGATTGATGTTGCGCTCGACCACCACGCCCCCGATCGGACTGGCCAAGGTCAGATTCTGGTCGACCGAGTCTCCGGCGCCCCCATAGAGCCTTACCTTCGCGGTGGCGCGAGCCAGTTCCGCCTCCGCTCGCGCGTGATCGGCCTCGGCGGCGCTCAAGTCCTTGCGCGGCGCGACTCCCGCTGCGTATAGCTCCTGTACGCGCCTGAGGCTCTTCTCGGCGAGCGCGAAATCGGACTGGGCCCGCCGCGCATCCGCCTGCGCCTGGCCGAAATCGGGCGACGCGAGGACCGCGAGGGCCTGCCGCGGCCTGACGGGATCGCCCGCCTTGACCTCGATGTTGATCACGCGTCCGGCAAACGCCGGGTAGAGCCTTACCGTGCGTCCTTCGTCCCACACCAGTCGCCCGGTCAATCTCATGTTCCGAGGTTCCGCCGCCTTGGTGGATTCGGTAGTGAAGGACGCGAGCTGCTGGCTGCCTTCCGGAAAGACGAGGCGACCGTTCTCGAGCTTCAGTTGCGCCGAATTCTGCTTCGCGTCGCCCTCGCCGCATCCGGCCAGGCAGGCCGCTAGGAGTACGGCCAGCGTAAAGCCGAGCATCCTGCTCACGTTTGAATTCTCCATGTCAGCGATCTTCGTCACCTTACACCATCAGTCCAGCCTGCCCATCCCGGCCAACCAGACCGAGAGCGCCTTGGAGTAGTCGTTGCGGGCTGAGGCCGCGTCGATTTGGATCGCACGCTGCGTGCGGCGCGAATCGAGCAGATCCATGACTCCGATGGCACCGTTCTTGTAGGCGAACTCGGCGGAGTCGGCGGCCTTCGCGGCCTCCGGCAGCAGCGATTCATCATAGCGCTTCAAGCGCTCGCCCGTGGACTGAAGGTCCGAGAACACACGGGCGAGCTCCCCGCGCGCGAGCGCGCGCACCTTCTCCAGGGACTCCATCGCCGCGGTGTAGTCGACTTCCGCGCGCTGGATCTCGCCCTCGAACTGATAACGCGCGAACAGGGGCACCGACAGGAACACGCCGTAACTGTTACCGGTGCCGAAAGTGTTCGTGCCGGTGCCAAGGGGGTAGTGCTCGAATTGCGCCCCTACCGTTACGTCTCGCGTGCGCAAGCTTCTCGCGAGCTGGCGCGCGCTTTCGGCCGCCTCCAGTCTGCTTTTTGCGGCGCGCACGTCGGGACGCTGGTCGATCAGCTCGTCCGTCGCTGCCCCGGCGTCGATCGTCACGACATCCGGCCACGGGTCGGTCGCACGAATCTCCGTGGCCTGGACCTCCGCACCGATCAGGTAGGCGAGCGACAACTGGGCACGCCGGAGATCGGCATCGGCCGCGCGCGCGTCGTTCGCCGCGCGCAGCGCGTCCACGCGCAGACGCGAAACGTCCGCCGAGGCGATGTCCCCCGCCTTGAGCCGCAATTCCGCCGCTCGCGTGGATCTCTCGAACAGCGCCACGTTGTCCTGCAATATGGCCGCCTTGTTCTGCGCGAACAACAGGTCGTAGTACGCGGACCTGAGAACGACGCGCTGCTGGCGGTAGACATCGGAGAGGTCGGCGCCGCTTGCGGACTCCAGGCGCTGCGCCGTGGCGACCCGCAATTGGCGTCGGTCCCCGCCTTCGAGCACTTGGTCTATCCTGATGGTGCTGTCCACGGTCTTGTCGCGCGCAGGGCCGGCACCGATGCCCGCCGACGGATTGATCGCGGCAACACCGAGGCTCAGAATCGGATTGGGCGGCGCGCCGGCCGAGACCGTACCTGCCTGCGCCGCTTCGACGGCACGGCGCGCGGCGCGAAGCTCCCGATTACGCGCTTGCAGCAATTGCTCGGACTGCGCGATGCTGAGGGTATGCAAGTCGGGCATCTGCGCGAATCCCGCGTGCGGTTGCGCCCCCAGCGCAAGGATGAGGAATGCTCTCCCCGCGGGGCGGCTGGCATATGTGAGCATCGGGGCCGGAATTCTATTTAAGTGCGCCTGACAACTGACTGACGGACATCAAGAAAACGGAAAATAGGCCATGCTTGTTTTGGGTATAGAGACCTCCTGCGACGAAACCGGGGTGGCTGTCTACGATAGTGACCGCGGACTGCTCGCCCATGCGCTGCACTCCCAGGTAGCCCTGCACGACCAGTACGGCGGGGTGGTGCCCGAGCTCGCCTCGCGCGATCATATTCGTCGCATCCTGCCGCTGGTGCGCGCCGCGCTGCACCGCGCCGGCGCCAAGGAGTCGGAGCTGGATGCCGTCGCATTCACCCAAGGTCCAGGGCTCGCCGGGGCGCTCCTGGTCGGCGCGGCTTTCGCGAACAGCCTTGCATTCGGTCTGGGCATTCCGGCGATCGGCGTGCACCACCTCGAGGGACATCTGCTCTCGCCGCGGCTCGAGCGCGATCCGCCGCCCTTTCCGTTCGTCGCGCTTCTCGTCTCCGGAGGTCACACGCAGCTGATGCGCGTCGGCGGGCTCGGCGACTACGAAATGCTCGGCGAAACCCTGGACGATGCCGCCGGAGAGGCTTTCGACAAGACCGCGAAATTGCTCGGCTTAGGCTATCCCGGGGGACCCGCGCTCGCCCGGCTCGCCGAACGCGGCAAACGCGACCGCTTCGCGTTTCCCCGTCCCATGCTCAGTCAGCTGGAAAAGAGCGGCGATCTCGATTTCAGCTTCAGCGGACTGAAGACCGCGGTCGTGACCTTGTTGCGCAGGCAGAGTGCGATGGAAGAACCTTTGCGTGCCGATATCGCCGCGGCTTTCCAGGAAGCCGTCGCGGAAGTGCTCGTCGCAAAAGCGCGAGCGGCAATCGAGCGCACGGGTCTGGACAGGCTGGTCGTCGCGGGCGGCGTCGGCGCCAATGAGCGGCTTCGCGTGCTGCTCGACGCCGCCGCAGCACGCGATGGATTCGGCGTGTTCTACCCGGCCATGGAGTTCTGCACCGACAATGGCGCGATGATCGCCTTGGCGGGAGCGATGCGACTGCAGGCGAAGACGCCACAGAGGAGCTATCGGTTCGCGATCCACCCGCGGTGGGATCTCGCGACAGCCGATTCGACCTCCGAGAGCTAGTTTCTTTCCACGCTCGGGGCTTTCGGGTCTCGAGCTTCCGCTCCGTTGGCGTTCTTCTCTCCGATCTTGCGTTCCTTGCCGAGAGCCAGGTTCCGGATGTTTCCGTGGTGCCGCCAGACGACCAACGCGCCGATCAGGATCAGCGCCGCCACGGCGGCCGACGGCAAGGACATCAGAAAGGCGTAGACCGGCGCGCACACCGCGGCGACGATCGAAGCGAGAGAGGCGTAGCGGGACAGCAGCGCGAGCACCAGCCAGGTCGCCAACGCCGCCACGCCCAGCCACGGATCGATCGCGAGGAGCACGCCGCCCGCGGTGGCGACGCCCTTGCCGCCCTTGAAACCGAGAAACACCGGAAACAAGTGGCCGAGGAACACCGCGACCGCGCACGCCGCAACGCCGAGCCCGCCGACGCCGTAGTCGGCGGCATAACGCGCCGCGAGAAACACCGCGAGCCAGCCTTTTCCACCGTCCCCCGCGAGCGTGAGCAGCGCGGCGAGCTTCTTCCCGGTGCGCAGCACGTTGGTCGCGCCGGGGTTGCCCGAACCGTACGAGCGCGGGTCGGGCAGCCCCAATGCACGGCTCACCATGACCGCGAAAGACAGCGAGCCGAGCGCATAAGAGACCAAAATAAATGCTGCGGTGGTCATAGCCTTCCACTAGAATTTGCGACGAGAGTTTAGCAGCGCCTCCGATTCGTGGAAGGCGCACCCGGCAGGCAATTTCCGATCCCAGACGCGAGAGGCCCACTTTGGATGCCGTCTTTATCCGTCAACTTCGCGTTCAAGCCTGGATCGGGCTGTACCGCCATGAAAAAATCGCCCCGCAGACCATCGAGATAGATCTCGAGATAGCCCTCCCGGCGGACAGCACCGTGTTCAAGTCGGGGAAAGTCGCCGACACGATCGACTACGGCGTGGTTGCCGAACACGTCCGTGCTCTCCTCGCAAAGGATCGCTTCGGTCTGGTCGAGAGCCTGGCCGAGCGCGTCGCCGATTCGATACTCGAGAAATTCGGCTCGCCGCGCGTCAAAGTGAGCATCGCCAAGCTCGGGGTGCTTCGCGACGCGCAGCGCGTCGGCGTGACGATCGAGCGCGGCAGAAAATAGAGTCAGTCCGCTCACGCCGTCTACGCCCTGGGGTGGTGCTTCTGGTGCAGGGCCTTCAACCGCTCGCGCGCGACATGCGTGTAGATCTGCGTGGTCGAGATATCGGCGTGGCCGAGAAGGAGCTGCACCACTCTCAGGTCGGCTCCGTGATTGAGCAGATGCGTGGCGAAAGCGTGACGCAGGGTATGCGGCGAGAGCGATTTTCCCGGCAGCGCAGCGCGCGCGCGCCGCTTGATCAAGTGCCAGAAGGCCTGCCGCGTCATCGGCGCACCGCGGCCGGTGACGAACACGTAGTCGCTGGAGCGTTTCGCCAGGAGCGCGGGCCGCGCCTCCTTGGAATAGCGCGAGAGCCATGTGATCGCTTCCTCGCCGAGCGGCACCAGACGCTCCTTGGCGCCTTTGCCGAACACGCGCAACACGCCCATGTCGTAGCTCACTTCGGCGAGCTTCAATCGCACCAACTCCGAGACGCGCAACCCGCTCGCGTAGAGCACTTCCAGCATGGCGCGGTCGCGCAGCCCCAGAGACGTTGCCGCGTCCGGCTGCCCGAGCAGCGCCTCGACGTCCTCCTCCGAGAGCGTCTTCGGAAAGCGCGGCGACTTCTTCGGAGGTTCGAGCTTGAGCGTTGGATCGATCTCGATACGGCGCCCGCGAGCGAAAAATTGATAAAAGCGCTTCAGGCTCGAGTGCAAGCGCGCCTGGGTGCTCGAGCGGATGCCGGGCTTCTTTCCGGAGGCGCCACGCGTGGAGCGCGACGCAAGGTACGCGGCGAGGTCCGTTTCCGTCGCATCCAGCAACGAGGAGCGGCTCTGCCGCTCGTGCCACTCCGCGAACAGGTGCAGATCGCGGCGGTAGGATTCGAGCGTGTTTTTCGCCAGGCCGTCTTCGAGCCAGACGGCGTCGCAGAATTCGTCGAGCAGCGCCGCGTTCTCCGCCTTCATCGCTCGGGGCCGGCGCTCTCGTGCGCGAGCAGCCAGCGCTTCACGGAGAGATAAAACCCGGCCTCGCGGTGCGCGAAACCCCCGATGCCGCTCGCGGCGAGCACGCGGTGGCAGGGCACCACCAGCGGCAGCGGGTTGGCGCCGCAGGCCTGCCCCACGGCGCGGGCGGCCGAATCGATCTCCCGGGCAATCTCACCGTAGCTGCGCGTGCGTCCCGGCGCGATGGCGGCGATCCTCGACCAAACCCGGCGCTGGAACAGCGTGCCGCCTGGAGCAAGCGGAAGGTCAAAACGGAACTCCGGATCGGTGAAGTAGCTTTCGAGTTGCGCGCACGCCCGCTCGGCGACGCCGTCGCGGGGTGCGAGCACCGCGCCGCCGGACTTGAGGAAGACGATCTCGGCGAGCCGTCCCTCCGAAGTCCGGATGCCGAGCGCGCCGAAAGGCGCCGGCAGCTTCGCCTGGAACGATCCCGACACGGTTCGCATCGGGAGATTCTAGCGCGCTATGCCGTCGACCCGGCCGTGCGCCTGCGCAGGAGCTGCATGACGACGACCAGCGCGAACAGCCCGAACCCCGCGATGTCCGCCGACGTCGTCGGGTAGACCAGCGCCAGGCCGGCCGCGATCAGCATCCACTTCTCGATCCAGTTGGTGCGCCCGAACAGCCAGCCTTGCACGCCGCCGGCGAGCGCAGCGATGCCGAGCGCCGCAGTACCGGTCACAAGCGCGATCGAGCCCCAATTCGCGTTGCCCAGCGTTTTCATCGAGCCCGTGAGGAGAAGGCCGATGCCGGAGGGGTCGAGCACGAACATGAAGGGAACGAGAAAGGCCGGCAAGGTGTATTTCCAGGACTGCAACGTCGTCTTGTACGGGTCACCGCCCGTGATCGCGGCAGCCGCGAAGGGCGACAGCGCCGTGGGCGGCGACACCTCGGACAGCACCGCGTAGTAGAAGATGAACATGTGCGCCGCGAAGTCGGGCACGCCCAGCTTGATGAGCGCCGGCGCCGCGATCACCGCGCAGATGATATAGGACGCGGTCACCGGTACCGCGAGCCCCACGATCCACACGATGAACGAGGTGTAGACGGCGGTGAGAAGGAGCGATCCCCCCGCGTATTCGATGATGATCGCGCTGAACTTGAGACCAAGGCCGGTGAGGGTGACCACGCCGACGATGAGTCCCGCGCCCGCGCAGGTGATGGCGACGTTCAGCACGCCGGTCGAGCCGGCTTCGAGCGCCTTGAAGAACTTCGACTGGAAGATGCCCTTCAGCAGGGGCTCGCGCCCGCGGAACAGGTCGTAGGAGAATAGCGCGGTGTCGCGGTGCAGGAAGCTCGTAACGAAAGACGTCACCGTCGCCCAGAACACGGACATGACCGGCGAGTAGCCCATCAGCATGAAGACCACGATCGAGACGAGCGACAGAAAATGGAACCAGTACTGCTTGGTCAGGTTCCACAGGGATTCCACATGCTCCATGCGCACACCGCTCATGCCGAACTTGCGCGCGTCGATCTCCACCATGAGAAACAGCGCGAAGTAGTACAGGCACGTCGGAATCGTCGCCATCAACAGCACGTCAAGGTAGGAGATCTTCAGAAACTCGGCGATGAGGAAAGCCGCAGCACCGAGCACGGGCGGTGAGATAATCGCGCCCAATCCGCCCGCCGCCAGCAGACCTCCGGCTGCATCCTTGCCGTAACCGGCTTTGGCCAGCATCGGGTAAGCCACCGAGCCGAGCGTCACCGTCGTCGCGACACCAGACCCCGAGGGCCCGCCCAGCAGAAACGAGGCCAGCACCACGGTGCGCCCGGCGCCAGTGGACTTGCCGCCCATCGCCGAGAGGGAAAAATCGATGAAGAATTTTCCAGCCCCGGAGAACTGCAAGAAGGCGCCGAAGATCGTGAATAGAATAATGAGCGAGGACGACACGTCGATCGCGACGCCGAAAATGCCCTCGAGCGTCATGTACATCTGGCCGACGAGCCGCCCCACCTCGTAGTCTTGATGCGCCCACGATCCGGGAAGGTGCTCGCCGAATAGGGCGTAGAGCAGAAACGCGATCACCACGGCAGGAATGATCCAGCCGGAGGCGCGACGCATCCCCTCCAGGATCATCAGGATGAGCACCACGCCGAACAAGATGTCCCAGTTGTCCGGCGAAGTGTTGCGGTCCCAGAAATCGTCGCCGCCCCGGATGATGTAGGCGACGATGGCGATCGCGGCGAACGCGAAGATCCAATCCCACCACATGATGCGATGGCGGTAGCGCTGCGCGACCGGGAAAAGCAGGTAGACGAGGAACAGCACGAAGCCGACGTGCACCGGGCGCATCACCTGCGTCGGCACGATCGCGTACGCCGAGTAGAGGTGGAACAGCGACATGACGATCGCCACGGTGGTGACGAAGACGCCGAGCCGCCCGCGCAACCTGTTGGTGCGGCCCTCCTCTTCCTCGATGAACTCCTCGGCTTTTTTCAGCGCCTCGGCATCGACCGCCTCACCGGACCGGTTCGCGATTTCGCTCATTCACCCTCCTCCTCGGCGCGCATGCTAGCACAGCGCGCATGCGATTCCGGCCAAATAAAAACCGCGAGGCAGGATTTTCCACCCACTCCCGCGGTTCCAATTCAAGCGCTGCGCCGGAGACGACGCTATTGGAGCTTGATTCCCCGCTCCGCGAAATACTTGATCGCCCCGGGATGAAACGGGATCGGCGAGGCGCTGGTTTTCTGGTTCTCCAGGACGAAGTTCTCCGACTCCTTGTGCACGGCGACCAGATCCGCCTTATGGTCGAAGATCGTCTTGACGACGTCGTAAGCGGTCTTATCGCTCAGGTTTTGGTTGGACACCAGGATGTTCCAGACGGTCGCGATCTTGTTGTCCGCGCCCATCCCCTTGTACATGCTCTTCGGGATCGAGTCGTTGACATACAACGCCCCGTACTTCTTGTTCATTTTCTCCACGGTATCGCCGTGGTCGATCATCTTGATCTTGATGCCGGGCGTGTTGGCTAGGTCGGTCACCGCCGCCGTCGGCAGGCCGCCGACCCAGAAGAACGCGTCGATCTTGCGGTCTTTGATCGCGTTCACGGATTCCGCCACGCCGAGGCGCTCGCGCCTCATGTCGCGGTCCTTGTCGAGGCCTGCAGCCTCGATGACGCGAAACGCCATCACCTCGGTCGCGCTGCCGGGAGATCCGGTCGAAACGCGCTTGCCCTTGAGGTCCGCCATCTTGGTAATGCCGGTGTCCTCGATGGTGACGACGTGCATGCGATTCGGATACAGGACCATTAACGTGCGCAGCGGCACCTTGGTGCCCTTGAACTTGTCCTCCCCGCGGTACGCGTCCTGCCCGGCGTCGGCCATCGAGAACGCGATGTAGGGCTTGCCGGTGGCGATCAGCTTGAGGTTGTCGACCGATCCGCCGGTAACTTCCGCCGTCGCTTGCATGCCCGGCACGTACTTCGACAACAGGTTCGCGAGTCCCCCGCCGATCGGGTAGTAGACGCCTCCGGTGCCGCCGGTGGCGATCGACAGGCTGTATTTTTCCTGCGCGAGGCTGCCGCCCGACAAGGCGATCGCGGCGCCGAGCGCTGCGGATGCAAGTAGTCTCATTCGAATTCCCTCCTATGAATTGAATTTCCCCTGAAGCGATCCGGCGGTGGACCGCCGTTGTCCTTTGGGGATTATCCCCGCGCCGCGAAGCCGCGCCAAGGGCCGCGCATTACTTCGCGAACAGCCTGCCGATGTCTTTGAATGCTTTGAACTCGAGCGCGTTGCCGCAGGGATCGAGCAGAAACATCGTCGCCTGCTCGCCCACCTCGCCCTCGAAACGCACGTGCGGCTCGATGATGAAGTCCTGTCCCGCCGACTTGAGCTTGGCCGCAAGCCGCTCCCACTCGTCCATCGGCAGGATCGCGCCGAAATGGCGTACCGGGACGTTGTCCCCGTCCACGGCATTGGTGCTCCCGTGGCCGGCCTCCCCGGGCGCGAGGTGCGCGACGATCTGGTGGCCGTAGAAATCGAAGTCCACCCAGTCGGGAGCGGAGCGCCCTTCGCGACAACCGAGCAGGCTGCCGTAGAAAGCGCGCGCCTTCTCGAGGCTCGTGACCGGAAAAGCGAGATGGAAAAGCGGCAGCGCCGACACGCTATTGCGGACTCAATCCCGCGACGTAGTCGATGAGGATCTCGATATCCTTGTCGGTGAGCGGCTCCGTGGCGGAGGTCATGTTGCCGTCGAGATCGGCGCGTTTTTGCGCTTTGAACTTGCGCAACTGCGCGAGCAGGTAATCGTATTGCTGCCCGGCGAGGCGCGGGATGTGCTGCTGTCCGCGCAACGCGGGACCGTGACATTGGACGCAGTTAAACTGCTGCGCGAGCTTCGGCCCGGCGGCGGCGTTCTCGGGCGCAGTCTTGTGCGACGGAGCCGCGGCTTTCTGCTTGGAGAAATACGCCGCTAGCTCGTTCATCTCCTTGTTGCTGAGATTCGCGGCGATCGGCGTCATCTGCGGATCCTTGCGGTTGCCCTCGCGGAACTGGAACAACTGGATCGAGATCGATTGCTCGGGCTGCCCGGCAAGGGAAGGGTTGGCGGGAATCACCGAATTTCCTTCGGGGCCATGACACGCGGCGCACAGCTGCGGATCCGCCGCCAGCGCTATTCCGGTGAGAAGACAAAGCGCGGCGGCACACGCCGCCGCGCCCGCGTTGCAAAAGCTGCCGTTCACTTCTTTGCGTAGCTGACGCGGTAGATGATCCCGTTGTAGTCGTCGGAGACGAGCAGCGAGCCATCTTTCATCTGCAGCACGTCGACCGGCCGGCCCCACATCGGCGGATCGGCCTTTTCGTCGGTGAGGAAACCCTCGAGGAACGGCTGCAGCTTCGGCTTGCCGTCGGCGTCGAAGGTCACGCGCACAACGTCGTAGCCCTGTTTGGTGGTCCGGTTCCACGAACCGTGGCGCGCCATGAAGATGTTGCCCTGGTATTCAGCGGGGAACATCTTTCCGGTGTAGAAGCGAATGCCCAGCGGAGCGACGTGGGCGCCGAGCTTGAGCGCAGGGGGCGTGAACTCCGAGCAGCTGCGGTGCTTGCCGAACTCGGGGTCGAGCGTGTCGCCTTGATGGCAGTAGGGATAGCCGAAATGCTGACCCTTGGTCTTCACCACGTTCAGCTCGTCGGAAGGCGAGTCGTCGCCGAGCCAGTCACGGCCGTGCTCTGTAAACCAGAGTTGCTTCGTCTGCGGATGCCAGTCGAAGCCGACCGAGTTGCGTACGCCTTGCGCGTAGGTTTCCACGACGCCCGATTTCGGGTCGACCCGGCTGATCGTTGCCTGGAAATAGCTCGGCATCACAATGTTGCCGGGAGCGCCGACGTTGTAGTAGAGCTTGCCGTCGGGCCCCATCGCGAGAAACTTCCAGAAATGGCCGGGCTGGTTCTGCGGGTCGAGGCCGTCGACAACGACCTTGGCCGCCGGCGGGCTGTCGAGATTGTCTTCGATCCCGTCGTAGCGCGTGATGCGATCGCGCTCTGCGACGTACAGCGTGCCCTTGTTGAATACGACGCCGTTGGGTGCGTTCAGACCTTTCAGCACGGTCTTTACTTCGCGCTGGCCGTTCCGATCCACTACGGCGTAGACGTCCTTCGCGAGACGATTGCTCACGAACACCGTGCCCTTGTCGCCGAGGGCGAGGGAGCGGGCTTCTGCAATGCCGTCCGCCCACACTTCCACTTTGAAGCCGGCGGGCACCTTCAGCTTGTCGAGCGGCAAGTCTTTGGAAGCCCTGCCCGTCATGTGGGGGGCGAAGGGGTGCAGCGGCGAGCTCGCCTGTTGCGCGTCCCGGCCCTGCTGCCAGGAAGGAGGGGCGGACGGCGCCTGCTGCGCAAGCGCGGCGGTAGCGAACATTGCGAGAAATGCGGCGGCTAAAGCCTTGCAGAAACTCATGTCTCCTCCTTTTTTGACTGCTTTGGCGGGGTGCTGGATTGGACGGCCAAAAACGCTGCTTGCCACAAACTAGTTTAGCCAGACATGATCCGCTTAAGCAAGCGCGAAAGAGCCCCCGGCCACCTGCCGCTTAACGCGTTCCGTTGGTGCTATACTGCCCGCCGAAGAAGAAGTCATGCTTTCAGGGTTTTGAGGCTGAAACAACCGAGGAGTCACACGATGACTTGGGAAACACCAGAGTTCGTAGAAGTGAAGATGGATGCCGAAATCAACTCCTACCAGGACGATTTCGGCGGCGACCGGGACACCGGCGTCTAAGTCTCCGCGCGCCACCACAGCTAGCTCACGTTTCTTACCGCCCCGGCTGAAGGCGGCCGGTGG
>Ga0137397_10001840_pt1 | contig 14822 bp, 9 predicted proteins | sample czorhiz116metaG_FD_106658 | JGI IMG/M metagenome (GOLD analysis project Ga0137397, IMG submission 106658) | Vadose zone soil microbial communities from Angelo Coast Range Reserve, California, USA - czorhiz1.16 metaG | ecosystem: Environmental > Terrestrial > Soil > Vadose zone | place: USA... | reverse complement strand
GGCCCCCCCCCCCGGGGGGGGTGTTTTTTTTTTTCTTTTGTTTTGCCGGCCCGCTGGGGGGGTTGGTTTTGCCCCCCCCACCCCAGCAGGGGGTTTTTTTTCTTTTCCCCGGGGGGGGGGGGGGGGGGGGGGGGGGGTGGAGTGGAGTGGGAAATCGAATCACCCGCTGCTGACCCAAAGCTTATATGTGAATATGAAGTCAAAGGCGTCGCCGACTTTCCCTATTGCGTCATTGTGTACCGCTCATTATTACAGGGGCGTGCTTATACCAAGTCGATACCAAATACTCTAGAAAGGAAATATACGCGGCATTGTCCAGCTACAGTTCAGAAAGATCGTGAAGGGCATGCAAAATGCAAGAAAATATATAAACCCGTTGGCGGCAGTCCTTTACTCAATCCGCTTTGCTGTCCGCGAGGCGTTTCCCAAGACGCTTCGGGGACCACGCCTTGTCACGGCCCAAAGAAAGACCATGATGATGATGAAAAATTGCACCCACAACCAGACTTCGAGCACCAACTGCATCACCCGGCCCCTCTTGACCGTCGGATCATCGACGGCACTTTGCAGCGCATCCGCATTGACGACCTTGACAAGGGGGAGGCTCTCTTCCTCTTCTCCCTCACATGGCATTGTCTGAACGGCTGCCTGGGCGACGGCACGCGTTGAATCGGGTATTGTATCGTTAGATGAACCGTTTCCGCCCTCGGGTTCAAAAAGGCTGGTCAGCAGTCCCGTTGGCGCAGTGCCGCGGTGGAAACGCCTGTCCACCCAGTAATGCGTCCGTGCACGTATGGTGTCGGACAAGCGATGCCTGTGACTGGGCTTCGGTGATGGCCTTTGTGGCGTCTTATCCAGGTCTTGAGATGGCTTGGATGGCTGTGGGTCATCTTGTAACAGATCGGACGACCTTTGGGGGTCACGCCGAGGGGAAGTGGGAGTCGCGGGGCGCGAACCTGCCGATGGTCCTGACAAGAACACATCGTAGAGGCTGCTGGAGCGGAGGTGATGGTTTTCCACATAGTCGTCACCATAATCGCTACCCAATTCACTTCCCAACGTAGGGCCACGCGAAGCTTGACGTGAGGTGGAGAAGAGAGCGCCGGCAGGCAAGTCCAGCGAGGACAGAGCCGGGGAGGGAGCGTTGCTAACCATCATCGCCGGTTCCATGCCGTCGCGGGCTGGCTGGCTCGGGGTATCAAATAGCCCGACGACGGTCTTGCGAGCCTTGAGCGGGTGACCCTTGATCAGGCCATTGGTGGACAAGGTGCCTTCCTCATCAATCTCTGTGCCCTTCTCGAAACTGAACGGGGAGAGCTGTCCGTGTATCGAGCGACGCAAACTTCGAAAACGCATGGTGGAGGTTGTGTCGTGCACTGGCTGGTCTTCATGCTCGCTATCCTCGACGACCTCGAGTTCGACGTCGGTTTGCTCATCGAGGAAGGCGTACAGCCGCCGGATGGCTTCGGCCTCGATTTGCGCCTCCTTCAGCTTCGTCGCGGTGTCGCGGTGGCTCTCCAAAATCTGTTCGTTCGTGATCTCGAGTTCGTGAACCTTGGAGACGAGCTGGGCGAACAGCGCGGACTCCCCAGCCGGGGGCGGAATGGTAGGCATCGCGGGAGAGCGTTCCGGAGTCGGAGGGAGGGTACTCGGAACAGCTCCCTCGGGAGTACCTGAGCCCATATGATGTGGGGGTGAGTCCGTGTCCGGTGCCGCGGGCAGCACGGGCTTAAGAACGACCGAGGGCAGCGCAGATATGTTGTTGCCACCGGGCGCAAAGTCGCGCACGCCACCACCGACCGCATCGCTGCTGCTGAATGCCCAAGAACTTCCACTCTTGTTGCTGCGGTGTGCCCTCACCCTGTCGTCCCACTCTTGCCTGTGTCTTCTCGCCTCCTCATCTCCACGCGCCACCACCTGCAACTGCAGTGCATCGCTCTGCGCCCTGTACTGATCGAGCTCCTCGTGCAGCACGTCAATTTCCTTCTCCAACTTCCCGAGCCGCCGGCGACCTGCAAAATCCGCCTGCGTAGACTCTGCCTCGAGCTTCTCGAGCTTCTGGAGGAGCTCCGCGTTCTGATCAGCGAGAAGCGCGAGATCCGAGGGCGAGACGGAGATGCGGCGCGCGTGAAAGTTACGGAGATGCGGTAGCGGGGTCGGTCGGTACTCGGGTGTGGGAGCGGGCGAGGAGGACGGTGTGGTCTGAGGAGTCATGGCCGAGGCCGTCGGAAGACGAGCGAGAAACGCCTTGTGCTTCTCCTCAAGGGTGATGTTGCTATTGTAGAGGTTTCTCGACAGTTCTGAGGTCATGGTCAACTCTAGGAGACGAAAGACGGAACCGTCAGTTCATGGGGGGAAAGGGGGTCGACCATGACTAACCCCTTTCGCGCTCACGGATGAGTTCATTCGCGCGAGCGAGAAGAGACGAAAGTTCTTCCCTAGATCTTCCGTTGATCCATTCCTCGAGGGCGGAGGGAACAACACCAGCAAAGACGTCCTTTGCTAACGCGTGAATACGATGTGCCGTGGCAGACTCGGACAGAGTATTCGTATTCGCTTCAAGAGATGCAAGGTTGTCTCCGTATGGAGGCGGCGGGGATGGCTTTTTGTAAGACGCGGAGAGCGCGCTCCGCGTATGGAAAGGGGGACGCACACCAGTCTTCGGGTGCATGGAGTTGGGCGTGAAGGTCGTAAAAAATAGAGATTAGCTAGGATACGGAACGACGGGTGCCCGCTAGCAGCATGAAAATAAAATGCATGACCTAGTTGCAGGTTGCTTTTGAATACAACCGGATCAGGCTCATTCGATCGAATTGCCGTGCCGGCCTGAGTACCATCTCATTCCATGACTTGAATATGTAGCCATACAGAGATCAACATAATACACTATCCCTGCGTAATCTGGATTTTACACTATGACTTCTGAGTCCCGAATGAACCAAACGTGAATGGAGCCGAGACCTGCCCAAATGTGAACCCGCCGCTCGTACCTGGTGCGGCAGCGTTCTTGGGCACACCAAATGATGGCTGTGGTATAGGATTCGCGTTCTGAGGACCCTTCGCGGCAGTATCACTAAACACACTACCCGGTGTAGGCGGAACAGCGGCAGGAGTCGAGTTCGTAGGGTTTGCGTTGAATGAGAACACGGATGCGTTTTTCCCAGGCTCCGGTTTCATCCCGCTACTGTCTGGTCCTGCGCTTAATCCCCCACTGAAAGAGAAAAGCGGATTCGTAGTTGACATATTCGAGGATGCGAACGGTGACGATTTGGCAATTTCACTCTGAGCCTGGGTCCCTCCATTGGCAGTAGGAAATTGCACTGTGGATACCCCGATGGCCCCCGCCGTTGGTTTTGCCTGATTTGACAAATTGGCGCCCACGCCGCTAGACGCTACAGACTGGAACCCGCTCGCAGGAGCGCCAGGGGATTTACTCTCATTGGCGCCGAATGATAACGGTTGGTTCAATTGTGTTGCAGTACTTGAGGCCGCTGTGTTGCCGAATGGATTTGCCGCAGGTGGTGCTGCAGGTGTCGACGAGCTCTTTGGGAGCCCAAAACCGAATACAGGTTTTGATGTCGAATCGGATGCAGCGGGGGCTGCTGGGGGATTAGATGGGGTGACACTAATCGGCTTGCCTGTCAGCCCGAAATTGAACTTTGGCTTCAGTACATCGCCGGTGCCACTAGCTGGGAGGGTACTAGCGCTTGGGTTGGGGTCATTGCTTGTAGGCTTCGGGGGGTTAGAGGGTTGCGAGAATGAAAAGAAACTTGGAGTGGTATTTGAGCCATTCCCTTGCGGAGCAGACGAGACATTTGAAGTGGAGGTATTCGACGGCGCCTTTGGCTGCCCGAAAGAGAAAAACGAGGAATTCGTAGAGCTCTTTGCATCTGGGACCGATGACGGCGCTGTCGTGGGCTGCGAATTGGGAGTAAAGAAGCTGGGAACAGTCGGCTTGGACGAGATAGTGCCACTTGCTGCAGGAGTAGGCGCTGAAGTGAAGCTAGAAAGAGTGGGATTGGATGGAGCAGGACCGCTGGCAGCGGGGGTAGACGCTGGAGTCTGTGTTGCCGGAATCGGTGCGGAGGGGAAAGAGAACAAGGTTCCGGGAGCCGTGGCTGGCGTCTTGCCTTCAGACTTATCCTTCGCCTCGCTCGGCTGCGAGTTGGAAGACAGTGTAGGTATCTTGAACAACGGCGGTGGATTAGGGGGCTCAGTGTTTTGCGAGCTACCCTTCGAGAACGGGGGCAGAGAGAATGCAGGCGTTGTCAGAGGAGGGGCGACAGAAGGCTTATCATCAGACTTTGCAGACAGGACCGTGGGCAAGGTAGGTGCAGTTGCGACCTTCTTTGCTTCGGCCTCCCTTGCTTCGGCCCCGGCTTTTGTTTTCTCCTTTTCCTCTGCTTTGCATCGCAGACGTGCTATCGCCTCCGCTTCGATCTCCTGCTTCTCCCACTTTGAATATGAATTGGACGGGCGCAACTTGGGACTCATTTCTGTGGACTTCACTGCCTGGCTAGTGTATAACGACGAGATGCGGCGAGTATATTGGGGTGGCGGGGCCAGAGGAAACAATGCCATACGGGGGCTGGCAATTAAAGAGTGGTTTGAGATGCGGATCTTGCGGACAGGACTGCCAGTATTCGATGTGGAGGCCCAAAGAAGCTGCTTGCCGGCATTAGACGAGTTTCGCTATGAGAAATCAGATCAGCTAGAACGTGACAATATATAACCATGTTGGCTGTCATACCGAGCGATCAATTGGCGTCTCAGGCTCTGCAAAAGGTTTATCTGAGTCTTGCCACGCTAATTCATGCGCCTCTTTTGCTGCAATATACTGTTCCTCAGTATACCACCGCTCGACAATTGCGGTTACGGATGCGGATCGATCCGGGTGTTCGGAGTCAACAGGCTGACGCTGAATGAGACCAATCGGAGAAATATAAGAGGGTTCGGGCTCACCATGCTGAATTTCGGACGGTCCTCCCTGACAAGCACCCTCCGTAGTCTTTTCCCGTCGGGGCCAACCCTGAACTGGACCCCGTGAGCTTCCCATTCCTCTCCGATGGGCCGACCTCCACACAATGGGTCTCTTGATATTTGCCCATCGTCGACCGAGGAAGGATCGGTATCCGATGTGTCTGGCCGATGGCGAAGAGCCCTTCTTCGTCCTCTTAGGTCACCACTATCAGTGTCTACACCCAGAGTGTCGACGTCACGTCCACGTTTCTGGCCCCGAAATATGTTTGACGATTTCCGTTGTCTCCGCCTCCGGTGACGATGTAGCGCAAAATCGGTGTCCGGGTCGTCGTGTAGCATGTCCTCGTCTGCTCCAAAGCAGGAATCCATCTCAGTGCGGTCGCGTTTCTTGCCACCCCGGGATATCCTGTCGCCGGGAATGCCATCCATTTCCACGTCATCCCCCTTCTGCATGCGCTTCTTGAGATGACGAGCAGACACTTTTCTACGCCTTTTGTCGTGACGATTCTCTTGTGATGATCGCAGATCACTATCATCACTCGCATCGGCCAATCGTTTAGACCGCCTAGGGACTGGAGCAGAATCCATATCTATGCCCGAGTCCACATGGTCACTAAAATGGCATAAATCATCAATCATGTGAGACTTAAACCAGGGCTGTTTCATACCCTTCTTGTTGTGCTTCATGTTGGCCTCCTGACTCCTCGTCACGTGCACTAGCGCGGCCACTCACCGGCTGAAGGCGGGGTCCAGACACGTCCGCATGGCTTGAGGGCATAGGGATGCGCAAAGGCTGAGTGGCTGTGACTGAAAAAGGCGACCGTTTTGTACTACTAGGAAAAAAAGGGAAATGAGTCACTGTAGGCCTCTTAATGAGAAATACACACATCGGGTGGGCATTTCTGTCATATCCAGAGACTTGAAGCGTAACGGGATTCAAAGTCTGTTGACTCACTGGGCCATTATCTTCACCTATCAAACCATTAAGCACTGCGGAATTCAACTGGAATATGGGTCATCATACCAGATCCTGTTAGCCCGTGGCTGACAGGACTCCGTTGCTCAAGTGTCGACACGTTTCGCAATCTATCCTGTATTTTCCTCTTATCCTCCTGGGCGAGTCTAGCGGTAGCATAAGCGACATTGAAAGGACGCTGATCATGGTCCGGAATTCCGTATCGTCGACGCATGGATCTATATGAATAATAGTTTGAGTAAGACCCGAAAGGAGGTGAGAGCGAAACATGCGTACAACTTGTAATGTCTCTCCTTCCAACGCAGGAAAAATGTTCGCCCATGGCGAAAGGCAAGCAGGAGGACGAGAGTGGACGCTCCGAGGGCGCAAAGCTTGAAGAAAGACGAAAAACCTGAGTTTTGTGCGACTCTTCCACGGCCAACGGGAAGAGCGCCACCCAGTATGTCGGAAGATTCGAAGTCGATATCTGGAGCCATGGCGGGTAGGGTATTGGGTGAAGAGCCAGGCCAGCAGCAAGTCGAAGGGGGAGGTGATGCGAACCGCGATGGGCACGCGTGTCAGGACAGGTCGCGCATCATTTGGAGCGGAGATTGAACTGATCTACCACTGGCACAACTCGCTGCACTTCCTCTCTGCCAGCTACGACATTCATTTATTTTACTTCCTCGCGATCCGACGAGTACAGTACTCGTTCCTACTTGTTGTTCGATTCCGTTCCCACTCGCTTCTGCCTAGGGACATGGCAGACAGTGCTTTCGTCTCCTCTACTGGTGACGTGGAAGATCAATCCGCTTGGTCCACGCTTGGATGCCCTTTCGGAAATCGTGGTCATTCGAGTACTAAACCAGGTCGCACACGTATATCGCTTTACATGTAAATAAAGAAAGCATTGTGTAATTCTACGCCTCGGAGGATGGAGAAATACTCGTTCCCGTTCCCGACGGAGCACGGAGTGATTCAATATGTGGGAATCAAAACCCGCAAAAGGCCGGAACAATATTAAATCCCTAAGCTCATACAAGACAGGTTTCACGCTCCCCAGCTCTTCTCTGCCTTCCCTCTTCAAGGCATTTCCCACTGTCCCTTCGAATTCCTCTCTTCATGGCTACTCAAGTTATCACCCTCAACGAGTTACGTGAGCATACCACGAAGGACAACATTTGGGTCCTCCTCCACGGCAAAGGTCAGTTTCCTCGCCATCAATGGGTTATCGAGGCGTCTGATGATCTTCCGTAGTATATGATGTCACGAAATTCATAGACGAGGTTTACCAGATCTACCCTTCCTCATTTAATGTATCTCACACAACCCGTAGCACCCAGGAGGCGATGAAGTCATCCTTTCTGAAGCCGGTGAGCACCTATCTTACACCTGGCCATACAACCTATTTACCCTACTCGCCAAAGGCAAGGATGCCACCGAAGCCTTCGAAGATGTTGGACATTCCGATGAAGCACGTGCACTCTTACCCGGGATGCAGGTCGGAGAGTTCGAGAAGGGTGCGAATGTAGGTCTCAACTTCACCCACAAAACGTCATCCTTTCATGGCGCTCATCTATTTTCCAGGAAACTAAAGCAAAGGCGTATCAATCTACTGCGGCTGCGGCTGCCATGGAGAATGCTGTTCAACAGACATCCAAGTTCGTGTCAATCGCCTCGTTCCATGGAGTTTACTCATCTCATTGTTTCAGCATGTTCTACTTTGTGCCACTGGCCGCTCTGGTCGCGTACTTTGCATGGAGATTCTACTCTTAAATTAACTCGCTTATCCCCTACCTTGTGCCATTTCTTTCATAGAGCTGCTTACAACAATACCTCTTCCCCACATATTACTTATTTACGGGTTCAGGGTCAGGTGGTAGCTGGCAGCTATTCAAGTTATCGTTCATGCAATGGGACGCATTTTCGACCGCTTTTACAGCGCCGTTTTGAAATAAGGTCAAACCCCATCGCCACGTATATTAAAGTTCCGGCTTTCTAAGCACAGAGCTCAAAACCCGTGTCCATCACCATATCACCATAATGCAACTATGCGAGACCCCACACTCCAGCCCGCTTCACACTCTCTACCAGAGCGTCAACGTTCCCCAACATGAAGCCCAAAAATTCTTTCTTTTGCTCCGTTGTCTTGACTATATCCCGATTTTCTAATTTGACCGTGAAACGATCGCGTTCGCCTCCGATTACCGCCCCATCGAAGCTGTCACAGTGGCGCGTTTCCGAGTTTGTGTCATCAGGAATGGGTCGAAAATTTTTAAACGGCGAGTTCGGTACGCTTGATGGCCGAGATGGGTCTGCACCGAGCCGAGATGTGTGAGACTTCTTCGGCGTCACTGGCATGAAGTCAACTTCTCTCTGAAGCATAAGGAGTGTGCGTGGCTTTGCTTGTGAGTATGTCGATGGCTTTGTTGGGGAGGGAGGTGTCTGTGGTATCGTGGATAAGATTCGGGTGTAAGCCGGCATAGAGGAGGATGACAGCGACGTTGATATTGACATCGAGGAAGACGACGAGCGCGAGGACCCGCTGGAAGAGAACGAGAACGAGTCATCCGAACTAGATGATGAATTGCGGCTGCTCTGCGGGAAGTATCTTGGCTTTGCCAAAGCATCGGACGGTGAGGCCGACCGGGACGCAGAATGTAGTGAAATCGGTTCAATGGCGTCCATTGAGAGGTCTGAGCGAGGAGAGGATTCATCCATGAGATAGAAGTACAGAAACTCCAAACATTTCATCCTTCGCAATGAGTTAGGAGTGAAAGCACAAAAGGCGAAAGGATCACACCTGACGTCCCGGGGAGTCTGCGCTCGCTTCAACAGTTTCACGACGGTTTGGACGCCATTACAGTCTTCGAACACCCGAAGCGACTGGGAAGAATCTACCAAAACACATAGCAGTGTGTCGAGCACCGCGTTGGGCAAAGCAGACGATGTTGCTGCTTCTTCGCTGTGCGTTCGCGCCTCATCGGATGGAGTGGGCTGCTTCGAACAAAGCGGTAGCGACGCTAAATGACGCGAAATAATGAGTAGGTCCAACAACACCTACTTCAAGTAAGCGTCATGTGTAGAGGCTCCAGAGCTTAAGTTTCTTACGTCGAGAGGATATTTTCGGCCGAGGAATGCTTTCGAGGATTGGTGTGTAAGGGCAACGCCCTGGATGATGGAAAGTGCCTGGGTCAGCTGTGAAGACAGTACAGAAGCCTCTGCCTGGCGTTGACCTATCAGGATATGGTCAAGCTTCTACACCATAACGCTGGCTAGTAGCGCACCATCCGAGAGCCCACGTTGCAAGAGCGCATCGAGGCGAAGACTTGCTCCACAGATCCATGATATGATCCGTGATGGAACTACGCGAGGTGAGCTACATTGAGCAAATAAGTTAAAAGCGCGAGCTCACCATTGCACTCGAAGGTATTTTGGAGCGCCAGAAATTCTCGCACAGTTGGAGAGCTTCCTGGAGTACCGAATACTTGGGTAATGAGACGCTCTAGAGTTTCCAATGCGCGAGAGCGTGCCGTGGTAGACGAACGAGCTGATACGAGCTGTGTGAAGTTGAGTGCATGTTCGTTCAAAGAACTGTGTGTACTTGCGATGTCCAGAGAATCTTGAAGGGTTGCATGTACATTAGAATGTATTTGATCCATTACAGCAGGTGTATGCTAAAGAAACAGGTTAAATGACGTGCCCGGTGGTAAGTCTGAAAGGATTGAACACTCGGTTAATTTACGGTTGCTACTTGTCACGTGTGCGCGTTTGCACATGTGCCTTCTTGGGCTGGAAAGCGGCAATAAGTCGCATCGTAGTAATTGCACTGCTAGCCTCGAAGGAAGAGCAAGGGACCTCACTAGTTCCTCCACTATGGCACCTATTAGGACGGTATGTCTCTGTCGATCCGTCCTCTGTTGGTTAGCCCTCAACCCGTGGCGCCTGCAGCAATGGACGCGGCTCATACGCTTCGTCGCCGTCGAGACCTCCCAGGTACACATCGGCCAACCTGTAGATTCCCAACTCGACAGTGAAGCCGTCTGCCTCACACGGACGTTTGCTTGGCAACTTATGCGTTTCTCCAGTCGGCCTGGCCGTCGCAAACAAGCAGGTCTTGGCACATGAGATCCTTGGGTCACCTTTCGATCCCGCCGCGCAGCTTACGAGAAACGTGCTGAGCGTGAAGACGCTACTTTCTCCGCTGTCCAGAGAGCAGATTAAACTCGCTCGCTGCCTCGGGTTGAACTACGCCGACCATGCAGTTCGTGATCCCTGAGATGTCCCCGTAACCAGTCATGTTTGGTTGACGTCTTCGTGTTAGGTTGAGGCTAATCTCAAGAAACCCAAGTAATGACCATTCCTCCCCTCAGCTGACTAGCTCTTATCCCAGCTTTTTCTCAGCGCTCCGATTCTCTTCTATAAGCCGGCGACAGCTATCATTGGCCCAAATGCACCCATAACCATTCCCGGCGCTGCACAGCCAGTCTCGAAACACATACCGGATTACGAAGTAGAGCTAACTGTCGTCATCGGAAAAGCAGCCAAGGACGTTACTGAGGAAGATGCACTTGACTATGTGCTAGGCTACACTGCAGCCAATGATGTGAGTGAGAGCCACTCCGAGTCGGAGATACAACACTCTGACATTCGTACTGGGACGTAGGTATCTTTCCGCTTTCATCAGATGAATGTTTCGCAGTGGGACTTTTCGAAAGGCTTTGGTAAGAAAGTAGTCGCTTTGCCGCTGACCCTTGTGGGGCTTGACACAATTTGCTGGTAAGATAACTCAACACCAATAGGACCTTGTCTCGTTGCCGCTTCCGCGATTCCCGACCCTCAAACCCTCGCCCTGAAATCGATTGTCAATGGGCAGGTTCTTCAAGACGGAACGACAGCGTACGCTCTGCACAGCGTCATTGGATTCTACCGCTTTGACAAATTGACACGTATCACAGTAACCAGATTTTCAGTGTTAAACAGACCATCGCCTTTCTTTCTCAAGGAACAACCCTCGAATCAGGTACAATTATTCTGACCGGGACACCCAAAGGAGTCGGTTTTGTTCGGAAACCACCACTGTATCTAAAGAACGGCGACACTGTCCGGGTTTGGGTTGGTTCCGGGATTGGATCGTTGATCAATCCGGTGGTAGAAGAAGGCAAAACTTCCGTGTCAGCTAGGTTGTAAATGAACAGCTTTGATTGCAGTTTTCAATAATTCACATGCGACTCGGTTACGGCTGTCTCACAACCCGCCAAATGCGATGAGCTTAGTGTTCATGTACTCCTCAATTCCGTGACCGCCCTCCCGACCTGAAATCTTTCAGAACAAACACTTTCGGCTGTTAGGAATGACTCACCAATACCGCTCTCCTTTATACCTCCAAAGGGAATGGCTGCCTGAGAGATCAACCCTGTATTGGAGCCTACCATTCCAACTTCCAATGCTTCCGCAACGCGCCACACTCTTCCAATATCTCGTGAATAGAAGTAACCTGCCAGCCCAGCATCGGAATCGTTAGCTAGCTTGATAACTTCCTCTTCGGTCTCGAACTTTGTAAGCGCTGCGACCGGTCCAAAGGTCTCTTCGTCATTGACCAACGCATTTGAGGGTACATCACAGAGGACGGTAGGCGCGAAGAAAGTTCCTGGCCGATTGATGCGACTACCGCCTACGAGGATTTGGGCACCCTTTTGGACGGCGTCATTGACGTGTCTAGCAACTTTTTCCATAGCACGCTCGTGAATCAACGGGCCGTGTGTGCTACGAGACAAGCATTCGTAGATAAGTACAGATATTGGCAAAAGAAATACCACTCACATCCCCTCCTCGAGGCCGTTTCCAGATTTGAATGTCGCAACTCGCTCCGCGAGACGGGACGCAAACTCGGCATATACATTGGATTGGACATAGATGCGGTTCGCACAAACGCAGGTTTGTCCAGTCGCACGGAACTTGCAGATAATCACCCCTGATGCACCAACATAGGATAAACGCTTCGCGTTTTCGTGCATTATGAAACGAAGCAAGCCCACCTTCAACAGCGTGATCGATATCCGCATCATTGAACACAATAAAGGGAGAATTGCCCCCTGCTTCGATGGAAATCCTACAGAACAACTTCATAAACCACCTAGAAATGGCTATGGGCGTGCGTACTTCTTAATGGTGGATGCTGCCATCCCATAAAGCAGTTTTGCCACTGCAGTTGACCCGGTGAAAGTGACCTTCTTCACAGAACGGTTCTCGCACATCTCTTTTGCGACTTCACTGACGTTCTTTTGTGTGGTAACGATGTTGATTACACCGTCTGGGACCCCAGCTCTCTTCCCTAGCTATACAGCTTGTGTTAGAAGAAATATCTCAGCTCTGAGTCAGAATTAGCCAACCTCCGCGAGCGCTAACGCAGAGAAGGGTGTCTCAGGTGGAGGCTTGATTACAGCCGTGCAACCTGCAGCGAGAGCAGCGCCTAATTTTCGTGTGATCATTGCAGACGGGAAATTCCAAGGGGTAAGGATGGACCTATTTAGACTGTGAGAGTGTTTCTGGATTGTGATGTCAAACAGAGCTTACACGACGCCTAGGCATATCGACCATGTCAAAACAGTTGTCGTAGTAAAGTAAGCAAATGATAATCACCGACGGGCTGCTTGATCACGACATTGCGAACATTGCTGAAAGGCGAAGGTATGTGCTCTACTCGCCATCGTTTTGTCGACGATGAAAACAACAAACAACAGAGGATCACTAACCGCCATAAGTGCGGACAGCCTCCTCAGCTAACGCAACCGCGAGTAAGTTTAGCGACGATGCGAATTAATCAACCTACCAAACCACTACGGTGTTCAGACTTGATAAAATCGGTGAAGGGATGATAGAGCTTACCTCGATGAAGGAAGCGCTGTAACCATTTTCGCCCTAATAATTGCCGTCACATAGTGTGATCCTTGAACTTTCGCTGGTACCTACCTTCGCTTCGGCAAAAGTCTTGCCATTCTCGAGGGTCTGTCCTGGGGTATAAACAACCATTGATGACGAATATACAAGGACCCACGATTATGCGGGCCAGGTCATCTTCATGCTCCCTCATTAGGTTGTAGAATTTCATGAGAATGTCATGGCGTTGCTGCCCCGACCCCAGGTGAGATGATAGCACGTTTCAGGATGACGGCCCATCACCTTAGCCGTTGTTTTACTCCATGTCACGAAGGACCTCCCTGCAGCATCGATGGCTTCTTTTGTTTCCTCTATTCCCATCTCTGGAACAGTCCCGAGCTCTTCCCCAGTGGCCGGATCTAATGAGCGGTGAGCAAAGCGACACACCAACTTGACGAAATCACCAGCGCACTGAGCACGGAAATGGTGGCCCCACTCTTAGCGTCGACCCGCTTTCCACCAATAATTCCTTGACTGTACACCAAAAATGACTCTCTGAGACCCCACTGCTAGATATTCGAGCGAATGAACCAACGCGACAGAGCATGGCTGCTGACCGAAGAAGCACTGGCCATCCTGACTGAGAGTGCGAGACGGTTTAGATGGTTTTGAACAGAGAAGATGTTTGCATTTATTCTACTGCCCAGGACGAGGCGAGGTGACTTATGGAAGACTCGCATGCTGATAGAGAATGAGTGTCACGGTTGGACGTTGGACGTCCACCCGGTCCGGATCATGTGTGCATGGTCGGCAGTGTCGGCACTCTACCAGATATTCTTGTCAGCTCATTCTTATATCCATCATTCTCGCTTTATCTCGGAATAGGAGCACGTTGATGATGGTAAACAATCAATACTCCCGTGTCCACGTAGATAGCTCGACGCGTCCTCTACGTAAACAGCATTTTGAATGCGGAATGTCCCTCAAATCGCAAATCTATTTCTTAATGCCCCTAGTCCTGCTCTCTGATGCTACGTGTTTTGTTTCGATAAACCCACCGAGTTCGAGAGCGTCCCGTGCTGCTTGGTTGATATGTTTGAACCGATCTGCACCTAGTAACGTGCCACCAAAATATCTAGTCACGACGACCAGCACATCCTTAACATCCTTTATACGGTATTCTAGTGGGACAACCAGCCAAAAAAGGAGTAACTCACCAGTATCTGTAACAAATGAGCCAGGCGACCACCTGCTGCGGATTCACCGTCGTCGTCATTATCTGAAAAGGAGGTTCCAAATCAACCAGGTAAGACTAGAGACAAAGCGCCTACCTTGGTAAAGTACATTGCCCACCTGACACCTCCAAGCGTTGATTGTCGGATGAGCTGCCTTGATTACTCGTCGATCTGCCATAAGGAATGCCAGAATTAACGGTACCTACCGAGCTGTACATTCAATAATGAAACGGGAACCAGCGGATGCAGAGTAACCACCTGAGCTGGATCAGATATTCTGCACGCCCGGCCGACGAATGTGCTTTTGCGATCTAAGATGGGCTCTGCCTCGACTAATCTGACACCCTCCGGTAATGTGACTGGAAGGGTGCTGTTGAGAGTTGACGCGCCAGCACCGGCTTCATGGTCCTCGATCGTACGCGGATTTGAATGGCTTTGCTCTCGTAGTGCTTCCATCGCTTTCTTGGACTCAACACGCTGCTCGTACCAGTGGGCTACTCTTTCGAGCACACTTTGCAAGCCATCAAAAATGCAGACTACCCCAGGAGTCCATTCTGCCCCATTGACAGACATAAAAGTTTTGATTATCGAGCCAAAAAGATCTGCATCCACGCCGAAAGCCCCAATGTAGCGTGACAGAAGCTGTAATTGAGGGGGAGACGTCGCGGGGTATGAGGGAGGAAGAGAGACGAGGACCTGGAGAGATATGGTATCATGAGGAGGAAGGAGGCTGCTCTTGATGAGATGATGAAAAAAACGAGAGACGTTTGCTC
>Ga0137397_10001838_pt1 | contig 14825 bp, 17 predicted proteins | sample czorhiz116metaG_FD_106658 | JGI IMG/M metagenome (GOLD analysis project Ga0137397, IMG submission 106658) | Vadose zone soil microbial communities from Angelo Coast Range Reserve, California, USA - czorhiz1.16 metaG | ecosystem: Environmental > Terrestrial > Soil > Vadose zone | place: USA... | reverse complement strand
CTCGCCGGCGGCCTCCGCCGGTCTCAGCGCGGGCGACGTGATCACGGCGTTCCAGAACGTGCCGATCCAGAGCCCGAACGAGCTGACCCGGCGCGTGGGCGGCACGCCGCCGGGCACCCAGGTCGCGCTCAAGGTCGCCCGGCCCGGCGGCGGCGAGCGCATGGTGACCGCCACGCTCGGCCAGCTTCGCGAGGAGCCCTCCTCCGACGACCGCTGAGCGGCCGCCCTGCAGGCCACTATCGAGCACCTGTCCATCCGCCTTCCCAAACGACGCAGCGCCGTGGTCATTGCAAAAATCGCCAATGGCGCGTGAGACTGCTACGATGCCCACGTGGGAACGACCCCACGACCGATCGACCAGGGGGAGGAGCGGACCATGAGACGTTTCATCGCGTTGTTCGTCGGCGTCATCTTCGCGCTGGGCGCCTTCGCCGCACCGGCCATGGCTCAGGCCACCAAGACCGAGACCAAGCCGGCCGCCAAGAGCGAGATGAAGAAGTCGGATCCCAAGAAGGGGCCGCTCGATCTGAATACGGCCACCGAGGCCGAGCTCAAGAATCTGCCCGGTATCGGTGACGCCTTCGCCAAGAAGATCATCGATGGCCGCCCGTACGCGCGCAAGGACGACCTGGTGAAGAAGAAGATCGTCCCCGAGGCGACGTACGCCAAGATCAAGGACCAGGTCATCGCCAAGCAGGCCACCGCGGCCAAGCCGGCGGCCTCGGCCGAGAAGAAGCCCGAGAAGAAGTAGTCCTCCTCGTCGGCGCGGGCCGGGCGGCTCGTCGCCCGGCCCGTCCTGTTAGAATCCCTCACGATGACCAACTCAGAACGCGACGCGCGGCGCCATGTCCAGGCGGAGGCGGCCGCGCTCGCCGGCGCTGTCGAGCGCATGGCCGGCGACCTCGCGCTCGGCGAGGAGCCGTCGAACTTCGCCGTCGCGCTGGTGGCGGGCGCACCGCGTGACTGAGCTGACGCTGAGCGAGCTGGCGGCGGCCATCGCGGGCCGCAAGGTCTCGTCGCTCGAGGCGACCGAGGCGTGCCTCGAGCGCATCGGCCGCCTGAACGCGCGGCTGCGCGCGTTCATCACGCTCGACGCCGAGGGCGCGCGTGCGCGGGCCCGCGCGCTCGACGCCGATCTCGCCGCCGGCCGCCGGCGCGGGCCGCTGCACGGCGTGCCGCTGGCTTACAAGGATCTCTGCCACGTGCCCGGGCTCCCCACCTCGTGCGGCACGCGCACGGCGGAGTACTTCACCAGCGAGATCGAGTGCACGGCGGTGGCGCGGCTCAGCGCGGCCGGCGCAGTCACGCTCGGCAAGCTCAACATGACCGAGCTGGCCCTGGGGCCCTTCGGCGACAACCCGCATCACGGCGACGTGGACAATCCGTGGAAGGCCGGCCACGTCTCCGGCGGCTCCTCCAGCGGCTCGGGCGCCGCCGTGGCGGCCGGCCTCGCCTTCGGCGCGCTCGGCTCCGACACCGGCGGCTCCATCCGGCTGCCGGCGGCGTGCTGCGGCATCGTCGGGCTCAAGCCGACGTACGGGCGGGTGAGCCGCGCCGGCGCCATGCCGCTGTCGTGGTCGCTCGATCACCTGGGGCCGATGACGCGCAGCGTGCGGGACGCCGCGCTCATGCTGGAGCTCATCGCGGGGCAGGATCCGCACGACGCCACGTCGAGCCCGCACCCGGTCGGCACGCCGTCCGCCACGCTCGAAGCGCCCGTGCGCGGTCTCCGCGTCGCGCTGCCGGAGAACTACTACTTCGACGGCGTGACGGACGAAGCCCGGGCGGCGGTGGAGGCGGCCGCGCGCGCGCTCGGCTCGCTCGGCGCGCGCGTGGAGACGTTGCGGCTGCCCGATCCGGCCGCGCTGATCGACGTTGCCGGCATCCTGGCGCGCGCCGAGTCGTCGAGCATCCACACGCGGATCGCGCGCGATCGGCCGCACGAGCTGGGCGACGCCGTGCGCGCACGGCTCGAGGTCGGCTTCCACGTCTCGGCGCACGACTACCTGCAGGCCGGCCGCCTGCGCGCGCGGCTGACGCGGGAGTTCGTCGACGAGGTGTTCGGGCAGGTGGACGCGGTGCTGACGCCGACGATCCCCGAGGCGCCGCCGCTGCGCGCCGCGGTGACCGCGCCGCCGGTGGACGAGGTCGTGCGCCGCATGGGCCGCTTCTCGCGCCTCACGCGGCCGTTCAATACGCTCGGCCTGCCGGTGCTGGCCGTGCCCGCCGGCTTCACGCCCGACGGCCGCCCGCTCGGGCTGTCGATCGCCGGCCGCCCGTTCGACGAGGCGACCGTGCTGCGCCTCGGCCACGCCTGGGAGCAGGCGGCCGACTGGCGCGCGCGCCGCCCGCCGGTCTAGCCCGCGGCGCGGGCGATCATGGAAGAGCGCGTCGGTCGTCCGTGGCACGTCTTCGCCACCTTCCTCGCCGCCGTGGCGGGCATTTTCGCCACCACCGCCATCGCCGTCGAGACCCTGCGCTCGCTCTACCCGGGCGTTCCCGCGACCACGCTGGTGTTCACGCTGCCGGGGCTGCTGGCCGGTAGCCTGGCCGCCTCGTCGGCGCTGCTCCTCACGCTGATGCTCGTCGTGCGCCCGCTCGAGCCCGCGCGCTTCCGCCTGCTGCCGGGCGGCGAGAGCGGCTCCACGCTGCTCGCCGCCGTCGTCGGCATCGTGGCGCTGAGCCAGGGGCTCGACTCGCTCACTGTGCTGGTGGGCCTGGATGCGCGGGGCTCGCTGCAGCTCATCCGCCGGGTGCTCGAGGGCACCACGGGGCCCGACCTCTTCGGCGCCGTAGTGGTGTTCGGGGTCGTGGGCGGCGCCAGCGAGGAGATCTTCTTCCGCGGCTTCATGCAGACGCGCCTGCGCGAGCACTGGCCGCCGGCGGCCGCGGTGATGGCGGCCAGCGCCTCCTTCGCGGTGCTGCACCTGGACTCCTCGGCGGTCCACATGGTGCTGGCGCTGGCGCTCGGCCTCTACCTGGGCTTCGTCGCCGAGGCGACCGGCAGCACGCTGCCGTGCATCGTCTGCCACATCGTGAACAACGTCATCTACACGCTGCAGACGGCGCTCGGCTTCAACCCCGTCGGCCGGCGGGCCAACCTCATCGCCGTCGTCGCGGGGACCGCCGTCTTCGTCGTGTGCGCGCTGTGGGTGGCGCGCACGCCGGAGCCGCCGCCGCCACCCTCGGAAGATTCCGATGTACGCTGAGCCCCCGATGACTGGCATCCCCCGGCTGGCCGCGCTCCTCGCCGGCGCGCGGCGCACGGCGGCGTTCACGGGCGCCGGGGTCAGCACCGAATCCGGCATCCCCGACTTTCGCAGCCGCGACGGCGTGTGGGCGCGCTTCGATCCGCGCGAGTTCACCTACCGGAACTTCATGGACAGCGACGAGGGGCGGCGGCGGTACTGGGCGCTCGGGCGCGTGACGTACCCGCTGATCCGCGCGGCCGCGCCCAACGCGGCGCACCACGCGCTGGCCGAGCTGTACCGGCTCGGGCGCCTGGACTGCTGCATCACGCAGAACGTCGACGACCTCCACCAGCGCGCGGGCCTGCCCGCCTGCGCGGTGATCGAGCTGCACGGCAACGCCACGCGCGCCCGCTGCCTGGCCTGCGGCGCGGCCTACACGCGCGACGCGCTCCACGCGCGGCTGGAGCAGGGCGTGGCGGTGCCGGACTGCGAGCGCTGCGGAGGCGTGGTGAAGCCGCACACCGTGCTCTTCGGCGAGGCGATGCCGCCGGCCGCCATCGAGGAGGCGAAGCGGCGCGCCGAGGCCGCCGACCTCATGCTCGTGCTGGGCTCCTCGCTCGTGGTGGTGCCCGCCGCCTACGTGCCGCGCTACGCCAAGCGCGCGGGCGCCACGCTGGCCATCGTCAACCTCGAGCCCACGCCGCTCGATCGCGAGGCCGACCTCGTGCTCCGCGCGCCCGCGGGCGCGGTGATGGCGGCGGCGCTCGACCTCGTGCGCGCCGGCGTGGCGGCAAGCGCACCAACCCCGACAGGAGGATGACGGAGACGTGGCCATCGACGACCGGGCGCTGATCGAGCAATTCGTGCGCGCGCGCGGTGAGGCCGTGCCCCACCGGCCGCCGAGCGAGCAGGGGCGCCGCCTCGAGCTCGCCGAGGCCTACCGGCTTCAAGACTCCCTGCGCGAGGCGCTGCTGGCGCGCGGCGAGAGGCTGGCCGGCTGGAAGGCGGCGTTCACCAACCGCGCCGCCCAGGAGGCCAACCACCTCGCCGAGCCGGGCTGCGCGTTCCTGCTCGCCTCCGGTGTGCTGGCCAGCGGCGCCGAGGTCTCGTTCGCGCGCTTCAGCGGCTGCGCGGTCGAGGCGGAGATCGCCTTCGTCATGCGGCGCGAGCTGGCCGGCCCGGGCGTGACGCCCGCGCGCGCGGCCACGGCGGTCGAGGGCGCGCTGGCCGCGCTGGAGCTGGTGGACTTTCGCTACAGCGGCAAGGCCGCCGGCACCGACGTGATCGCCGAGGGTGTCTACGCCGTCGCCATCGTGCTGGGCGGCGCGCTCACGCCGATCACCGGTCTCGACCTGGCGCTCGAGGGGCTCGTCTACGAGCACAACGGCGCCCTCGCCGCCACCAACACGGCGGCCGAGGTGATGGGCAACCCGCTCACCTCGCTGGCGTGGGTGGCCAACCACCTGGGCGCGCGCGGGCTCGGGCTGCGCCCGGGCGACGTGGTGATGACGGGCTCGGTCTCCAAGCTGTTGCGCCCGAAGGCCGGCGACACGGTGCGGGCCTCGTACACGCGGCTCGGCTCGGTGTCCGTGCGCTTTTCATGAAGGTCGACGACCTGGTGGCGGTGACGCGCGCGCGGCTGGGCGCGCGGCGCCGCCGCGTGGTCCCGCCGGGTCCGCTCGTGCGCGCGGCCGTGCTGGTGCCGATCGTCGATCGCGGCGAGGCCGCGCTCGTCTTCGCCCAGCGTACGGACCGCGTGGGCCATCACAAGGGCCAGATCTCCTTTCCGGGCGGGCGCGTCGATCCCGGCGACGCCGACGATCTGGCCGCGGCGCTGCGCGAGGCCCACGAGGAGGTCGGGCTCGAGCCCGCGCGGGTGGAGCCGCTCGGCCTGCTGGACGATACCGAGACGGTCGCCACCCAGTACGTCATCACGCCGTGGGTGGGCGTGGTGCGCGGGCCGGTCGTCTGGCAGCCGGACGGCGAGGAGATCGAGAAGGTGATCGAGGTGCCGGTCGCCGCGCTGCTGGATCGCGGCTGCTTCCGCGTGGAGCTCTGGGAGCGCGACGGGATCCAGCGCGAGGTCTATTTCTACGAGTACCGCGACACGACCATCTGGGGCGCGACGGCGCGCATCCTCAAGCAGTACCTCGATCTCGTCGAGGCGGCGGCGTGAGCGCGTACGAGACGCTGCTGACGTCCCGCGAGGGCGGCGTGGCGCGCCTCACGCTGAACCGTCCGGATGTCCGCAACGCGCTCTCGCGCACGATGGTGCAGGAGCTGGAGGCCGCGCTGGCGGCCTGCGAGGCGGACGCGGACGCGCGCGTCATCGTGCTGAGCGGCGCGGGCGAGAGGGCGTTCTGCGCCGGCGCCGACCTCAAGGGCGTGGGCGACCGGGGCACCACGCTCGAAGCCCGCGAGTCCTTCGGCGGCCTGGCGCGGATCCTCGAGGCCATGGCGCGGATGCGCACGCCGGTGATCGCCCAGGTGCACGGCTACGCGCTGGCCGGCGGCTGCGGGCTGGCCGCCGGCTGCGACGTCGTGATCGCCGCCGACGATGCCGTCTTCGGGCTGCCGGAGATCAAAGTCGGCCTGCTGCCGCTCGTGGTGATGGCGCCCATCCTGCGCGCGGTCGGCCGCAAGCGCGGCCTGCTGATGATCCTCTCGGGCGAGCCGGTCTCGGCGCGAGAGGCTTTTGACATGGGACTGGTCAGCCGCGTCGTGCCACGCGCCGACCTCGCGCGCGAGACGGGCGCGCTCGCCGCGACGCTCGCCGGATTCAGCCCCACCGCGGTCGCCCTCGCCAAGGAGGCGGCCTTCACCATCCAGGACATGGACTACGGCAAGTCGCTCCGCTACCTGCGCGAGCTGATCACGCTGGTCGGGATGTCCGATGACGCGAAGGAAGGCATCGCCGCCTTCTTCGCCAAGCGCCCGCCGGAGTGGACGGGCCGCTAGCGGGGCTCTGCGCCACATGCGCGCACGCGCGCCCGGTGACGTCCGCGCGCGGCTCGACGTTCTGGCGCTGCGGGCTCAGCGAGCGTGACCCGCAGTTTCCGAAGTATCCCCGGCTACCGGTGCTCGCCTGCGAGGGCTATGCGCGCGCGGCGACGGGGGAGCGCGAGGCTCCCCCGTCCCGGGACTAGCGCGGAAGCGCCGAGGGCGCGCCGCCGACGCTCATGTCGATCGTGACCGGATCCCCCTTGCGGAAGACCATCCCCGCGGGCGGCTTGAACTCGAACGACTCGCCGTTGTCGAGCTTGACCCTGATCTCCTTGCGATCGACGTCCGTCACGCGGCCGTTCATCCGGAGCGTGCCGGGCGCGACGGCCACCGAGCCGGGCGGCGCGGTGACCACGGTCGCCGGCGGCGCCGGCGTCACCACCGCGGTCGGCGGCGAGGTGAGCACGCCGCCCGGCGCCACCGCGCCGGAGGTCGGCTGCTGCACCACCACGTACTGGCCGTTCTGATAGACCACCGGCGTGCCGTTGACGATCGTCACGCGGCTGCCGGGCCGTACGGTGCTGAACGCCACCGGCCGGCCGTCCACGTAGACGGCGTTGCCGCCGGCCACGCGGTACATCTGACCGTTCTCGAGCACGATGACCTGCTGCGTGTCGTCCACCCGCGTGACGGTGCCGTTCGGCTCCATCCCCGTCATGCGGTGGCTCGGCAGCTCCTCGCTATACCCGACGCCGCTCCTCGTGGCGCACCCGGCCAGTCCGGCCATCGCCACAAGGCACGCCGTCCCCACGATTACTGAACGCATCTCACCCAAACGCATTGCTCCCCCTCCATTTTCGGGCCCCACCTTCGGAGGGAGCAAACACACTGCCAGCGAGCGTCCGGCTCGCAAATCAATTCACAAATCGATCAGTTGAACGGGCTTTCCGAAGTACAGAAGCAGGCAGCGGGGCCGCACAATCACGTGCTCCGAGGCGTTGGGGGGTCTTAGGGGGGAGCAGCGCCAGCGCTCCCCCCTATGTGATCAAGGCATCCAGAGATACAGGAACTTGGGACCGGCGCCGGTGAGGCCGGCGAGCTGGCTCAGCGTGGCGAGCCCGCTGGCCTCGGCCTCGGCCTTGGCGTAGTACGTGGCGCGGTACTCGCGCGGCCGCTTGTAGACGATCACGCGGGCCTCGTCGAGCTTGGCCGCCTGCCGGGCCACCGCGACGGCGTCAGCGACGTACCCGATGCGATCGACGAGCCGGTGGCCGAGCGCTTGCTCGGCCGTGTAGATCCGGCCGTCCGCGAGAGCGCCGGCCGCGGCCGGCGCCAGCTTGCGGCGCTCGACGACCTTGGCCACGAACTGCCGCTGCAGGTCGTCGATCACCGACTGGAAGATGGCGCGCTCCTGCGTGGTCAGCGGACGGAAGGGGCTGCCCATGTCCTTGTGCTCGGCCGACTTGATCGTGTTGGTGGCGAGGCCGACCTTCTGCATCAGTCCCTCGGCGTTGAGGCTGATCATGATCACGCCGATGGAGCCGGTCACCGTGGTGGGATGGGCCACGATGGTATCGGCGGCGAGCGCGATGTAGTAGCCGCCGGAGGCGGCGACGTCCATCATGGACGCGATGATCGGGATGCCCGTCGCCTTCCGGAACTCTTCGAGCTCACGGAAGATTATGTCGGAGGCTGTCACCGTGCCACCCGGGCTATTGATGCGGAGGACCAGCGCCTTGACCTTGTCGTCCTTCTGCGCCTTCTTGAGCTCTTCGCGGATGCGCACCAGCATCGGCACCCGCGCGGGCGGGGTGCCGATCGTCAGCACGCTGCCGGTCGCCTCGTCGGAGATGAAGCCGGAGACGTCCATCATGAGGATCTTGGCGTCGCCGCGTCCCTCGACGGTTTCCTCTTCCAGCGGACGTACGCGGGGCGTGAGGTCGATGGAGAGGACCGAGCAGCCGGCAAGCAGGAGCGCGGCGAGCGCGGCGGTCAGCGAACGCATGGCGGCCAGTATACCCGTGTTGCGAGGGCGTGCCGGCGCGGGCATAATCGGCCGTCGATGACGCTCACCATCGACGACGTTCGCGCCGCGGCCCGCCGCCTCGGCAGCCGCATTCACCGCACGCCGGTCATCTCGTCGCAGTCCTTCGACGACGCCAGCGGGTTCACCGTGTTCTTCAAGTGCGAGAACCTGCAGCGCGCCGGCGCCTTCAAGATCCGCGGCGCGCTCAACAAGCTGCTCACGCTGAGCGCCGCCGAGCGGGCGCGCGGCGTGGTGGCCTTCTCGTCCGGCAACCACGCGCAGGGCGTGGCCCTCGCCGCGCGGATGATAGGCACCACCGCCGTGGTGTGCATGCCCAAGGACGCGCCGGCGCTCAAGGTCGAGGCCACGCGGAACTACGGGGCCGAGATCGTCGTCTACGACCGCCACACCCAGGACCGCGAGCAGGTGGCGCGCGAGATCGTGGAGCGCACCGGGCGAATCCTGGTGCCGCCCTACGACGACCCGGCGATCATGGCCGGGCAGGGGACGGCGGCGCTCGAGCTGCTGGAGGACGTGCCCTCGCTCGACGCGCTGCTGACGCCGGTCGGCGGCGGTGGGCTCATGGCCGGGTGCTCGACGGTGGCCCGGGCGCTCTTTCCGGGCGTGCAGATCTTCGGCGTGGAGACCGAGACCGCCAACGACACCTACCTGTCGTTCCGCCGCGGCGAGCGCGTGACGATCCCGCCGCCGCCCACCATCGCCGACGGCATCCGCCTCACCACGCCCGGCGCGCTGACCTTCCCCATCTTGAAGGCGAATCTCACCGACGTCCTGCTGGTGAGCGACGACGAGGTGCGGGCGGCCGTCCGGTTCCTGGCCCTGCGCGCGCGCATCGTGGTCGAGCCGACCGGCGCGGTGCCGGCGGCCGCCGTGCTGTCCAAGCACCTGCCGGTGGGGCCGGGCGCGCGCGTCGGCGTCGTGCTCTCGGGTGGCAACATCGAGCCCTCGATGCTCATCGAGATCCTCGAGGGCTGACGCGCTTCAGCGGTGGAAGGCGGGAATGACGGGCGCGGCGCGCCGGCTTCGCTCGCGCAGCCCGGTGGTGGCGCGGGCGGCGATGCGGGCCGGCAGCGCCAGCACAGTGCCGGCGCCGCGCGCGGCGTCGCACACGCGGTCGCTCCAGCGCTCGCGGCTGCGCAGGTGGAAGCGCGCGGACTCGAGCACGCCGGGCGGCGCGGCGGCCGGACGTAGCCGGCGCGCGCAGACGGTCCGGACGAGGCCGTCCAGGCCGCGATCGCGCCGCACCCACGTGACGACCTCGCGCGGCAGCGGCGCGTCCACCAGCGCCTGAGCCAGGCCGAGCCCCAGTCGCACCAGCCGCTCGATGCCGTGCCGCCGCGCCTCGTAGCGCACCGCGAGGTGATCCAGCCCCGGATGCCGCTCGAGCAGCGCCGCCACGTCGGCGAGCCAGCCGAGGCGGCCCCACACCCGCTGTGCCGCGTGCAGCGTCAGCAGCACCAGGTGGTCCTCGGGGCACGGCGCCGAGACGCGCGTATCACCGAGCTCGATCGGCCGGCGGCGTACCCACAACCCCGCCACGCCGCGCGTGCCGACCCAGCGCGTGGCGAGCCCGCAGTGGAGCGCGAACGTCACGTCGCCGCGCGTCCACGCGCGGGCGTGGCTCATGCCGCCGCCGGGCGCCGGCCGGTAGCCGCGCGCGGCGAGGATGCGCTCGGTGCGGGGCAAGTCCGCGCGATGGACGAGGACGTCGAGGTTGTCGAACTGCCGGAGGATCACGCTGCCGTAGGCGGCCACCGCGAGCGTGGGGCCCTTGAACGGCGTCACGCCGATGCCGGCGGTGCGCAGCGCCGTGACCGCGTCGACGAGCGCGGCGGTCAGCGCGAGGCTGCGGCGCTCGACGGCGGCGAACTCGCGCTCCAGGCGCTGCGCGGCCGCGGCCGGCGGCTGCAGCGTGGCGCTGTGGTGATGGAGGAAGGGGATCATCCCGTGACGGCCCGCCTCGTCGAGGACGACGTCCCAGTCGAGGTGGGCGGACTGCAGAGCGGCGAGTCGGGCGTGGGCGGGAGCGGTAAGCGTCGTCCGGGCACAGCCCACGAGGAGCTGCGTCTCGGGCGCCAGCGAGGCGGTCAATCGCGCGAGATCAGCCGTGGGTGTCGTCCTCCATCAGCCGTTTCTCGCCGATCACGCAATGATGAAAACACACGCGCGCGAAAAAATAGTGGGAATAAATTTTCTGTCGCGTCCGATTCGGCCGTCGGCGGTCGGGAGAAGCCCGACGCGCGTCGCGCTAGCGGCGGTGGAAGGCGGGGACGACGTCGGTGGCGAGCTGAGTGAGCTGGTCGAGCGCGCGCTCGGGCGGGCCCATCGGCCGCAGGATGAACTTGGAGCCGCCGGCCGCGGCGTACTGCTCCAGCCGCTCGCGCACGAGGTCGGCGGGGCCGAAGGCCGTGCAGCGCTCCAGGGTCGCGTCGTCCACGCGGCCGCGCGGGATGAACGGCGCCGCGAGCGCGCGGGCGGCGGCGGGATCCGGGTCGAGACAGTAGTAGAAGAGAACTCCGAAGTGATCGGCCGGAACCTCGCGTCCCGATTCGGCGGCGAAGGCCTGGGTCTTCTCCACGCCGATCCGGAACTGCTCGGGCGTGATGAAGGACGGGATCCAGCCATCCCCCAGCCGCCCGGCCCGCCGCATGGCCGCCTCGCTGTTGCCGCCGATCCACAGCGGCATCGGCTGCTGCACGGGCTTGGGCAGGACGGTGATGCGCTCGAGCTTCCAGAACTCGCCGGCGAAGGTGACCTCGTCCTCGGCCCACACCTTGCGCATGATCGCGATGGCCTCGTCGGTCCGGCGGCCGCGCTCCTTGAAGGGCACGCCGGCGGCCAGGAACTCGCGCTCCTGCTCGACGCCGATGCCGAAGGCCGGCAGCATGCGCCCGCCCGAGAGGTAGTCGATCATGGCGATCTCGCGGGCGGCCAGCACCGGTGTGCGGAACGGGGTGATGAATACGCTCGGGCCGAACTTGAGGCGCGTGGTGCGGGCGGCCACCGCGGCCATCGCGGTCATCGGCTCCGGCACCGGCAGGGGCGAGGACAGGCGCTCGGAGAACCACACGGAGTCGATCTCGCTCTTCTCGCAGAGGTCGACGAAGCGCCAGAAGAAGTCGCGGCCCTCCGACGGCCACGGTCCGGGCATGACGCCGATGCGGTACTTGATCCGCATGGGCTGGACTCTAACACGCGTTGACAGGCTTTCGCGCCCGCCCGTAGAATGAACCGCGATTCAGTCATCCCGTTCTGGTGGCGAAAGGTCGCCTCGAATGCGAGATCCCGACAAGCCCCAGCAGATCATCGACGCCGCGATTCGCGTCTTCGCGCGAACCGGCTACTACAACTCGCGCGTGTCCGACATCGCGCGCGAGGCCGGCATCGCCAGCGGCACGATCTACCTCTACTTCAAGACCAAGGAAGAGATCCTGGTCACGCTCTTCCGCGAAAAGATGGCGGAGTTCGTGGCATTCCTGCGCCGCGAGATCGGCGAGGAGCGGGAGCCCGAGGCGAAGCTGCGCCGGCTGGTGCGCGTGCACTTCACCGTGCTCGAGCAGAACCCGGCCCTGGCCGAGGTGGTGCAGGTCGAGCTGCGGCAGGGACACAAGTTCTTCCGCGGGGCCTCCGCCCACGAGGTCTCCGCGTACTTCGACCTGATCGCGTCCATCCTGGAGGAGGGCGTGGCGGCCGGCCGCTTCGATCCCGACCTGCCGGTGAAGGTGGCCACCAAGGTGCTGTTCGGGGCCATGGACCAGGTGGCCACGTCCTGGGTGCTCGGCAAGCGCGGCTACCAGCTGGCCGACGCCGCCGAGGCCGTGGCCACGATCTTTCTCAAGGGAGTCATCCGTCATGGGGTTTGAGACGCTCATCCTGGCGCGCGAGGAGTCCTTCGCCGTGATCACGCTCAACCGGCCGCCCGCCAACGCCATCAGCGAGACGCTGATGCGCGAGCTGAACGCGGCGCTGACCGGCGTGCAGACGGACGAGGCCGTGCGCTCGGTCATCATCACCGGCGCCGGCGAGAAGATCTTCTGCGGCGGGGCCGATCTCGGCTCGGCGTTCTCGGGCGGCGACGTCGATCACTTCATCCGCTTCGGCAACAGCGTCATGCGCAAGATCGAGCGGTTTCCCAAGCCCGTCATCGCCGCGCTGAACGGCCACGCCATGGGCGGCGGCTGCGAGATCGCCATGGCCTGCCACCTGCGCCTGCTCAAGGAGACGGCGCGGATGGGCCAGACCGAGTCGAACCTCGGCATCATCCCCGGCTACGGCGGCACGCAGCGGCTGCCCCGGCTGATCGGGCGGACGAAGGCGCTCGAGTTCCTGCTGCTGGGCACGCAGATCCCGGCCAAGGAGTGCCTGGAGCTGCGCCTGGTCAACCGCCTGTGCAAGGAGGGCGAGACGCTCAACGACGCCAAGGCGCTGGCGCGCCAGCTCGGCAAGCGCGCCCCGCTGGCCATGGCCGCCATCATCAAGGCGGTGGACGAAGGGCTGGAGGCGCCGATGGCGCGCTCGATCGACGTGGAGATCGACGCCTTCATGCCGACGCTCAAGAGCGAGGACGCCGCCGAGGGCATCCAGGCCTTCTTCGCCAAGCGCGAGCCGGAGTTCAAGGGACGGTAGATGGACCTCGGCATCCGCGGCAAGGTCGCCCTCGTCACCGGTGCTGCCCGCAGCCTGGGCAAGGCCGACGCGCTGGCGCTGGCGGCGGAGGGCTGCAAGGTGGCCATCGTGGATCTCAACGCCGAGGGCGCCGAGGAGACGGCCAAGGAGATCGCCACGGCCGGCGGCCAGGCGCGCGGATATGCGTGCGACATCCGCGAGACCGGCCAGGTGCAGGACGTCGTCGCGCGCGTCGAGAAGGACCTGGGGCCGGTGGACATCTGCGTGAACAACGCGGGGATGATCTACACGGTGGGCCAGCTCAAGGACATGCGCGACGAGGACTGGGAGCTCAACCTGGCGGTCAATCTCACGGGGACCATGAAGGTGACGCGCGCGGTGTTCCCGGGGATGCGCGAGCGCCGCTGGGGGCGCATCGTGTGCATGGCCTCCATCGCCGGCCTCATGGGCGGCTTCGGCCAGACGGCGTACGCGGCCACCAAGATCGGCGTGATCGGCTTCGCCAAGTCCGTCGCGCTGGAAGGCGCGCGCTACAACGTGACGTGCAACGCGGTGGCGCCGGGCATCATCGCGCCCAACGCGAGCCTGAGCCCGCTCTACGAGCGCATGGTCAAGCGGGTGGCGATGCAGAAGGAAGGCGAGCCGGAGGACGTGGCCAACGCGATCACCTTCCTGTGCTCGGAGCGCGCGCGGTACATCACGGGAGCCGTCTTGCCGATCACCGGCGGGATGGACCTCTTCACGTTCTAAACAGGAGATCAGACGATGCCGACAGTCAGAGAGTCGTTCGAGGCGATGCCGGGCCGGTTCCGCGCCGACAAGGCGGCGGGCACCAACGCGACCATCCAGTACGACGTCAGCGGCGACGGCGGCGGCACCTGGAACGCGGTCATCAAGGACGGCGCCTGCACGGTGAACCAGGGCGCGGCCACCAGCCCCAACCTCACGCTGATGATCGCGGCGCAGGACTGGATCGACATGCTCTCGGGCAAGCAGTCGGGCCAGATGCTGTTCATGTCCGGCAAGCTCAAGGTCAAAGGCGACATGGGCTTGGCCATGAAGCTCGGCTCGATGTTCTCGATGTGAGGCGGAATGGGGAGGGGAAGAGGGGAACCCTCCTAGGGTGCCCCTACCCAACAGATGCCGCGGCGCGCGAATCAGTTGACGCGCCGCGGCGTCGTCGGTCTATACTGACCTCATCGCCGCCACCCCGGTCACTGGGAGGCTTTCCTCGATGGGCCAGGAGCGTTTCGCGGACGTCGTCGAGCGGTTCACCAACGGTCTCGCGGGAGGCGCGGCCGTCGCGTCGCCGGAGACGGTCAAGCAGTGGCAGGAGGAGCTGGACCGCAACGTCCGCCGCCTGACCAACCTCGGCAAGCTGGCGACCGCCGCCGAGCCCCGCACGGGGCAGACGCCGCGCGAGGAGATCTACAAGCGCAACAAGTCGCGCCTCTACCGGTACGCCTCGAGCCGCACACACCGCACGCCGATCATGTTCGTGCCGAACCTCGGCATCAGCCGGCCCTACATCTTCGACCTGCTGCCGGGCGGCTCCTTCATCGAGCACATGACGCGCGAGGGCTTCGACTTCTACCTGCTCGACTGGGGCGTGTTCGGCCCCGAGGACAACGACCTCACCTTCGAGGACTGCGTCACCAAGATCCTGCCGCGCATGGCCCGCAAGGTGATGGAGACCTCCGGCACCGAGGAGCTCAGCGTGCTCGGCTACTGCATGGGCGCGCCGCTGTCGGCCTCGTTCGTGGCCTCGTATCCCGAGATCCGCGTGAAGAACTTCATCAACATGGCGGGGCCGATCGACTTCTCGCAGATCGGCATCTTCGGCCTCTGGCTCGACAAGAAGTACTTCGACGTCGACCGCTTCGTGGACACGCTGGGCAGCGTGCCGGCCGATCTCGTGAAGGCGGGCTTCAAGCTGCTCAAGCCCACGATGGACATCTCCACCAATCTCAACCTCTGGTGGAACCTGTGGAACGACAAGTACGTGGAAGGCTTCACCG
>Ga0137397_10001837_pt1 | contig 14829 bp, 16 predicted proteins | sample czorhiz116metaG_FD_106658 | JGI IMG/M metagenome (GOLD analysis project Ga0137397, IMG submission 106658) | Vadose zone soil microbial communities from Angelo Coast Range Reserve, California, USA - czorhiz1.16 metaG | ecosystem: Environmental > Terrestrial > Soil > Vadose zone | place: USA... | reverse complement strand
GGAGAGAGGTCTGGTCCGCGCATCTGTACAGCTGGTACATGTCAGGTCTGGGGGTGTCTTCCCCCCGTTCCAAGCGTTCGCGGATGTCATTGCGACCGTAGGATCATCGGGACGGCGGACGTACAGGAAGCTCTCCGCCTCACGCGCGTCCCAGAGTCGGTTCCGGAGTTGTTCTGCCGTGTTCATGGTGCCCTCAAGAGTACAGCTCGTTGACGGGACATAAGGTAACACTTATGATGTATACAGCATGACCGCGCGGGAAGTCGTCGCGGCCCTGAAGGCCGACGGCTGGGTTTCAAGTTGCGGAGATGACCATGCGCTACCCGGCAGTCGTGACCAAGGAAGGCAAGAACCTGCTGGCGGATTTCCCGACCTGCCCTGGCTGCCACACCTTCGCGCCTCCGGGCCGCAACATCGAGCACGAGGCGAAGGAGGCGCTGGAACTGTGGCTCGAGTCGAACCTGCAGGAGCGCATGCTCCCGCCACGTCCTCCGCGCACGTTCAAGGCCAAAAAGGGCACGGTGCTCTGGGTGCCTGTCGAACCGAAGCTCGCCGTAAAGCTGGAGCTGCGCTGGATGCGCGAGGGCCTCGGGCTGACCCAAGCCGAGCTCGCAAAGCTCGCCGGCGTCAGCCAGCCCGCGATCGCCCAACTCGAAAGCCTTGATTCCAACCCGACGATCGACACGCTGAACCGCGTCGCCCGGGCGATGGGAGTCGAGATCGATTTCCGCTCGTCTGCGGGGGAGTCCGTGAAGTCGTACGCCAAGCAGCTCCGTCGCCTCGCACCAGGTCCTGAGCGCGAGCGCGTGATCGCCGCCATGCGCGACCACCTCCGTGGCAGGACCTCGCCTGCGTCAATGAGCCGTCGAAAGGTGTCAGCGATGTCTTGAGTTCTTCCCTCGCGTCCACGTGGACGCAAGTGCCTCGCAGGGTGCCACAGCGGGTGCCTTACAGGGTGCCCGTCAAACAAGCTTCCGAGGTACGAGGCCATCCCGGCGGCTCTCATAGGCCGCCTCGCGCGACATGAGCGGGCGAAAGGCTCCGGCATCGGCGATCTGCTCGTCGCCGACGCGGCCCAATCGCCTCTTCCTCCTCACCGAGACCGCAGCGGCAGCGCTGGCAGCAGCGACCGAACCGCAAGAAGGCGACCGAGGTCCTTGCGTCGAACGCGGATGACGACTGAAGACTCAGAAAGTGAACGTCACGACCAGCGTATCGGAGTAGCTGCCTTGCGAGACGTCCTGCTGGGCGAACAGGCGGCCGTAGAAGGGTACGGACGCGGCGTTTCCGGCGGGCACGTTGACGGGAGTGGCAGACCAGACCACCGTCCGGGGCGCGTCCACGAAAATGTCGTAGGAGAGCCAGTCGCCTCCGGCGGAGCGCGTCATCCGCCGCCGCCCGTTGGCGAACGCCAGGCCGACGTCGATGGTCACGGTGGGCGTCGTCGGCGGCGGACAGCTGTAGCTGATGGTCCCGACGGAATCGTTGGGCGTGGCGTTGAAGACGTTGTAATTCCCGAACGCGAGCGGGGTCACGCTCAGGTTCTTGCAGCTCGGCGCCGCGTGCGCCGGGAACGAGGCGACGGCCGCGGTTGCGGCGGCGGCGAGAAGGCGCTTCACCAGCGCGATCCTACTCCAGCCCGCGGTCCGGCTTCACAAAACAGATTGCAAAATGTGTGTGCATGGCAGGCGAGATGTAGGTAAAACGCGTCCTGTCTCTCGCAGCGCATGACTTATCTCTACCTTTCCTCCGGCTCACGACCGCCGTGTTCCTATCTGTCTCCGGGAGTCGCCGCGGCGCGCGCGGGCAGCTGGCTCGCCGCGAGCGCGACGGTACCGAGAGTCATGGCGACGTCGTGCACCCAGCGGGATGCCGGCGTACCGCAGCGCCGTTCCCACCAAGTCCAGCGGCTGAGGTATAGAGGACCAAGCCGCCCGGGTGGCCGGGCGGTCTATAGAAGCCAGGCAGGATGCGCAAGCTCGTCCAGGGAATCGTCGAGTTCCGCAGGAGCCGGCGGCCGGACTACGCCGAGACGTTCTCGCGCCTCGCGCTTCGCCAGAAGCCGGACGCGCTCTACATCGCCTGCTCCGACAGCCGCGTGCAGGCCAACGTGTTCGCCTCCACCGAGCCCGGCGATCTGTTCGTGGTCCGCAATCCCGGGAACCTCGTGTCCCCGGCGGGCTTGGACGGGAAGTCGCTCTCCGACGAGTCGGAGGCCGCGGCCATCGAGTTCGCGCTCGACGTCCTGGAGGTGCGCGACATCATCGTCTGTGGCCACTCGGGCTGTGGCGCGATGGCCGCTCTCGCCGCCGGCCGCGAGAACGTCCGGTCGCCGCACCTTCGTTCGTGGCTGCGTCACGGCGAGTCCGCCGCGCAGCGCCTGCGGCAAGGGGAAGGGGATCCGGAACGCACGCCGCAGGACCGGCTCTCGCAGCTCAACGTGCTGCTGCAGCTCGAGCACCTCCGCAGCTATGAGCCGGTGCGCCGGCACGCGCCCGGCCTTCATCCCTGGTGGTTCGAGATCGCGACCGCCGAGGTCCACGCCTGGGACCCGGGCCTGGGGCGCTTCCGCCCGATCGATGACGATCACGCCGCGCAGATCCTGCAACGAATCAAGCGCTGAGAAGAGGCTGTCAACGTAGACGGCGCCGATCCTTCGAGAGGACCGGCGCCATGCCGTGCTCCTGTCTTGTAATTGGACAGGGTCAGGCTGTGGACGGAGCGCCAGGAATCCAAGCGACGGCCGCTCTGGTCGCTGCTCAGACGGCGGTTATGCGCTCGCGTGCTTCGAGGCCATGTGCGAGAACGCGTCCCAGAGATCCTTGATCCGAGAGAGGAACTTCTCGTGGCAGACGTATACGGCGGACGCAGGGACCAGATGTTCCCACGCCTCTCGACGGCTCAGGTGGCCCGGCTCGCGCAGATCGGTCACCGGCGCCAGGTTGAAAGCGGCGAGGTCGTCCTCGAGCAGGGCGCCGCCAGCCCCAGCTTCTTCGTCGTCATTTCCGGAGCGCTGTCCATCGTCCACCCCGAGGGCGGCCAGGAGCTGCCCATTTCCGTCCTCCGCGAAGGTGAGTTCAGCGGAGAGGTCAACATGCTCTCCGCCCGGCCCAGCCTGGTGCGTGCGCGCGTCGCCGAATCGGGCGAGTTGCTGGTGGTCACGCCCGAGGCGTTGCGCAAGGTGGTCCAGTCCGACGCGGAGCTGAGCGAGCTCCTCATGCGCGCGTTCATCCTCCGCCGGGTCGCTCTGATCGCGAACGCGCTCGGAGACACGGTGCTGATCGGGTCCACCCACTCGGCGGCAACGCTGCGGATCCGCGAGTTCCTCACCCGGAACGGCCAGCCCCACGCCTACATCGACGCGGACAAGGATCCCGGTGTGCAGGCGCTGCTCGATCGCTTCGATCTGGATGTGAACGACGTGCCGGTGGTCATCTGCGGCGAGGCGCGTGTCCTGAAGAGCCCGAGCAACGAGCAGCTCGCGGAGTGCCTGGGCTTCAACAAGTTTCTCGACCCGGCGGCGGTCCGCGATCTCGTGGTGGTGGGCGCCGGACCGGCCGGCCTTGCCGCCGCGGTCTACGGCGCGTCCGAAGGGCTCGACGTGCTGGTGCTCGAATCCGACGCGCCAGGGGGGCAGGCCGGCGCCAGCTCGAAAATCGAAAACTATCTCGGATTTCCCACCGGCATCTCAGGGGGAGCGCTGGCGGGGCGCGCTTATACGCAGGCGCAGAAGTTCGGCGCGGAGGTCGCCATCGCCCGTTCTGCGGTGAAGCTGCGTTGCGAGCGTCCGCTCCACACCGTGGAGATGTCAGCCGGAGGGTCGGTCAAGGCGCGCAGCCTGGTCATCGCGACCGGCGTGCAGTACCGCAAGCTGCCGCTGTCCGAGCTGCCGCGGTTCGAGGGGTTGGGCGTGTATTACGGCGCGACCCACATGGAGGCACAGCTTTGCCAGGCGGATGACGTGATCATCGTCGGCGGTGGGAATTCGGCTGGCCAGGCCGCCGTGTTCCTCGCCGCCACGGCTCGCCACATTCAGATCCTCGTCCGCGGGCACGGCCTCGCCGAGACGATGTCGCGCTACCTCATCCGCCGCATCGAAGAGAGCCGCAACGTCACGGTGCGCGCGTTCAAGCAGATCGTCGCGCTCGAGGGAGATGGGCACCTGGAGCGCGTGCAGCTCCGCGATGCGCGGACGAACGAGACCGAAACGCTGCCCATCCGCCACGTCTTCTTGATGACCGGCGCGAGTCCGAACACGGCATGGCTGAAAGGTGCGGTGGCGCTCGATGGCAAGGGCTTCGTCAAGACAGGGCCCGACCTGGATCACGAGGATCTCAGCGGGTGGCCACTGCCACGTGCGCCGTTCCTGCTCGAGACGAGCATCCCGGGCGTCTTTGCAGTCGGGGACGTTCGCGCCGGCAGCGTGAAACGCGTGGCGTCGGCGGTCGGTGAAGGCTCCGCCTGCGTGCAACTCGTGCATCGCGTCCTCGCCGAATGAGCCAACCTGGCCTGAAACGGAGCTGCCCGTGGCCTGCAAGCATCTCAAGAACGTGAAGCCCATCAAGGCCCGCTCGGACGGTTGCGAGGAATGCCTGAAGATCGGCGACAGCTGGGTGCACCTGCGCCTGTGCATGGGCTGTGGTCACGTCGGCTGCTGCGACTCGTCCAAGAACAAGCATGCGACCAGGCACTTCAACACAACTCGTCACCCGGTCATCCGGTCGCTCGAGCCTGGAGAGCAGTGGGGCTTCTGCTATGTCGACGACGACTCCTTGGACCCGCTGCCGGTGTGAGTGACGATGCACGTGAGCTCGTGGGTCTGGGTGCTCTTCGCGCTGATGGTCCTGGCGCTGCTCGCCGTCGACCTCGGCCTCTTTCGCGCCAGGCGTCGCGCGCCGCAAGAAGTGACCCTCCCCTCGGCGGCGTGGTGGAGTGCCGCCTGGATCGGGCTCAGCCTGGTGTTCGGCCTCGTCATCCTCGTGCTCTACGGCAGGGCTCCGGCGCTCACCTACCTGACTGCCTATCTGCTCGAGAAATCCCTCTCGGTGGACAACGTCTTCGTGTTCGTCCTGATCTTCTCCGAGCTCCGGATCCCACCCGCGCAGCAGCGTCGGGTCCTCTACTGGGGCGTACTTGGGGCCCTGGCCGTGCGCGCCGTCTTGATCGCGGGAGGGGTGTTTCTGCTCAGGCGCTTCCAGTGGGTCGTCTACCCATTCGCGGCGCTGGTCATCTTCGCTGCCGTGCGCATCCTCTGGGGGCGGAACAAGGAGCGCGAGCTGGTCGCCAGCGCCTGCGCCGTCTGCGGCAGCTGGGTCGCGCGCATCATCCCGATCACGCCCGCGCTCCGCGGTGGTTCTTTCTGGGTCGGCGAGCGCGGGCGGCTCGTGGCCACGCCGCTCTTCATCGCCCTCGTCGTCGTCGAGACCACCGACGTGATCTTTGCCCTGGACTCGATTCCCGCGGTGTTTGCGGTCACCCAGGATCTGTTTCTCGTCTACACCTCCAACGTCTTCGCAATGCTCGGGCTTCGTTCGCTCTACTTCCTGCTCGCCGGCGTGGTGGATCGCTTCCGCTTCCTCCGTGCCGGCCTCGCCATCATTCTCGCCTTCGTCGGCGTCAAGCTGCTGTTCAGCGGAGTCGTGGAGATCCCCACCTGGGTATCGCTCGCCGTCATCGCCGCCGCGCTGTCGCTCGCCGTGACTGCTTCGGTGACGACCACGGCACGCGCTGCCTGAGGAGTCGTTCCCCCAGGCAGCGCGAGCCGATCCGCCTGTACGATTCTTCAGTCGCCCGACTTGAAGAACGCCAGCAGATCCGCGTTGACCCGGTCCTTGTGCGTCGAGGGCAGGCCGTGTGGCGCACCCGGATAGATCGTCAGCGTCGAGCCCTTGACGAGCTTGGACGAGAGCATGGCCGAGGCGCCGATCGGTACGATCTGATCGTCGTCACCATGGATGATCAGGGTCGGCACGTCGAATTTCTTCAGGTCTTGCGTGAAGTCGGTTTCGGAGAACGCCTTGATGCAGTCGAAGACGCCTTTGAGACCGGCTTGCATCCCTTGCAGCCAGAACCAGCGCCGCAGGCCTTCCGAGACCTTGGCGCCCGGCCTGTTGGCTCCGTAGAACGGGAGGGTGAGATCCTGGAAGAACTGCGCGCGGTCGGCGAGGACGCCGGCGCGGATCGCCTCGAATGCCGCGAGCGGCAAGCCGCCGGAATTGGCGGCCGTCTTCAGCATCAGCGGCGGCACCGCGCTGATCAACACCGTCTTGGTCACGCGCTCCGTGCCGTGGCGGCCGATGTAGCGGGCGACTTCGCCGCCGCCCGTCGAGTGGCCGACGTGGATCGCGTCCTTCAGCCCCAGCTTTTCGACCACCGTCGCGAGGTCGTCGGCGTAGGTGTCCATCTCGTTGCCGTCCCAGGGCTGGCTGGATCGCCCGTGACCGCGGCGGTCATGAGCGATGCAGCGGTATCCCCGGGCGCCCAGGAACATCATCTGGTCTTCCCACGCGTCCGCGCTCAGCGGCCACCCATGGCTGAACACCACCGGCTGCCCGCTGCCCCAGTCCTTGTAATAGATCTCCGTGCCGTCCTTGGCCTTGATCGTGCTCATGGCGTGTCTTCCTTTGCTCTGGTTGTGAAGAGGTACAAGCCGCTTCGCGTGCTCCTCCCTCCCTTCGCGGCGGTGACTACCCCCGGCACGTCGGGTGCGCAATGCGAGGCGCTTCGCACATGGATCATTGCACCGCCAGCAGCCTCCGCCGGAACAGATTTCAGGGCGACTGCGCCGACCCGCGCGCGCACGCGGCGGCCCGCTCGAGGAGCAGCGTGCGCTCGCGCCGGTTCCGCGCGAGCGAGGCCGCGCGCTCGAACTCCGCACGCGCTTCGTCGAACCGGTCGAGCTTTGCGAGCAGGTCGCCGCGGACGCTCGGCAGGAGGTGGTAGCGCTCGAGCGATGGTTCAGACGTGAGCGCATCGACCAGCTCGAGGCCCGCTGCCGGCCCTTCGGCCATTGCGATCGCGACCGCCCGATTCAGCTCCACCACCGGCGATGGCACGACGCGCGCAAGCTCCCCGTACAGCGCCGCGATGCGCGCCCAGTCCGTTTCCGCCGGGGTTCGCGCTCGTGCGTGACAGGCGGCGATGGCGGCCTGCAACGCGTACGGGCCGGGCTCGCCGCCGAGCGCCTCGGCCCGTTCGAGCGCGGCGAGGCCACGGCGGATGAGGAGGCGGTCCCAGAGGGCGCGGTTCTGATCCAGGAGCAGGATGGGCTCTCCGGCCGGGCCTGTCCGCACCCCCATGCGCGACGCCTGGATCTCCATCAGCGCGACCAGGCCGTGGACTTCGGGCTCCTGCGGGACGAGCTCGGCGAGGATGCGGCCGAGGCGGAGCGCATCCTCGCAGAGCTCAGGGCGCATCCAGTCGTCACCGGCGGTGGCCGAGTAGCCCTCGTTGAAGACGAGATAGAGGACCTCGAGCACCGAGGAAAGCCGGACGGCGAGCTCAGGCCCGCGGGGGACCTCGAAAGGGACCCGCTTCTCGGCGAGGGTCCGCTTGGCCCGGACGATGCGCTGGGCGACGGTCGGCTCCGGAACGAGGAACGCGCGCGCGATTTCCTCGGTGGTCAGGCCTCCGAGCAAGCGGAGCGTGAGGGCGACGCGCGCCTCGGTGGAGAGCACCGGATGGCAAGAGATGAGCACCAGCCGGAGAAGGTCGTCGCCCACGTTCTCGTCGATCGCCTCCTCGAGATCGGGTACGGCGGCCTCTTGCTGCGCTTCGACCTGGTGGCCGAGCTCCTGGTGCTTGCGCTCCAGCCGCTTGCTCCGACGTTGCAGGTCGATGGCACGGTTCTTCGCGCTGGTCATGAGCCAGGCGCCCGGGTTGTCCGGAACGCCCGACTCCGGCCATTGCTGGAGCGCCGCGACGAGAGCGTCCTGCGCAAGCTCCTCGGCGACACCCAGGTCGTGCACGAACCGCGCGAGACCGGCGATGAGCCTGGCCGACTCGATCCGGAAGACTGCCTCGATGGCGCGATGGGTATCGGAAGCCGTCACGGCAAAGAGTCCTCCGTTTCCTGTAGCATGGCGGCTCGGGGAGGGTGGCAAAAGGAGCGCCAGCATGCTGCGAGACGCAAGCGTACAGCCCATGTTGCCGGTCAAGGACCTGGAGGCTGCGGCGAGGTTCTACGGAGAGACCCTGGGACTGGAGAGAGTCAGCGCAGAGCCGGGGGTCGCGGTGGTGTATCGGAGCGGCGGCACCACGCTGTGCGTGTATCGTTCCCAGTTCGCCGGGACGAACCAGGGGACGGCCGCCCTGTGGGAAGTGGATGACGTGGAGGGAACGGCGAAGGAGCTGAGGGCCCGGGGAGTGAGCTTCGAGAAGTATGACCTCCCTGGCCTCACCCACCAGGGTGACATCCATCGCGGGGGCGATCTCAGGGTGGCGTGGTTCAAGGATCCGGCCGGCAACATCCTGTCCATCCAGAATCGCCCGGCGCGGGCCAGTCGGAGCTAGGCCAGCAGATGCTCTCTCGCGCGCGTGCGACGGACGACTCGCGGTCCTGACCGACCCTCGAGCTTCACGAATCTGCGCGCCGGGGCCAGATGGCCCACGCCAGCAGCGGCAAGGACGCGATCGCTTCGATCCAGAGGACATGGAGTCCCCTGCCGCTGAGCATTCTGGCACCGATAGGCGCCACCGGGATGGGGCGCCACGGAGCGAAAAAGCGCGCGTTCGAGAAGGGCCACAAGAGCGCCACGCCGAGTCCGCCGTCGGTCATGGCGTCGGATCGTGTCGGCGGGGTCGTCCACGCGCAAGTTTCAGGCTCCTGGGTGGTGTATGGAGCATCGCGATTCCCGGTGACCGACTCGTCCCGGGACGAGTTCCGACTCGACCATCCGCAGTCCCTCCGGACCGCTCTGGCATGACTGGCGCTTCGGAGTAGGATGCAAGGCGTGCAGACCTTCGCCGAGTTCTGGCCCTACTATCTGCGCGAGCACTCGCGGCCGGCGACGCGCGCGCTGCACTTCGTCGGCACCACGCTCTCCCTGCTGCTCGTCCTGTCGGCCATCGCGCTGCGCAGGCCGGCGCTGGTCCTCGCCGCCCTGGTATGCGGGTACGCGTTCGCCTGGGTAGGGCACTTCTTCGTCGAGCACAACAGGCCGGCGACGTTCAAGTACCCGTTGTGGAGCTTCGCGGCCGACTGGAAGATGTGGGCGCTTGCGTTCCGGGGACGCCTCGGTCCGGAGCTGCGGCGCGCCGGGCTCGCGGCCCAGTAGCTTCCGCCGCGTTCTAGTCGCCGTCCCTCGCGTCCCCTCGGGAGTCGGAGTGGTCATCGTCGTCGTCGTCGGGGGTACAAGCGTCCCGATCGTGGCTCAGATGACAGCGCTGGGACCGCGGCTCCGGTCCTAGAGGTTTGCCGCCCGGCCCGTCCTTGAACGTCATCGGCCCGGCAAAAGCCCGCTGGTTCACGCCGGGTGTGGTCCAATCGCAAACGCCGCGGGAGAAGACCGCCCGAAGCCGATCCTGCTGGTCGGCGGTGAACGTCGCGCTGCCGTAAGCAGGATCGCTGAAGTCGAGCGGCTTGAGCTGGCACTTGAGGATGTTCTCGGCGACCGGACCGCCGGCCACCTGGCGCGGGGACTGGTGCTTCACGAGCCTGGCGTCGGCGTCGCACACGGAGAAGTCGGCAATCCTGTTCGAGAAGGTCGTGTCGGACGTCAGGTAGCAGAAGTCCACCGCTTCGGAGGGCTTGTTGTCGACGACCTTCTGTTCGCGTCGCGCGTCGCTCGTGTCCTTCTCGATGTTCGAGAGCCACTTGTCCATCGTCAGGAAGGACTGCAGGGTGAACGCAGCCGGCGCGAGCAGCGTGGTCGGGAAGCGCCACAGCACGTGGTTCCCGTGGTTGCCATTCGCCCGGTCGAGGCGCTCCCGCAAGGCGAAGCTCCGCCAGATCTGGTGGATTCCGAAGGGCGCCCCCGTGCCGAAGTTCGTCGTCAGGTCGTCGAACCCACGCACGTCGATGATTGGCGTCTTCCCCAGCTGTCCGGCCGACACGATGCCCGTCCGGTACGCGATCGCCAGCGCGTTCGCGTCCGCGACGGTGCGGCTCGGCGATGGCGCGGCGTCGGGCGTGAACCCCCCGACCTTCTCGTTCAGCGCGACGAACTCCTCCGCCGAGATGGCCCCGCTGGTGAGCGCCTTGAGCCCGTACTGGATGCCCGTGTTGTCCGCGGTCGATCGCCCGCGGTTCGCGGTTCCGAGCGCCGGGCCCCAGATCGAGATCGCGTTGTCCCAGCCCCCGCAGCGCGGCCCGGTCGCATTGGTGATCGGATCGTAGACCACGCCGGCGAGGAGCTGGCAGTTGTTGCGTGGCGCGCCGATCTGAGCCGCCGCGCCCGTCGTGCTGAGCACCACGTTCGGGACGAACTGCCCGGGCTTGTTGTTGTTGCCGAACGTGTTGTTCCAGCCCCAGCAGGCGCTCTGGTCCATGTGCCCGGCGATGGACGCCTTCTTCGCGTTGATCTGGGCCTGCGTCAGCCCCGCCGTGAGCCCCGCGAAGCTCGTCGAGTTGAAGTAGTTCACGAGCAGGACGCAGTCCGAGACCTCCATGGTGGTCGTCTCGGAATCCGGATAGGTGCAGGTCGGCTGGATCCCGTCGAGCAGGCCCGGGAAGATGGACGCAGCCGTGAGCTGCTGGATCGATCCGCCCGAGCAGCCATTTCCGATCGTGTACCGGATCTCCCCGTACGTCTCGATGATGTGCTCCTTCATCATCATCAAGGCCTCCGCGTTGTAGACGCGGTTCGAGTTGAAGAGCGAGTCGGTCATGCTGTTGTCGACCACCATGAAGCCGCGGGAGAGCGCGTTGTCGTCGACCCAGCTCTGCTCGGAGCGGAACTGCCGGCGTGGCTGGCCGGTGCTCGCGCCGAACGTGTACACGACCTTGCCGTTCCAGGCGGCCTGCGGCGCGTACGGCTTCCAGTCCTGGTTGGGGTTGAAGAGCACCGCGACGTCGAAGATGCCGCGGTCGATCGTCCCGCGCTCGACGCGCACGATGTACGGCACCATCAAGCCCTGGTCGGTGACGGTGGTCGCCAGATCGGCAGGGGCGGCCTGGCCGGGCGTATAGGTCTTGAAGCACCCGTTGGCGGGCAGAGGGGTGGGAGGATTCGGATCCGGCAGCGAGTTCGTACAGCCCGCCTTTGTCGCCTTGTAATAGAACTTGTATTCCGTCGCGATGTTGCATTGCGCATCGACGGCCCTGGTCTGGAGCCCGCTGGCATTCGTCAGAGGCGCCAACGGGGACGGCTCGGGGCTCGGCGTGGCGCAAACGAACGGCTGTGTCTGCGGTCCCGCGATGACCGGACCGCCGATCGGATGATTCGTGATGACGAGGCGAGCCGCGTGGCTCTTTCCCACGCTGGCGATCAGCACGTTCTCGCCGTCCATGAGGCCGGTGACCACGCCGAGCACGCGCCCGTCGGCGCGGACCGCGAACGCGCTCCGGACGTCGCGGCCGTTCAGCTGGACGCGGAGCGCGGTCGCGGATTGCCGCTTCGGCAGCACGATCTCGAGGTAGGCATCGCCGCCGCTGATCAGGTCCGCGCGGTTGGACAGGGTCTTGATCCGGAGGCCCCGGCCCTCGTCCGCGTCGTCGGAGTCGCCGCGGTCGGCCTCGTGCTGGACGAGAGGCGATCGCGAGGACGCATTCGAGGACTGCTCAGGCGAAGTGGAGGAACCTCCGCAGGCATGGATCGCGAGCGCGCTGATGCAAGCCGCACCGGCGGTCCCGATTCGAAACGGCCAACGGGCACGGGCAGTCATGGACGGCTCCAATCATCGAACGGCGGGAAGGGGCGTCCGGGCAGGCAGCGTCTCGGACGGAGTGCAGCCGGGCACCCTAGCATGGTGAGCGGAAGCGTTCCTGACGCTCTGCGGCGCACGCGCCGTTGACACGCCCGTGTGGGGCCGCCTTGAGCAGGCGCATGGGCTCGCACGACGAGGCGAACCCCCCTCGCGCTTCCTTCACCACGCGTTCTTCGAACCGATGCTCCGCCGCGTGTTCGCCCGTCCACGCCGGTCCCTGTGCGCGGGCGTCGGTCAGGCGAGGTAATGCTACCGCGGAAGTCCGGATGGGCAGGACACGCCGGTGCCGCCGATGCCGCAGTATCCGCCGGGGTTCTTCGCCAGGTATTGCTGGTGGTAATCCTCCGCGTAATAGAACGGCGGCTCGTCGGAGATCTCGGTGGTGATGCGGCCGTGGCGGGCTTTCCCGAGTGCGCGCTGGTACTCTTCGCGCGAGGATTCGGCCGCACGCCGCTGCGCGTCCGTGGTGGGGTAGATGGCCGACCGGTACTGGGTCCCTTCGTCGTTGCCCTGCCGCATGCCTTGGGTGGGATCGTGGCTCTCCCAGAACGTGCGCAGCAGATCGGCGTAGGAGACGCGCTTCGGGTCGTACACGACGAGAACGACTTCGGCGTGACCGGTGCGGCCCGAGCAGACTTCGCGGTACGTGGGGTTCCTGGTCGAGCCGCCTGCGTATCCCACGGCGGTGGTGTAGACGCCGTCCAACTCCCAGAACTTCCGCTCGGCGCCCCAGAAGCAGCCCATGCCGAAGAGGGCGCGCTCGGTCCCTTCCGGGAAGGGCGGCGACAGCGGAGTGCGGAGGACGGTGTGCCGTGGAGGGACGCGCATCTGCTCTTCGCGCCCGGGCAGCGCCTCCGCGGGAGTGGGCATGCGCAGCGAACCCATGCCCGCATCTTGCACGCCGGGCGGCCCCGGCGCCACCTTGAGGCGGAGGAGCGAAACCGATGGCCACGCCTGCAGGGAAAGCCCCGCGAGAACGCGCCGAGGTGGCGAAGTCGCCGTTGCCGATGAAGCCGCCCGCCGCGCCGTTGGAGGTGATCGACCTGGACGCGGAGGCGACCCAGCTCCGCTCCCAGGACGCCTGGCAGTTGCACAGGCAGAGCGCGAAGACGCTCGTCAAGCACGAGCACTTGCGGGTGGTGCTGATCGCCCTCCAGGCCGGGCGGCGCTGCCAGGAGCACCGCGCCGAGGAGAGCGTCTCCGTGCAGACGCTCCAGGGCCGGATCCGGGTCCACCTCGCCTCGGACCAGGCGATCGAGTTGGGCAGGGGCCGGATGCTCGCGCTCGCGCCCGCTCTGGCGCACGACTTCGAGGCGGTCGAGGAGTCGACGCTGTTGCTCACCCTGGCCTGGACCGGCCACCGGTCCGGTCGGTAGGGCCGCCGTCCAGCCTACGTCCTCCGGAGCCTGTCGGCGACCTGCCGGTGGTCGCCTTTCACCCGGACTGACTCGCCGTCGCTGAGCTTGATGATGCTCACGTTGTCGGGGTCGGCGGGATCCGGGCGCAGGTTGATGACGAACGCGGGGTTGATGTAGACGGCCGCTGCCGTGACGGCGTCGGTGAATTCCACGATCATCGGGGACCTCCTCTGGTTCGGCCGCGGTCCGGGGCGGTTGGCGAAGCTGTGCCTCCCGGTCTCCCCACGCATCCCGCGCGGCGCGTCTCACCAGATTGGAGAGGACAGCGGCTTCCCGGCTGTCCCGCGAGCCGAACCGCCGGCCCTTGGCTAGCAGGTCAGTGCGCGGGGCGCACTCCGTCCTTGCTGACCTGGATGCGCTGCGTGGATAGCTTGCCGTCCGCCTCGACGCGCGCGCTGGTGAAGATGGTCTCGCCCGCCTTGAGCGCCGACCGGTCCCCCGGGACGAAGGTCACGATCGGAGTACCGGGCGGCACGAGGATCTTCTGGGTGCCGTCCTTGTACTGGAGCGTGATCTCCTGGCCGCCGGCGGCCTTCGCGACTCCTTCCAGGTTCGCGTTGGTCATCGTCGAGCCCGGCTCCAGGTCCCAGGGAATATGCCCGGCGGGCACCTGGGGCGGGAGGGTGTGCACTTCCTTGGCGACGAGCGTTCCGTCGGCGCGCTTCACGGCGGCCGACCCGACGTAAGTGCCGGGCTTGATGTCCGCCAGCGTGGTCGCCTTGGCCACCGCGACCTGCGCGTCCGGCGCGAGCTGCACGCGGACCTCCTTCCCGTCCCGCGACTTCACGGTCAGCACGTCGCCGTCCAGACGGGCGATCGTCCCGCGCACGCGGACCGGGCTCTGAGCGAATGCGGCGAAACCCACCAGCGCCAGGGCGAACGGAGCGACTTTCTTCATGGTGTCCTCCGGAGGCCTGCCCTTGTACCGCCTCAGGCCGTGCGTGGCCAGGGCGTCTCGGGTACGGGCGTGAGGGGGCCTCGCCCGTCGAACCAGGCGAGGAGGTTGTCGACCACCAGGCGGCCCATCAGGCCTCTCGTATGGTGCGTGGCCGACCCGACGTGCGGCAGCAGGACGACGTTGTCCAGCTCGAGGAGCGCTTGCGGCACGCGCGGCTCGTCCGCGAACACGTCCAGCCCGGCGGCGAGGATGGTGCCCGAGCGCAGAGCCTCGACGAGCGCCGGCTCGTCCACCACCGAGCCCCGGGCGACGTTGATCAGGATGCCGTCCGGTCCCAGCGCGGCGAGGACCGGAGCATCGATCAGGCCCTTGGTGGCGGGTCCGCCCGGCAGGATGGCCAGGAGGATGTCCACCTCTTTCGCCATCGCCAGCAACTCCGGATGATGCCGGTAAGGGACGTCGGGCCTCGCGGTGCGCGAATGGTAGACGATCGGCACCTCGAACGCGGAGAGCCGCTGCGCGATCCGCTTGCCGATGCGGCCCATCCCGACCAGGCCGACCGTCCGGTCGCGCAGCGTCGGGCCCAGGGGGAAGTTCCCCTGCAGCCAGCGCCCCGCCCGCACGAACCTGTCCGCCTGCGGCAGCCGG
>Ga0137397_10001836_pt1 | contig 14831 bp, 10 predicted proteins | sample czorhiz116metaG_FD_106658 | JGI IMG/M metagenome (GOLD analysis project Ga0137397, IMG submission 106658) | Vadose zone soil microbial communities from Angelo Coast Range Reserve, California, USA - czorhiz1.16 metaG | ecosystem: Environmental > Terrestrial > Soil > Vadose zone | place: USA... | reverse complement strand
TTCTGCACGAACATTTCGGACTCGGCATCCAGCTCCGAAGTGGCTTCATCCAGAATCAGAATGGGCGAATCCTTTAGGATGGCACGCGCTATGGCGATGCGCTGCCGCTGCCCGCCGCTCACACGAATGCCGCGCTCGCCAATCAGAGTGTCGTACCCTTGCGGGAGCTCCATGATGAAATCGTGGGCCAGCGCGGCTTGCGCAGCAGCGATGATTTTTTCCTTGGAAATATTCATCAAGCCATAGCAGATGTTGTTCCGTACGGTATCGTGAAAGAGGATGTTCTCCTGCGTCACCATGGCGATCTGTCCGCGCAGAGAGCGCAGCTTCGCTTCCCGGACATCGCGGCCATCAATGCGGATGGCGCCGGAAGTGACGTCATAAAAACGGGGCAGGAGATTGACGAGCGTGGTTTTGCCCGCGCCGCTTGTGCCGACAAAGGCAACCAGCTCGCCTTTGCGCGCGCTGAATTGAACGTTGCGCAAGACGGGAGCGGCATCGTACGAGAAATTGACGTCTTCATAGCGGACTTCCCGGGCAAAAGCGGGAAGCTCAACGGCGCCGGGAGCGTCTTGCTCTTCTTCAGCGAGGTCGAGGTAGGAAAAGACCTGTGCGGTGGCACCCTGCGCCTGCTGGAACTGTTGATACACAGCGCCGATGCGTTTGACGGGTTCGTAAGACTTGAATAGCGCGTAAACAAAGGTGATGAACATCCCCGTGGTCATCAAATTCAGCTTTATTCTGTCGCGGGCGTAAAGCAGCAGCAAAGAAATGATGATCGGCTGAAGCAAATCCATGAGCGGCGATGTAGCCACCTGCGCGCGGACCCAGCGCATGGTCTCACGCAGAAGGCGTTTCGAAGCGGCCTGGAAATTCCCGATCTCGAAGTCTTCCATTCCGAAGGCTTTTACAATGCGGTTGCCGCCGACGGTCTCCTGAAGAATCTGCGTGAGTTCGCCGAGGCGGTTCTGGCTGGACTCGACGGAATGGCGAATACGGCGGCCCAATTTGCCAATCGGCCAGATCGTCAGGGGAAGAAAAACGGCGCAGGCCAGCGTCATTCTCCAATCGATATACAGCAAGATCGTCAAGAAAACCGGAAACAGGAAGGCCTGGCGAAACAACTCTGCAAGATACTCGGAAATAGCCAGGCGGGCGCGCTCCACATCGTTGATAACCGCCGAGAACACCCTGCCGGCGGATTGTTCCTGAAAGAATCCGATCGGCTGGCGAATAATTTTTGCATAAACTCCGTTCCGCAAATCGGTGATGGCGCGGTGGCCCACGTATTGAATCATGCTCACGCCGCCAAATTCGCACAGGGACTTGAATGCGAAGAGCACGAGCAAGGAAATGGAAACTACCGGCCAGACGTTGTGAATCCTGTGCGGAAAAAGATGGTTCACATAAAGCGGAGGGCCACCGAACGGCACCTTGAAGAGCAAGACGTTCGAATCAGTGCTGGTGGGATTGAGAACGCGATCGAAAATGGGCACGATCAGGAGAGCAACTGCGCCTTCGGCCAGAGCGACAAATGCAAGCAACACCACGCCCACTGCCAGCCGCAACGAGTACGGCCGCACGTAACTGAGCAATCGCTTCCATTGTGGTGATAACAACGAGGCCACGCTGCAGGCTCCCTAACTTGTCCACTTGGTACGCTATTCGCCGCATTGCGGCCTGTCAAGTTTCCGCGGCGCCCAAAAAGCGGGCTGACGCCGCGCTTCCGGCTCGATTACTTCTCAATATCGCGGTGAACGACTTTGGCGGAATAGCCGCGCTTGGCAAGTGACTTTGCGACGGATTCGGCAAGCATGACGGAGCGGTGCTTCCCGCCGGTGCAACCGAAGGCGATGGTGAGATAACTCTTTCCCTCGCGGATGTAATGCGGGATCAAATAGGTGAGCAAGCCTTCGATGCGCCGTAAAAACTCACCAGTCTGCGGAAACGATCGGATATACCGCCGCACTTTCGGATCCTTGCCCGTGAAGGGCCGCAACCGGGGCACGAAATGAGGGTTGGGAAGGAATCGGACATCGAGAACCAGGTCGGCGTCCGACGGCACGCCATAGCGGTAGCCGAAACTCACGACGGAGACCAGCATCGGCCGTTTGTCAGGATTCTTGAAGCGTTCGGTGACGAAGTGGCGCAACTCATGCACGTTGAACTGCGTGGTTTCAATGACCACGTCCGCCAGCTTGCGGATCGGCTCCATCAGCGCGCGTTCGTGCGACAAACTTTCGCGGACGGAAAAATTCTTTCCCAGGGGATGCGGGCGGCGCGTCTCGCTGTAGCGTCGCAGGAGGGCATCTTCGTTCGCCTCGATGAAAACCAGCGTAATAGGGTGATCTTTTTTCAAGTGTTTCAGCAGCGGCGGCAGTTTTTCCAGTTGCGCGCCTTCGCGTGCGTCCACCAGCAGTGCAGCTCGCGCAAAGTCGCCTTCGCCGGCCGCGTGCAACTCCGCAAAAATAGGAATCAGTTCAACGGGAAGATTGTCCACGCAGTAGAAACCCATGTCTTCGAAAGCGTGCAGGACGGTGCTTTTTCCGGAACCCGAAAGTCCGGTGAGGATCACAAGGTGCCGGGTATCGTGTCGCGTCTGCGGCTTCACAGTTGATGCCGCTCAGCTCTTTTCCCGGCGCTGGTGGGTGCTGGGAATTCTCATGTCTTCGCGGTACTTCGCGACCGTGCGGCGGGTAACGTGAATGCCCGCGTCGTCCAGTTTTTTGGTAATCTGTTCGTCGGTCAGCGGATGAGTGGCGTCTTCCTCTTCGATCATTTTTTTGACCAGGCGCTTGAGCGTGAGCAGCGACATCCCGCCGCCCTCCGGCCCGTTCACCGATTCGCTGAAGAACGAGCGCAGCTCAAGGACGCCTTGAGAAGTGTGCGCGTACTTGCTGGCCACAGCGCGGCTCACCGTCGAGGGATGCACGCCAACTTCTTCCGCGACTTCCTTGATCATCATAGGCTTCAGCGCATCCTGCCCGTGATCGAGAAATTCGCCTTGGCGCGCAATGATGAACTGGCAGACGCGCAGGATGGTGTGCTTGCGTTGCTCGATGTTCTTCATCAGCTGGACGGCGGCGGTGAAGCGTTCTTTTACGTAATTGCGTACGTCGCGGTCAGCGGCATCTTTGACCAGCAGGCGGCGGTACGTGGGGCTCAGCCGCAATTGCGGCATGTCGTCTTCATTCAAGAAGGCCTGCCACTGGTCATCCACTTTGCGGAAGTAGACGTCGTGCTCGACGAGGCGCGGCTCGGTCTTGTTGTAGCGCAGTCCGGGCCGGGGATCGAGCTTCTTGATTACTTCCAGGGCGTGCTTGACGACCTCGAGCGGCCGGTTGAGCGCGCGGGCAACTTCCTTGAGCTGATTGGATTGCACCTGCTTCAGATGCTCGGAAACGATTTGCTGGGCCAGAGTGTTCTGCGGGTCAAACGCTTTCAATTGCCGCAGCAGGCATTCGCGCAAATCCCGCGTGCCCACTCCCATGGGATCGAAGTCCTGCACCACGGCCAGCGCGTCCTCCAGATCGTCCTGTGAATACTTTCCGGTCTGGGTCAGCTCTTCTGCGGAAGCCGTGAGGTAACCGTTCTCGTCAAGATTTCCTATGATGCTTTCCGCGATCTCTTTCACCGCATCCGAACAGATGGTCACGCTCAGTTGCCATTGCAAATGGTCGGTCAACCCGCTCGGCGAAGAAAGAAACTTTTCGAACGAAGGCCGCTCAGATACTTCGCGTTCCTGCGATTGCCCGCCGTCACCGCCGGTATCCAGGTATTGATTGAAGAAGCTGCCCACGTCGAATTCATCAAATGGATTCGCTTCGGGTTTCTCGGGAACTTTTTCGGTTTCCGCTTTCAGGAAGGTTTCGTCGCTGTAATTGTCGGTTTGCGTGGGCTCTTCGCTCTGTTCTTCGAGGACCGGGTTGGCGATCATCTCCTGGTTGATCATTTCGCGGAGTTCGAGCCGGTTCAACGCGAGGACACTCACCATCTGAACAAGGCCGGGCGTCAGAATCTGCTTCTGCGACACTCGGAGGTTCAGTTTGAGTCCTTGCCAAGCCATGGATGGTCCGTATTCCTTTTTCCAACCCCAGTTATCTAACTAACTCTAGTTCAGGCGGAAATGATCGCCCAGATAAACGCGCCGGACTTCGGCATCATTACTTAATTCGTCCGGTCGCCCCTTCCTGAATATTTTGCCACTTTTCAGGATGTAGGCGCGATCCGTAACGCTGAGAGTTTCGCGGACGTTATGATCCGTGATGAGCACGCCAATTCCCGACTTCGCTAGTTCCCGAATGGTTTCCTGGAGATCCTTGACGGTTAGAGGGTCGATTCCGGAAAAAGGTTCGTCGAGCAGAATAAAAGAAGGTTGCAAGGTAAGTGAGCGCGCGATCTCAAGCCGCCGGCGTTCTCCGCCGGAAAGCGTGTACGCCTTGCTCGTTCGAACGGTTTCCAGCCCCATTTGGACCAAAAGTTCCTCCAGACGGTCGCGTTGCTGCTCTGGGGTCAGCGGAAGTGTTTCGAGCACCGCGAGCAGGTTCTCTTCGCTGGTCAATTGGCGAAAAACCGAGGGTTCCTGGGGAAGGTAGCTGATTCCACTGCGGGCCCGGAGATACATGGGGAGATCCGTGATTTCGTCGTCGTTGAGGAGAACGCGGCCGGAGTCGGGCCGGGCAAGACCTACGAGGATATAAAACGTCGTCGTCTTGCCTGCGCCGTTGGGGCCGAGCAGCCCGACGACCTCACCCTGTCCAATCTCCAGTTCAACGTCGTCAACGACCTTGCGACCGCGGTACGACTTGCTTAAATCGACGGCCTGGAGCTTCAGCATACCTCTTCACGGGCGGCCGCGGCGCAGTGGCGTCATTTGTCGACTCGGTGCTTGGTCAATGTCCGCGAACCATTTTCTGAGTCGACGATGATCGTATCATCCGCTAAAAAGAAGGTCAATTGACGGCCCGTCGTAGTTCCTTCGCTCGCGTCGTAAATCGCGGGATTTCCACCGCTCATAACGAATTTTCCGTCGGTTGCAGAGTACTCTCCTCGATCGGCGGTAGCTTTTCGAGTTCCCTGATCGACGACCACGCCGCCTGTTCCAACCGCCCGGCTGATTTGCTGCCCTCCCGTTGCGGGATTTGCAAGGGCGGGAGCGTTCGCCGCATTCGAATTTGGCTTCCCGGACCTCGTAAAGTATAGATCCACCACTGGGGCACGCATCCTTTGCTCCGCCGACTGCGCGACCACGTTTTTTTCCAGGCGCGCGCGGCTCTCCGCGTCCAGGTACGACAACGTCCCGGCTGTTACGTGCCACAATTTTGCCTTCTTCGGCCCGGCTTGCGCTGTCACCGTCTGTGCCGGTGATTGCCCTGGGGCCTGCGGGAACACGGCGCGAACGTTCCCAACTGCGTTCATGATGCGCGCCTCCCGCAATAGCTCGATTGAATCCGCTTCCATCACCGAATCGCCCTGCCACAATCTCGCGTGCCCGGTGTACAGCGCCCTCCCCGCTTTCGAATTCCCCACCATTCCATCCGCCGAAATATTGGCCGGTGCGGCCGCAAGCTGCGCGCCGCTTCCTTTGGCCGAAAAATCCGTCGAACGTACGCCACCCTCGGCACGAATCTCTCCGGTTGTCTGCACAAAAGTGATTCGCGGCGACTGCGTTTCCGAAGTGGTGTCGCGTGCCAGCGCCCTTCCCGTCAGTAGCACCGATTGCGTCGCCCGCACGAATGTCGCGTGGTCCGCTTGTCCGCTGCGGTCGCCTTCCTTTAGTCTTACATTTCCCTGCAGATCCATCTCCGACCATCCGCCGCTCGCCAGAAGTTGTGCCACGCCGTTCTGCGCTGAGGCAGTCTGCACGGGCTTGACGCCTACGGCGCGTGCCGTTGCCACATTGCCGGTCGCAACCAACCGTCTCGCCTTGCCTTCCTCCCCGAATTCCATTTCGAGCTTATCCGCTTGCAGCTTTGTCCGGGCAGCTTCACTCTTCGCGACAGCCCCTGGCGTTCCGTTTTGCGACGCGGCATCCGTCCATTCGATGGTCCCGGCTGAAAGAGTCTCCGCTCGCTTCAGCTTGCTGCCCTCACCTTTTTTTCGATCGGCGAATTCCAACAGCAATTCGCTGGATTGCAGCATTCTCTCTTCGCCCGATGCGTCCGCCAGCGTTTTCAGCGCCACGCTGCCTTTCAAATTCAAAGTTCTCGGCTGGTTGATCTTCGGCCACAAGTCCAGAGTTGCGCGCTCCGCGTGGAAATCATCCACTTCTTTTCCGGTGCGTCGCGAACCGCGTACTTCTCCGGCTCCTTCCATTTTCGTCAGCCATCCCTCCGGAGCAAATTGTGCAATGAGCGTCTGCGCGCTCAGATTAGTGGCGCTATCGGCATCCTGCGATTCCAATTCCGGGTTCTTCCCATTTGCTCCCGGCATGGCTACAAGTTTCTCCGCACGAAACGCCGTATCCAGCGTGAGCGTTAGCTTTCCCGCGCGCAAATGCGCCGCGTGAGTTTCCGCTTCCACCGGCCCATACAACTCGATCGTCCGCAAATTCCGGTCAAAATCGAGGCTCTTCCCCGCCACTCGCACTGGTTCCCGCATACCTGCGGCGGTAGTCTTCTTCTGTGAGATGTTGTCCTTCGACGAGCCCAGGGAAAACTGCACATCCTTCAGCAGCCGGACCGTCCCTTCTGCGGAGTGATACTCGACTCCCACAGCCTTGCCGCTCCCATTTGGGAAGTCGAACTTCACGGGCTGGTCCGTCCGCGCCATACCGGTGGCGCGGTTAAACACAACGCCGCGAGTCTCGACGTGAACCTTCTGCGGCGATGCTTTTCCTGAATTCTTCTCGGCTCGCTCGGCTTCTGCCTTGCTCTCCAGTTCCAGTTGCACCTCGCCGCTGCACGCAATGTTTCCTCCTGTTTTTTCGTATTGGCAGCTTTGCGTGTGGATGGTGTCGTGGCGCTCTCCCATTTTCCCAAAGATCGTAATCTTCACGTCCTCCAGCAAACTGGCGTCCTTATCCTTGAAATCCGTGGCGTTCGACGCCTCCACCGTAAAAATTTTCTAGTTCCCCTCCATCTTGGAAAACGTGAGTCCATTCGAACGCCGCGTCACGTCTTGCGGAGCCGCCGGCGGCGCCTTTTGCCGCTCTCGATGCGCGACCCACTTGCGCTCGAGATACACGCCGGCCGTCGCACTTGCCAAGAGCAACGCCGCTGCCGCCGACCAACGCGCATACTTCGCCGCTTGGCTTCGTTTCATGTCTTCAGTTAAACAAAATTTCGATGGAGTGTATAGAAGAGGGAATGCACGTACAGAAAAATGTGAGGATTAGCTGGCGGACTCAGCCGTCGCTACATTCGGCAAAATTCCCATATTCGCCGCGGCCACGCTGTCGCGCTTCGTGTTCTTCACCAGGTACATGGCTTCGTCGGCGAGGTGCAGCAATCCTTCCTTGGTGCGCGAATCCACGGGGTAGGACGCTACACCGACGCTGGGCGTCAGGTGAATGTTCAATCCTTCCGGCTGCAGCCACACGCGCTCGCGCACCAGTTTGTGCAGGCGCCGCGCGACGTTCAATGCGTTTTCTTTCGAAGTCTGCGGCAGCAAAATCACAAACTCATCCCCGCCATAGCGGAACGCGAAATCAATCAGCCGGCAATGCTCCTTGAGCGCATTTCCAATCTCGGCCAGGAGCCGCGAGCCCACCAGGTGTCCGTGCGTGTCGTTCACCTGCTTAAAATGGTCCAGGTCAATGAACACGATCGAAAATTCGTAGTTGTAGCGCTGCGATCGGTAGATCTCCGTCTCCAGGATGAATCCCATGTGCCGCGCGTTGTAAAGCGTAGTGCAGTCATCGGTGATGGTCAGTTCGTGAATTCTCTTTACGTGCCGCGCATTTTCCAGCGCAATCGCGGCGAAGTCCGAAAGCGCTTCGAGCAGCTTCAGGTCGCGGGGATCGAATCCATCCGGCCCCATGCAATTGATCAGCTCGATTACTCCGAGGCAAGTGTCGCGGAATCTTACCGGCACCGCGACGATGGACTGTGTCTCGGTCTTGGTCTTCTCGTCCACCTTCGCGAAGAAACGCGTGTCTTTGGTCGTGTCCGGAACGACTACGGTTTCGCCGTGCTGCGCGACCCAGCCGGCGATTCCCTGCCCCATCTTGATCCGCACGTCCTTCAGCGCCTGCGAAGCTTTTCCTACCGCCAGCTCAAAGTACAGTTCCTGCTTGGCTTCATCCAGCAGCAGCAGTGACCAGTTGTCCGGGCGCAGGAATTCGTCAATCTTCTCCATGATCGTGCGGAGAACCTGATCGAGTTGCAGCGAAGACGTCAGCGCCTTCCCCAACTCCTGGAAGACCGCAACCTCTCCCTTTTCCCGCTGCTCCAACGGCACCGCCGGATTACGGCGGCGTTCCACGGCCGGAAACTGGTTTACATCTTCCACTCGCGCTAGTTCCTCTCCCGTATGGATTCCAAGCGTCGCAATACTGTTGCCTTGTCTTGGCCTCCCTGCTTTCGCCAAGAAACACGTGTTCGCACGATTCCCACGCAATTCGAGAATCTCCGCCAGTATAGGCCCGTCTCAAAAAGCCATGCAACTCGCTCGTGGTACAGGCGTGGCTATCTCGCCATCCTCTTGAAACCCTTCGCTATTCTCGAACCTTACCCATTCATTCGGACTGCCAGCTGGTGGAGATTCCAACACTATTTTGCCGGCCACTGGAAACACAAGTTATAACCGTCGGGATCATGGAGGTACAACTGCTTCATGCCGTAGTGAGCGACTTTGGGCTCATTCGCGGCAACGCCGTGCGCTCGTAGATATGCGTACGCTCTATCCACGTCCGGGCAACCGAAGTAAATCGCCGTATCGTCGTGGGCGGCAATACGGGCGGGATCAGGAGCTGGCGGCCGCGCATCCTCTTCGTAAGCGGTGTTCAGCATCAACTCTACGCCGTTGAGCCGAAGCAGCGCCCAATCGAAGTGCTCCCCTCTGGGTTTGGATGTTGTGACGACCTCGAACCTCAGCACATCGCGATAAAACGCAATGGACGTAGGCATGTCGAACACTTGCAGCAGCGGCGCCATCCCTCGTATCTCAATGGCCATGTGGTCCTCCTGTTGAATCGGCAAGCCTAGCGCCATGGCGCCGGAGTAGTTCGTCCACACGCTCGTTGCCCGTGGGACAGTAGGCCTCTTCCAGCCTGGCGCCGGAGGCGATCAACATCTGCACGATGGCGGCCCAATCAGTCTTGGGGTTTGGCCAACGGTAGACTGGGTCGCTATGGTTGACAGCCCACATCGCGCACCCCAGGGCTGTCCCCCCGTAGCTATTCCTCAATTCGAGCGGAGCTTTCCGTTCCAGGAGCAGCTTGGTCGCGCCGAATTGCCCGCCGACAATCGCCAAGTGCAGACCAGTCATTCCGTGGGCTTCGGTGGCCACGTCTACGCCCTTATCTAGCAGGAACTCGATGACTTTGTCTCGGCCGAACTCACATGCCCACAGGAAGCCCGATTCCATCTGCGCTCTAGTCGCATTCGCTTTCAGGCTGCCGTCTTCGTTGAAGAAGCTCATGACCAGATCGAGCCAGCCCAGTCCGGCCGCTCCTTCCAGGTCCAACCGCGCGCCGCGCTTGGCGAGAAACTCGGCCGCCTCCGGCCGCCCGTTGGCTAGGCAGCCGTTGACCACACTTTTTCGTGGGAAACCCTCGACGGCAGCACCAGCATCCAGCAAAACCTCCAGCAGCTCAATTTGCACTCCGGCGCGGGCCGGATGGATACTCGTGGCTACGAGGTCCAGAGTCTTCGATCCACCGTAACACTCAGCAACCGCTTCGACCTCGGCGCCCGCACTGAGCAGGATCTTTGCTACCTCTACGACGTTTTTCGGGGTCTTCTGACGAAAGTCCTCGATTCCATTGGCCGACACACAATGAAGAAGCGTCGCTCCATGCTCGCGCGTCGAACGCTCGAGAATCAATCCCGGGTTTTCGCGAAGCAGCCGCATGAGCGTCGCCACGTCACCGTTAACGATCGCGTCTGCGGCCAGCTCGAATTGTGAAACGGTGGAATTCGCGCGAGCCAGCGCTTCGACGTGTTTCGCAAACTTTGGCCAACTCTTGAAGCCGTGTTCCCGCGCAATCACCAATTGCGCGTCGGCAAGAGCAAATTTGGCGTTGCGGATCCCGGGCTGCGGCAGCTTGCCTGGCCGCGGGTGGTATTTCTTGATTCGCTGAATGGTTTCGGGGTCGCCTAGCCGGCGGGCTCTGAAGTCCTTGAAAACTCTTACCAGATCTTTTGCTTGTTTCTTGTACTGTTCGAGGTTAGGACGAGCGGGCAGTTCTTTGGAATCCATTACCACCTTCCTTTCGCTACTGCGCCTGGAGTCCGCCCGAATCAGGCTGAAAGAAGGTTCGTAACCTTCAAAATTCTTTTAAGGTGGGCACGGCCCTTTCCGCGGACTGGATGCGCCCTTCGCGCTAAACGCCAGCCTAAGCATTTCGGATGGCCAAGTCAATCGCTCGAAGAGTTCGCCCGCGGCATTTCCACTTGCTTTATCTTTTTCAGCTTTTGCCGCGTCCAACCCGTAGATTTTTTCTCTTCTTGTGCGGCTTAGCGCATCACCGGCAATAACACGTGCGACGGCATTGCCGGCGAGCAATAAATGCGCTGCGTGGCGGGCGTGAAATCGGACGCAAGCGCTTTGTAGATACTGGGCACAAATTTCTGCGGATTGCGGTCAATCAAGGGGAACCAAGTGGACTGAATCTGCACCATGATGCGATGCCCTTTCAGAAAAACGTGGTCGTGATCCCGCAGAGGAATGTTCCACTCGGCCGGCTGATCCGCCGTGAGCGCTTGCGGCTTTTCAAAACTCTGCAGATAGCGGCCGCGCCGCACTTCCATCGCGACCGGCAATTCGTATCCATTCAGCGATTGCGCGTACTGGCCGGGCTTGGGGCCTGCTTCGGCCTCCCAACTGTTTTTCTGCGCATCTTCGGGGTACACGTCAATCAGCTTCATCACAAAATCGCTGTCTGTTCCGGAAGTGGAAGCGAAAAGCACGGCTGCCAGCTGTCCACTGACAATGATGTCGTGATCGAGCGGCGCACTCACAAACGAAAGGACGTCGGGCCGGTGATCCACAAACCGCTGATCGGCAACTTCCCACGTCCGCCAGTCCCCCGCCGGATAGGTCGGCGAAATCGGCCGTTGCCGGTAAGGCACGGGATTTGCCGGATCAGAGACATATTCACGATACGTCTTCGCCCCTTCGTCCGCGCGCGGCGCCGCAAACGACAGCGTGCCATCCGCATGCAAATATAAATTTTTCGCCTGCGCCTCTTTCGGAGGCCAAACCGCATACCTGTGCCAACTGTTCGAGCCGCTCTGGAACGTGCTGGCCTGCCAGTCCGGCTTCTCGCCTTTCCCGTGCAAGTAATATCGGAAGAATGGGGCCTCGATATTTTCGCGGAACTCTCGAGCCGTTTCGTGTCCCGCGAAGGGAATCAATCCGATGCTCTCTCCCTTTGGCCCTTGCCACTGGCCGTGAAACCATGGACCCGCGACAATAAAATTTGTGTGATCTGGGTCGTGCTCTTCCGCATGGCGGAAAATCTGCCACGGCCCCCATGGATCTTCTTGGTCCCAGAATCCCGCGACGTTCAAGTTCGGAACCGTTGAAGCGTGAAGCTGCCGCACCCAGGCTTCCTTTTTCCAGAAATCGTCGTAATCGGGGTGATCGATCGTGGAGTTCCAGTAAGGAATTTTGCCCTTAAGATATTTCGCGTTGACATTCGAAAGCGGCCCTAAATCCAAATACCACTGGTAAGTGTCGTAAGTCTCGAACTCGAAGTGAGTGTTGGAGTTCTTGTCGGCTTGTTCCATCACCGCATATTCGAAGTCGTAGCTCTCGCGCAGCGCGCCGTAGCGGTGGTCGTCATCATTCATCCACTGGTCGACCGGCGAAGCCTGTTCGCTGATAGCCTTCAACGCCGGGTGCGGGTGCAGCAACGTCAGCCCTGTCGTCAGGCCGTCGTAAGAGACTCCATACATTCCCACTTTGCCGCTGTTGTTGGGCACATTTTTCAGCAGCCACTCGATGCTGTCGTAGGCGTCCGTCGTCTCGTTGGTGGCTTTTGGGTTGCTTAGATCCACTTGCGACGTCAGCTCAAATACCCCTTCGGACTTGAACCGGCCGCGCAAGTTTTGGATGACGAAAATGTAGCCATCCTGGGCCAGCTCTTTCCAGGACGCCGGCATTTGCTCAGGCGGTTTTTCGGGGACTCCGTAAGGAGTGCGCCGAAAGAGAATCGGCAACGGTCCCTGCTGGTCCACCGGCGTCAAGATCGCCGTCTGGAGCTTCACTCCGTCCCGCACCGGGACCATCACCTCTTGCAACTTGAAAAGCGGTTTGGCCGCAGGTTCTTGCGCCTGCGTGGGAACAGCAAGCAATCCCGCGAGAACGGCAACTAATACTGATAAGCGCACAGGATCTCCTCCGCATCATTGCTCGTCAGATTTCCGACGGTACGACCGGCGAGTATACCAGTCTATCGGCGCCATCAGCTCGGGGGCCAAACCATGGGAAGTAGGGGCTTGCACTGCCTTTCTTTGAAAAAAACGTGGAACCGCTCGTTTGACACTGCGGGATTGCTCCGCCTATAGTCCGTTCAGGGATTCCCGGCTGATTTTTCGCGAGCGCCCGCCCGTGTCAACCGCTTTGCGGTTGCATTTGGTATTCGAGGACAGGTTCCGGTTCATGGCCAGAGGAAATTTTGGCGAACGCCTGAAGCGCGAGCGCGAATTGCGTGAAGTTTCCATGGATGAACTCACCAAGGCCACGCGAATCAGCACTCGCTTTGTCGAGGCCCTGGAAAATGAAGATTGGGGGAAGCTGCCGGGCGGCGTATTTGGCCACGGATTTGTGCGCACCATCGCACGCTACCTAGGACTCAATGAAGAAGCGCTGCTTGGAGAATACGATTCGGCCCGCGCGGAACATTCACCCGCGCCTGCTCCGAAGCCCGAGCAACGTATTCCTTCGCCGCCGAAGTGGCTGCCGGTTGCTGCGGCTGGTGTCGTGCTTGTCTTGCTCTTGGGCTTTGTCTTTGCTGTAAGATACGGCTGGAATCGCTACAGCGCGTATCGGGCGGCAAAAAAATCTGCTGCCGCTTCCCTTCCCACACAGACCCAATCCGGTTCAGCTTCGCCGCAGTCGGCGGAACAATCTTCGTCGAAGGCTGCTCTGGATCTCTCCGTTTCCACCTCCGCGGCAACGCGCGTCCGCGTCCTCGCAGACGACAAGCTGCTTCTCGATACCGACCTGCCTGCTGGTGAGACCCGCCATTTTTCGGCCAACCGCCAATTTGAGGTGTCCGCCGGGGACTCCTCAGCGGTGTTGCTGGAATTGAACGGGAGAGCCATGCCACCTCTTGGCGCGCCCGGTGCGTCCGGTAGAATAGTCCTGAGCGAGAAGGACCTGAGGCCATAATCCAGTGGAAACTCTCAGCCCTGAAGTTCTCGAAGAACTGCGCCACGGACGCGCCACGCGCGAACGAAAAATGGCCATCTGCACCGGCGGCGGGCATCTTCCCCCCGCGGACCGTGCGGAGATTCTCGCAGTGTTGGCCGGTGATGTCGACGAAATGGTCTCCACTCGGGCGCAGGATGCGATTCTGTCGCAACCCGTGGAATCCTTTGTCGAAGCCCTGAAACGGGAACATGCTCTGCCCGCGCTGTTTTCTTTTGCGGCAAAAAATCTTGCCGATAAACCGGGCGTCGGCGACGCCATGGTGCAAAACAAAAATTGCCCCGCCGAATACCTGGTCCCGATCGTTCGGCACCTTTCAACACTTGCCATTCAATCGCTGATGGAAGAACTCGACCGCATCACCGAGTCTCCCGCGCTGGCCTCTGCGCTCGAACATTCCACGTCGTTGACGGCCGAGCAAAAACACCATCTCCACGAACTTCACGGCCCGGACAATCTCATCGATGAAGCCGCGCTCGCGGAAGCCGCAGCGGCAGTTGAATCCGATATCGCAAGGCGGCAGACTCTGATCCAGCGTCTCGCGAAAATGACCGTGGCCCAGCGCGTGCAATTCGCCATGAAGGGCGGCTCCGAGGCGCGCCGGATGCTGATCCGCGACAACAACAAGGTTGTTCAGCGCGCGGTGCTTCAGTCTCCGCGCCTAACCGACCAAGAAGTGGAGGCCTTCGCGGGGATGTCCAGCCTCACGGATGAGATTCTTCGGCTCATCGCCGGCAACCGAAATTTCCGCAAGAACTATTCCGTCGTCCGCAACCTCGTCAATAATCCCAAGGCGCCGCTGGACGTCACCATGCACATGCTTCCCATGCTCAACGCCGTCGACCTCAAGCGCCTCACCACCAACAAGAACGTTCCCGAAACTCTTCGTGCCACCGCCGTCAAACTTCAGCGCACGCGCATCGAACTCAAGAAATAGCTATTTTGGGAATTCACAGATTTATGCAACCCAGCATTCGCGCATTTTGGAGGCCTCCAGTGACGACAGCAATGAGCCGTCTTCAGGCTCTTTTCTTGATTTTCGCGATTACACTTCTGATGGCAGCGTCCGCGGCCATCGCTTTCGTCTCCACGACCCGCGGAGACGAGAAAATGTCCACCGATCCGTGGACGGCCGCACAAATCCTGCGGCCGTCCGATCTCGCTCGCGAACTTAATGACAAAAACGAAAAGTCTCCCACGATCATCTATGTTGGATTCCACACGCTCTTTGCCGGCGGCCATATTCCGGGGGCCACGTTTCATGGCTCCGCGTCCACGGAGCAAGGTCTTGC
>Ga0137397_10001833_pt1 | contig 14855 bp, 5 predicted proteins | sample czorhiz116metaG_FD_106658 | JGI IMG/M metagenome (GOLD analysis project Ga0137397, IMG submission 106658) | Vadose zone soil microbial communities from Angelo Coast Range Reserve, California, USA - czorhiz1.16 metaG | ecosystem: Environmental > Terrestrial > Soil > Vadose zone | place: USA... | reverse complement strand
GTGAGACGGCCGCCGGAGAGGCCATCCAGGCATTTTACCAGGCGATGCAGCCGTCTGCCGGGGGCGCAGGCTCATCGGCCCGTTAGCCATCGCCGATTTCTTTACCGCTCCGTTTCCCCAAGCGATTCTCCTCTCGTTATGGACCCAAAAAAGATTTGCGTGGTCTCCAACACCGCCGACCTCGGCGTGATGGTGGTAAGAAATCTGCTGATCAAACTGCTTCGCGAAAAATATCGCGCCGCGGGCATTGTGGTTATGGCTGAAGCGGAAATTATCGACAAAGTGCGCCGTTTCCATCAAAACCATTCCTGGACTGACGACTGCATCGCCATCGAGTCGGAACGAGTGAAGACGCCGCTCCGTAAGCTGGCGCTGTGGAAGAAGCTGAGGGCTGAAAAGTTCGACATGATCGTACTGGGGCCGCAGTGCCGCATCCCGCCATCGGTCCCGTATTGGTGCGGCATTCCGGTGCGCGCCGGACTCTGCAATGACGAAAAGCAGCGTGCGTACCTGACTCATCCGGTCACGCTGAACTTATCCGGCACGGAACAATACATGTATCTGCACTGGACCCGTGTCATTTCAGCCTATGCGCGCGCGCTGCACATCGACGACTTTAAAGATGTCTCCTCTCATGTTCCTTTCATTCGGGTCAGAGGCGGTGAAGTCTTCAGACCGGCCAGGGGTAAGAAAAGGATCGTAGTCCACGTCGGCGGAAATCCCGAATGGAACCGCAGGTGGCCTCTGAAGAATTTCTCCCTGCTTTGTCGAAAGCTCGCTCGCAGAGATGACGTTGCGTTGTTCCTCGCGGGCGGACGGGACGAGAGCTTTGAAAACAGAACTGTCCTGGAGGCCGTAAAAAGAGAGAACGGCACGGCCGAGATATCCGATATCTCCGACTGCACGATCGAGGAAATGGTCCGATATATCGCCGCAGCCGATCTGTTCATCGGCAATGATTCCGGACCGATGAACATCGCCGTTGCCGCGGGCACGCCCGCAATTGCCATTCGCGGAGCCGATTCCGAGAACTTCCGCCCCGATATCGTCGACAGTAAGCACGCTGTTGTCTCGAACTGGCTCAATTGCTCCAGATACAGGAACGGATCAAACCGCTGTGACCAGGGCTGCCCGGTGGCCTATGACCGTCAGAAGCAGGACTATCCGAAATGCATGGAAGAGATTTCGGTTGACACCGTCCGGAACCTGGTGGAGGCGAAGCTGGACATGGAGGTTAGCAGAGCAAAATGACGACCAAAGAGATCTCCCTCAGTCACGACGTGTGCGGCGCGGATGAAGCATATCGGGAATTCAGGGCAAAGGGCTATGTGGTATTCACACGCGCCATCGGCCTGGACCTGGTGGAGAGAATGTACGCGGTATGGGAGGAATATTTCACCCCCTACAGAAAACAAAAGCCCCATCTGAATCGTTTTCTGATGCATCTGCCGTTCAAAGAGCCGCTTTACGATCCGCTCTTCATAGAGAACCCGCTGGTAATGCAAATTGTGGACCGCGTGCTGGGCAGGAATGCCATTTGCAGTTACTTCGGTTCGGAAACGCCCCTGCCCGGCGCGGAGTACATGCAGGCACATTTTGATCTGGCATTCTGGAACCGCATGAAGTTCCTGAACCCGCCATTGTCTTTCCTCAACAAGCTGCTGGGCAGCATGAACTACTATTACGGCCTGCAACTCAGCGTTGCGCTGGTTGACAGCAATGCCGACAACGCTCCTTTCGAGATATGGCCGGCAACCAATCGTTTCAGTCTGAGGCGCAGCGGGCGACAGGCCCTTCTGGTACCCGCAGGCTCAATCATTCTGAGAGACATTCGCAACCTTCATCGAGGTACGCCTCATCGGGGCACCGCGGCGAGGCCGTTTCTCAGCCTCGTGTATCTGCGGCCGTGGGTGCACGGATGGAAAGCTCCGGAAATACCTTCCGATGTCTATCGAAGCCTGCCTGAACGGTCTCAACGGCTTTTCCGGCACGCCAGTATCGGCCAGGACCTGCCCGATCCGGAATCCTGGGCCAGGCGGAGCCGCTGATACATCCACCATGGAACCATCGTTTCTTTCAAGGAAATCATTATGAACGCCGAAGCTCTCTTGCAGGAAGTGTCTGTTGCGCGGAATTCCGCCGGGATCAAAGATCTCCAGATTTATCTCCACATTCCCTTTTGCGCATCCAAATGCCATTTTTGCGACTGGGTTGACGACATACCGGTGACCCAGCTCAAGAGCGGACCGGGAGTTCGCCGCAGGTACGTGGAATCGCTGTGTCGGCAGATCGAATTCTGGGGACCGCATCTGACGGCCATCGGATACCGTCCGAGCTCCATTTACTGGGGGGGAGGGACGCCCACAAGGCTGGATGTCGAAGATTTCCGAATGGTCCACCGCTCTCTTATTTCGGCGTTCGATTTCAGTTCCCTGGTGCAGCACACTCTGGAATCGACACCGTCGGAAATCACAGAAAAGAAGCTGGAATGTCTTGAATCCATTGGCGTCAACAGGCTCAGCTATGGGGTGCAGTCGTTTGATCCGGACCAGTTGCGGAGAGCGGGGCGGGCGCACTCGGCGGAACAGGCTGTCGAAGCGGTGAAATTGACGCGAAGCGCGGGAATCACGGACATCAATATTGATCTGATCTCGGGGTTCCCCGATGAGGACCTTGCGACGTTCAAGCGCACTCTCGACATTGCCGCGGGTCTCGAACCCACGCACATCAGCGTTTATTCCTATCGCGCCACTCCGCGCACCATGATGGCGGTCCAGGTGAATCGGGGCGTGAGGCAGGCCCTGCAGCTGGAGGCAATGATCGAATCCTATGAGCTCGCTCAGGACGTTCTGACGAGGGCCGGCTACACAGAATATTGCTTCAACTATTTTGCGAAAGGCGAAGACCTGAAATTTTCGGCGGGTCTCTATGGCTATCAGCTGGATGGAGACATTGCCGGCTTTGGCGCCGGAGCAACGTCAACGATCGGAGGCATGTCCTTATCCAATCAGGACACTCATCTGCATCGCTATATCGACAGCCCTCTCGAATTCGATTCTGTTAAAAAATTCGCATTGGAAAAGCCGGAGATGTTTTTCCCGCTGCTGGGCGGGGCGCTGATGACTCAGGAGGGGCTGTCATTCGCGAAGTTCGAGTATGTTACCGGGGTGCCGTTCGCAAAAGCCTGGGCGCAGCCGGAAATCAAGGCATGGTTTCAGTACGTTGAGAACTGCGGCGCCCGTCTCAAATTTGAGGCGGACAGAATATACAGCGCCGACCGGGAAATCCATCGGGTGTATCTGAAAAACCTCACCTACACTCTCAATCCCGCGTTGCTGCAGCAGCTGGTCTCGGTCAGCTGAATGCCGGGTCATTCGATCGACATTTCCCATTGTGCGCGGCCGGAATCCGCGGAACCCCTGCGTATGAATACCAAAATCATTTCTGAACAAAACTCGGGCCTGCTGGAGCGCAGCACCCCGCTCTCAGGCGCGTCTGGCAGCGAGGCAAAGGCAGGCGATACGGGGACCGCGAAGCGGCATTCCGTTGGCGCGAACTTCTCTTCCTATATCGGCCATTTCGAGAGTGTGGCGGCGGAATATGCCGATTCCTGCGCGGTGTCGACCGGCGGTGAATTTCTCACCTATCGGGAACTGGATCGCCGGGCGACAAGGCTGGCTGCGGCTCTCGGTGATCTGGTGCTGCCGGCAGATTCAATTGTGGCCGTTTGTCTGGCACGTTCCAACGCGCTGGCGATCGCCCTGCTTGCGGTTCTTAAAGCCAACGCGGCATTTCTTCCCCTGGATCCGGCGTTTCCCCGGGAACGTCTGCGGGACCTGGTGGGCCGGTCGGGAGCCGTGGCCGTGTTTACCCAGCGTGAATATGCGTCGATTTTCGATTCCTGTGGTGTTGAAGTCATGGATGCGGAACAATTCCGGAGCGCCTCATCCGATCTTCAAACACGCGCACCGCGTCGAACGCCTGCTCCGGAAAGTCTTGCCTATGTCATCTATACCTCGGGTTCGTCGGGTGCGCCGAAAGGCGCGGGGATTGGCCAGGCGGCTTTTTACCATTACCTTCGATGGGCGGCGAACTACTATGAGTTCGATCCCGCGGGCGTGTCGGTTGTTCATACATCCATCGCGTTCGATCTCTCGCTGACGTCTCTGTTTTGTCCGCTTCTCCGCGGCATGAGAATGGTCATGGTGCCGGATGACGAAGGCATGGATGGCGTCATCCGCATGCTTGACGCGGACACCGAAACAATCTCACTACTCAAGCTGACGCCTACGCACCTGAGACTGATGGCCGAAGCCCGCGGAAACAAGAGCGGCGAATGGCGCTGTGATGCGCTGGTGGTCGGTGGCGAGCAATTGAGAGGAGAAGACCTGCGCTTTTGGGAAAGGCTGAACCCTTCAGGCAGAATCTTCAATGAATATGGTCCGACCGAGGCAACGGTCGGGTGCTGTGTCGCCAGGGTGACCTCGCGAGGCATGCTTCAGGACGGCTCGCTTCCCATCGGGTCCGCGATCGATGATGTCTCGCTGACGATCGGGGGCGCATATACCGACAACGGCGCCGGGAAAACGGAAGGAGAGCTTCTGATCGGGGGAGACTGCCTCGCGAGAGGATACCTGAACTCTCCCGCGCTGACGGCGGCTAAGTTCGTTCCGGATCCGGCCTTCGTCGGCGGACGGCTTTATCGCAGCGGAGATATGGTCCGACGAATCGACGGCCAAACACTCGCTTTTCTGGGGCGACAGGACAGGCAGCGCAAAGTCAACGGAGTGAGGATCGAACTTGAGGAGATAGAAGCAATCATAGGGCAATTCCCCGGGATCCGGTCCGCGGCGGTGTCGCCCGTCACCGGCCCGGAAGGCAGGGAAGTCCTTGCCGCGTTTCTTAGTCTCATCGACCCGAAGGGCGCGCGACCGCAGCTTTCCGAATTGCTGGCGCATTTAAAGAGCCATTTTTTCAATCCTGTTGTGCCCAGGACCTTTTATCTCGCTGAAAAACTTCCCGCGACCCCGGGCGGCAAGGTGGACTACCAGAAGCTGATTCGGGAAAGGGCCGGCTATATTCAGCTCAGCGACGGCTTCGTGCCGCCCCGCAATCCGGTTGAAGAGCTGCTGGCCTCCCTTTGGAGGGAGATTCTCAATCTCGACGAAGTGGGGATAGAGGACAGCTTTTTTGCGCTCGACGGCAATTCGATGAAGAGCATCCAGTTCATCTACGAGGCGAAAAAGCACAATCTCTCACTGTCAACGAAAGATCTGTTTGAGAGACAGACGATACGCAGCCTGGCCGAACTGGTGAACACGCAGGTGGCCGGCAACGGACCGTCACCGGACGTCAAACCCGCGGCCTTCGCTCTGGTCAGCGTCAGGGACCGGGAACGAATGCCTGCCGATGCCGAGGATGCCTATCCGATGGCGATGCTGCAGGCGGGTACGCTCTTTGAAAGCGACAATCGGCTCGGCTCGGGCACCTATCACAATATCAACAGCTATCATCTCGAGTGCGAATTCGATGCAGCCGCATTTGAGAAGAGTCTGAGATTTGTCATGCTGCGCCATCCGATTTTGCGGACCAGCTACAACTATGTTGACTATGACAAGCCCCTGCAAATCGTCCACCGGGAATCGAAGGTGCCGCTTCATGTAACGGACATCGCCGATCTGCCCGCCGAGGAGCAGGAAAGATTTCTGGACCTGTTCGTGGAAGAGGAATCGCGCACCGCCTTCGAGCGGGCGACGCCGCCATTGCTGCGTTTTTTCATTCATCTGCGGGGACCGCGCCGGCTGCAGTTCACCCTGAGCAAGCATCACTCGATACTCGACGGATGGAGCGCGGCCACTCTGATCGCCGAGATCGTAAAAAACTATTTTGCGCTGCGGCGGAACCAGCCTGCGGCTTTTCGGTTTCCGGTTGAGACGACATACAGGGATTTCGTGGCCCTTGAGCAGCAGGCAATTCACTCGCGTGAATGCGCCGAATTCTGGCGGCAGACGCTGCGAGAGGCCCCCTACCATGCCCTTCAGGCATGGGGCGGAAAGCGGCCGGTCGCCGACTGCGCCCACTCCTCGATCAGTACCCGCAGGGTTGAGATTAGCGAGGAGCTGAGTTCAAAACTGAAACTGCTGGCCCGGGGGGCCCATGTGCCTCTGAAGTCCGCCCTGCTGGCGGTCCATCTTAGGGTCCTGGCGCAAATGACCGGCAGGGCCCGGGTTGTAACCGGAATGGTGAGCCATGGCAGGCCGGAAACGCGTGAGGCGGACAAGACGGTCGGTCTGTTCATCAATACCGTCCCTTTTCATCTGCTGCTGGCGGAGCGATACACCTGGAAGGATTTGATCGGGCGTGTATTCCGGGAGGAGTGCAGGGTCTTTCCGTATCAGCGCTACCCGATGGCGCGAATCAAGAATGAAATGGGATGGGAAAGGCTGTTCGACTCAATTTTCTATTTCACGAATTTTCAGGTATTCCGGGACTTTCGTGACTCGGAAGACCTTAAGTTTCTCGGCAGTAAGAGTTTTGAGGAGACGGAAACCCCGTTTACCGTTGCCTTCAGCCTGCACCCACTCACTTCTTTGATCTCACTGAATCTCCATTTCCATATTGACCGTTTCACGGAAACGCAGATTGAAAATGTAGTCGGGTACTTTGAAAAGGCCATGGCCGCGGCGGCGGCCGGGCCGGAGCTTCCGGTTCTTTCGCAGTCGATATTGAGCGAGGCGGAAATCGGCATGTTCCTCGCCGGCAGGAACAAGGTGCAACCGGAGCAGCCCGCCCGCACGGTATTCGATCTCTTTCGGGAGCAGGCGCGTCGGTCTCCGCACAGGATCGCTCTGAACGCGGAAGGCGATGCTGTTACTTATGGCGCGATGCTCCGCCGGAGCGAGCATCTGGCCGGTGTTCTGACGCGGGCCGGCGTAACCGCGGAGAGCATCGTCGGAATTCACACGAGCGATCTTCCAGGCGCGATTATCCTGATGATGGCTGTAAACCGGGCGGGCGGATGTTTTGCGATGCTCGATGCCCAGTGGCCCCAAAAACGGCTGACGGAAGTGGTGGATGCCCTTCGGCCCGCTTTCATTGTCACTCAACGGGCCCTGCAATCGCGCTTTTCCGGCTCGCCCTGCCTGGTGTTTGAGGAAATGATCGCAGCCGAGACGAAACATGCGATCGGCTCCGTGCCAGGGAGCGGTGACAGCAATCGCGGCGAGATCGCTTACATCATGTTTACTTCCGGCTCCACGGGAAAGCCGAAGGGCGTGATGGTGAGCAACCGCAACCTGTATTACTCCACCCGGGGCAGACTTCTTTATTACGGCCCGACTTATGACCGGTTCCTTCTTTTGTCACGCCTGACCTTTGACAGCGCATTCGCCGGAGTTTTCGGCACATTGTGCGGCAACGGGACCCTGCATCTGATGAAGGAAGACCGGCAGACGGATATCGGGCGGATCGCGAGCATCATTGCCGAAGACTCCATCACCCATTTTCTGACTGTCCCTTCCCTGTATCGGGTGCTGCTGCCCGCGCTTTCCATGGAGGGCCGAGAGACCTTAAAGGTGGCGATCATGGCGGGCGAGGAACTGACAAGAGAGCTGGTCTGCGAGCACCAGGAACAGCTGCCCGAAGTCACGCTTTATAACGAATATGGCCCGACAGAAGGCACGGTCTGGGCAACCGTTGCGGAAATCGTTGCGAAAGCCGGCCCGCGCAATGGCGCGGGAGTATCCATTGGCAAAGCGATCGCGGGCGTTGAGACTCTGGTGCTCGACAAGAGTATGCGTCCCTCGGCATTCGGTGTTCCCGGGGAGCTTTACATCGGGGGGTTGGGAGTGGCCAGGGGATATTACAACGCGCCGGCTGCCACAGCGGCGAGGTTCCTGCCCGATCCATACGCCGTCGACGAAAACAAAGGAGCTGTGTTGTATCGGACCGGGGATGTCGTTCTCTGTCTTCCCGACGGAGAACTCCAGTTCATCGGAAGGGCCGACAATCAGATGAAGGTTCGCGGCGTACGGATCGAGCCCGAGGAAATTGAAAGGGCTTTTTATGAGTGTTTTGACGTGCGCGAGGCGATGGCGGGCCTGCGTGAAGACGTACCCGGCAGAAGGAAAATATGCCTGTATTACGTTGCTTCCGCAGCGCCTGAGCAGGGATGCGCGATACCCACGGACATTCAGGACGTCAAAGCAAAGCTGGGGGAAAAGCTTCCGGGCTACATGCTGCCTGACGATCTTGTTGAGGTCGAGCGCCTCCCTCGGCTGTGGAACAACAAGCTTGACCGCAATGCCTCGCCCCTTGAGTACGCGGTCGTCCGAAATCCCACGGCCCATGAGGAGGACCAGCCGACCGGAGAGATCGAACGCGCTCTGGCGGGTATCTGGGCCGAAGTACTGGGGTGCGCGAACGTCGGCGTGCGCCGGAGTTTTTTTGACATCGGCGGTGACTCCCTGCTTGCAAACCAGGTCGTGCTGAAAACTGAAAAAATTTTCGGCGCAAAAATGCTGATCAAAGAGTTTTACCAGGTCCCGACCATCGCGGCGCACGCAAACATTCTGAAGGCCCGGGGCGGGGAAGCGAACGTCGATGTCGACAGAATTGCCTCAATCTGGAACAGAATCAACTGATCGTTTCAGCACTTCAAAATCAAACACAGGAAAAGCCGGGCTACTATGATCGTAATGGGCATTACAGGGACCTTCGATCGGTCCGACGAAAGCGCATTCAGCAAGAGCGGCGTTCACGACGCATCCGCCACCCTGGTAGAAGACGGAAAGATCGTCGCGGCGGTGGAAGAAGAGCGGTTCAACCGCTATAAGCACTCCGGAAAAATGCCGATCGAGGCCATGCGCTATTGCCTCTCGGAAGCGGGCGTAAGCCTGGGGCAGGTCGATAAGTTCGTTTTCAATGTGCTGGAGTCGGATGTCAATCAATCGCTGGAAACAGCCTATCGCTTCGGCATGATCGGTGGTTTTCGTCTGGGCCGCCCGTTTATTCAGCAGCTGCTGAAACGGGAGTTCGGATGCAACATCGATCCCTCAAAATTCGAATTCATCGATCACCACTACGCGCATGCGGTGAGCGCCTTTCTGCCGTCAGGCTTTTCTGAAAGTCTGGTCGTGACCCTGGACGGAATGGGCGCGGGCCTCGCCGGCAGTATCTGGATTGGCGAAGATACGCGTCTGACGCACGTGCGAAGTTATAAGGGTCTGCCCCATCCCACAACCCAGTCGCTGGGCCATTTTTATACCGCAATCACGGCATTTCTGGGATTCGGCAATTTCGATGAATACAAAGTCATGGGACTGGCGCCCTATGGAGACCGCAGCAGGTTTCGCCCGGTTTTCGACCAGTTTTACGCTCTGAAGGATCAGGGCGACTATGAAGTCTACCTCTCCCGGCTGGATCTGCTGCTGGAAATCTGCCCCAGGCGCGGCCGGCATGAGCCCGTGGAGCAGGTACACCAGGATATCGCCGCCGCGTTGCAGGAAGCGCTGGAGATATTGGTCTTCCATATCCTGGAATTTCACCAGCGAACGACCGGAGCGCAGAGGCTGTGCCTGGCGGGCGGCGTCGCGCATAACTGCGCAGTCAACGGAAAAGTCCTTGGGCAGGGGCTTTTTCGCGAGGCCTACGTTCAGCCCGCATCCCATGACGGCGGTCTGTCTCTGGGGGCCGCGTTGCATGGTTATTACAGCAACGGCGCAAAAGAAAAATGCTCCATGCCTCACGCCTTTCTCGGACCATCGTGCGGCGCGGACACTGAAATAGAACGCGAGTTATCGCTGTGGGAGCCGTGTATTGAGTATGAGAAGACTGAAGACGTCGAAGGCCGCACGGCGCAGATGATCGCCGAGGGCCTGATCGTGGGCTGGGTACAGGGACGCGCGGAGTTCGGCCCCAGGGCGCTGGGGAATCGCAGCATCGTCGCTGATCCGGGGCCGGCGGAGAACAAGGACATCATCAACGCGATGATCAAGAAGCGCGAGGCCTTTCGGCCCTTTGCGCCTTCGGTTCTCGAGGAATGCGCGGAGCGCTACTTCGAACTGCCCCCCTGCCAGAAACGGTTCCCCTACATGGTGTTTGTGGTCAAGGTAAAAGAGGAATTCAGAAAAGATCTGGGCGCGATCACCCATGTGGATGGCACGGCGCGCATCCAGACGGTTTCACGGGCTTCCAATGAGAAATACTGGAAGCTGATAAAAGCCTTCGGTGACAAGACCGGCGTTCCGATCCTGCTGAACACTTCGTTCAACAATAATGCGGAACCGATCGTCACTTCCCCCAGGGATTCGATCGTGTGTTATCTCACAACCGATTTGAATGTATTGGTCATCGGGAATTACATCATCAGAAAACGGCCGGTGGATAAATGTGTCTACCGGGATTTCAAACTTTCACTGCCGATCACCGTCAGGCTGCACCGGCTGGAACTGCGCTCGACGTCGGACGTCGGCCGGTCCCGGCCAACCGAAGCCGACGATCGGTTCTTTATGCAGTTGTTTCAGAGTTTGTATGACCCCGATCCGATGGAAGATCATTTTCTGGGCAACACGCATGATGCCAGAAGAACGGGGATATCGGCCGACATGGCCCGCATGCTGGCCCGGGCCGACGGATATAAGAGTTTTGGTGAATTGGCGGAACCCTTCGACGAACCCGCACGAACAGGGTTACTGGATGAAGTTCTGAATCTCTGGGGTAAGCGACTGGTGCACTTATCGCCCCGATAATCGTATTGCGATATTGAAGACAGGCAGGTCTGTTGTGGTCCAGGCACAAACAACAATGAAGCGTACCAGAGACGAGCTTTTCAGAGAAATGCTTGAACGGGAGGGCCTTGCGCTCACTCCGCGAAACCGAATTGAGCGGCGGCCCGGGGCGCGGGAAACCGAGGCCTCATTCGCCCAGTGGCGCATCTGGGTCAACCAGATGCTCGAACGCGCCAGCACCGTGTACAACATCATGCTTGCCCTGAAAATTGAGGGCCCCGTTTCGGTTCCCTCGGTGCAGCAGGCGCTGCAATCGGTTGTTGACCGGCATGAATCGCTTCGCACATATTTCAAAGCCGCCAAAGGCAGGCCTTATCAGGCAGTCCATCCCGAGGTCCGGGTCCGCCTGAATCAGGTGGATATCAGGGATCTGCGCCGCAAGGATGAAGCGCTGGAAGCAGTTTTGGCAGCCAGACAAAAGACGGCGTTCGCACTGGAGAAAGGCCCCTTATTCGAGTTCACCGTCGTGCATGTGTCGTTCGATACGACGCTGCTGCTGATTGTTCTGCACCATATCATCTTCGATTTCGTTTCCAGTCAGATATTGTTCGATGAGTTCAGCCGTCTGTATGAGAGCTACAGGAAAGGCGTGAGTTGCGCTCTGCGGGAACCCGAAATCCAGTATTTGGATTATTCGGACTGGCAGCGGAAGCAGTTTGACGCATCTGATCGGGAGCCGATTCTTGAGTTTTGGAAGAAGTCGATCGGAACAGGAGATGACATACCTGTCCTGGATTTTGCGGACAATCGTCCGGCTGCGGGCGACGCTTCCTTTCAGCCGGGCTCGGAGCGATTCGTCATTCCGCCGGAGATCGTCCGGCAGTTGCAGGGCCTGAGCGGCAGTCTGGGGGTATCGGTATTCAGCATCTGGCTCGCCGCGTTTCAATTGCTCCTGCACCGCTACACCGAAGCGGATGACGTTTTGGTGTGCGTCCCTCACTCGGAAAGAGACAATGCCGACCTTGAGAACGTGATTGGCTTCTTCATCAACCTCATCGCATTAAAACTCCGCGTGCGGCGCGGCCAGAGCTTCGTCCGGCTTCTGCAAACGGTCCACAGCGACTATCTTGAGGCAATCGGTGACAAGGCATATCCTTTTGAAAAGCTGGTGGAGGTTTTGTCCCCCAGTCGCTACCGGGGAGTGAGCAGGCTGGGCGAGGTCGGGTTTGGTTACCAGCGGCTGTCGCGATCGAAATGGAAGCTGGGTGATCTGGACGTTTCGTTCGTCGATGTAAATGTGCCTGTCGCGAAAGCGGAGCTTTCACTTTCGATTTACGAAAATCCCGATCGATGCCAGGGATTTCTGGAATACAACGCCGCACGATTTTCCCGAGACATGATTTCCGGGATGGCTGAAAATTATTGCCGCCTGCTGTCGAACCTGCTGCGCTTTCCGCAGCGCCCGGTCGGCGCCATAGGGTTCGGCGTGCCGGCTCGCCAGGAATCCCTGCCGGGAGGCGACTGGTTATATGCCTCGGAAGGGGAAGACGGCTGTGTTCATACCGAAATTGCGAAGCAGGCGAATGCCGTTCCCGATCGCCTGGCAGTCGCCATGAATGACAGTCACATAAGCTATGGCGCGTTGAACAGGAAGTCCGCACAGATTGCGCAATACCTGCGAAACAATCTCGGCGCCGGCAGTTCCGTGGGAGTGCTTCTGCCCCGGTGCGCCGATGCCTATGTGTGCGTTCTTGCCATCTTTAAAAGCGGAGCGGTCTATGTGCCCATGGACCGATCGCATCCGCCGGCTTATCTGAAAAAAATCATCAAGACCGCCGATGTGAGCCATCTGCTGGTGGCCGAGCCAACTGAAGAGCTTAAGACAGTAGCCTCCGAACTGAAAGTCACCATGTTGAATATCGCCGAGGTGATGGAAGGGAGCAACTCGCGGCAGGGCACGAAGGCCGACCCGGCGCTGTCAGACACACGCACGGCCTATACCTGTTTCACTTCAGGGAGCAAGGGGGAAAGCAAGGGAGCTTTTGTTTCGCATCGGGCGCTGGGTCTTCATCTCAGGTCGTTCCTGCGCGCGGTGCCGATCCGGCGTTCCGACCGCGTTCTGCAGTTCGCCGCTCTGACCTTCGATGTGTCCATTGAGCAGATATGTTCCGCATGGTGCAGCGGAGCAACATTGATTCCGCGGGGCGAGGATGTATGGAGCATTCGTGAATTCGTCGACATTCTGGAGCGGGAACAGGTAACGATGGCGAATCTGCCAACCGCATACTGGAACCAGGTCGTCAAGATATGCGCAACGTCGGGCGTCAGGCTGCCGGAAGGCCTTTTGCGATACATGATTGCGGGCGGCGAGGCAATGCCGGCAGAGACCGCCCGGCTCTGGATGGAGATTGCGCCGCAGGTCCGCCTTGTGAATGCCTACGGACCGACCGAATCGGTGATCACCGCCGCTGTTCAGCATCTCGAACGTAGTCCCGCTAATCCACACGTGAACGCATCGATTCCCATCGGAAGACCGCTGGCGGGCAGGGAGGGTTATATTCTGGACCGCCATGGACTGCCGGTTCCTAAAGGCATGCCGGGAGAACTATGTTTGGGCGGACCGGCCCTGGCGGACGGCTATTTGAAGAGCCCGCGGCTGACAGCGATCCACTTTCGGCCTTTTGAGGATGAAGGAGACGGAGGCAGCCGGTCCGCGGCTGGTCGAGTGTATTGCACCGGCGACAGGGTGAGAGAGTTGCCGGAGCATGGTCTGGAGTTTCTGCGACGCGAAGATGACGAAATCAAAGTCAGAGGAGTGCGTGTGACACCGGGGCTGATCGAGTCGGCCCTGCTCGAAAATGAAGAGATTCTGGAAGCTGCGGTTGTGATACGCAACGGGAATATCTCCGCGCCGCCGACGCAGAACTCGCTTTTGCCCGGGAATGAGGATGAGTACAAGGCCCTGTTGGAGCGGGTGCCGGCAGGTTTCATCGAGAAACTGCTGCTGGAAGCCGAGCAGGCCGGGGCGGACGCTCCTGCGGAACAGGACGCACAGGAGGCCCCGCCTCAGGAGACGGAGGCGCAGGTGATCTCGAAACACGAGCCGGAGTTCGATCTGCTGCTGCAATTCAGGAAGCCGGGGTTCATCGCCACGCCCCGCAACTCGCAGCGAAACTGGGTCATCAACCGCGCTCTGAATGAATGTGCGGACGATCTGCGGGCGCTTGATGAACTGGTCACGCATTTTGTGCCTGGCTCAGACCGGGTCGAGATCAGTGGCGATCTTGCCGCGGCCCATCCCTCCGCGGTCGACCGCCAACTCGTGATCGAAGGCCAGCAGATCATGCAGGACTGGCAAAAGCCGCTGATGAAGGAACTGGCCAGGGCGGTCACAGAGCGTCAGGGCGATGTTCTGGAGATCGGATTCGGCATGGGTCTCTCCGCCGGCTATATTCAGGATACAGGCGCCCGATCGCACGTTGTCGTCGAAGCCAATGAGAAAGTTGCGGACGCCGCCAGGCGCTGGCGTGAGCGGTATCCGGACAGAAAGATCAGAATCATCAATGCAATGTGGCAGGATGTGATCGACGAAATGGAACTTTTCGACGGAATACTCTTCGATACCTACCCGATGTCGGAAGATGAATTTCGGCGCTATGTACTCAAAGATGTGACCTTTGCCGAACACTGCTTCATGGCCGCCGGCAGGCATCTGAAGCCTGGCGGTATTTTTACCTACTACAGCAACGAAATCGATTCTCTGAGTCGACGGCATCAAAGGGCCCTGCTCAGGACCTTCTCTTCCTTTCATGTGAGCATCGTAAAAAATCTGCATCCTCCCCAGGATTCTCAGAACTGGTGGGCCGATTCCATGGCGGTTGTGCGGGCCTGTAAATAAATAAGGACAGAAGGAAAATCACAGATGCTTTTCCGCGAGCGGCGGCCGGATGCTCACTTTTCACTCGCGTCTCGCCGAAACGCGGTCTTTTCAAAGTAGAACGGCTTTCAAAATGGAAAATTACTTTCAGCGAATCAAATCCCTGCCTTTGCATCAACAGCAGGTCCTGAACGAAAAACTCCGCGACTGGCTGGCGGTGGAGCAGGGCGGAGCGCAGAATGCCGCTTCGC
>Ga0137397_10001832_pt1 | contig 14855 bp, 12 predicted proteins | sample czorhiz116metaG_FD_106658 | JGI IMG/M metagenome (GOLD analysis project Ga0137397, IMG submission 106658) | Vadose zone soil microbial communities from Angelo Coast Range Reserve, California, USA - czorhiz1.16 metaG | ecosystem: Environmental > Terrestrial > Soil > Vadose zone | place: USA... | reverse complement strand
CTCCGGCGCCCGAGGGTCGGGCAGCTTACCCGTGCCTTCTCCGCCTTCCCGTGGCGCCTTCGCAGAGCCTCCGGCGCCCGAGGGTCGGGCAGCTTACCCGTGCCTTCCGCTTTTAGTCGACCAGCTTGCTCACGGCCCGACTGAAGCAGCAGTTGGGCACCACGCAGGAGTGCTTGCCCGATCCACCGCCCACCAGCACGTAGACATCCTCGGGGGCGGGCACCATGGGCAGGGGCGCGGCCTCGTCCGTGACCTTCTGCATCCAGAGCGGCCAGTCGTGCATGCCCCACATGCCGCCCAGCTTGAGCCGGCCGAGGGGAATGCGCGCGTGCTCGAAGACGAAGCGCTGGACATCCGCCACCCCGAAGCCATCGGCGGCCACCGTGGCCGCGTGCTCGGGACCCAGGACGACGAGGAGCTGGCTCTGCGCCATGTACCAGCCGACATTCGAGCCCAGGGTGGCCGCGACGTCGGCCACGTTGTTGAGAATGCCCGCCGCGGTGGTCGCGACGTGATCGTTGACGTTGTGCGGCGCCTCGCCGCCGAAGAGGGTGACCACGCTCTGCTCGGCCTTGAAGCCCAGGCGCACGTGCAGCGGCGGCCACGGCGAGACGTCCTCGCGCTCCGCGATGGCGAAGGAGAACTTGGCGGGGCTGCCCTGCGTGGCCATGTCGTGACGCCCCGGCCAGCCCCCGCCCACGTTCATCAAGATGAGTCGAAGGGCGCGCCCGATCGTGGCGTTGGCGCGAAAGCCGGGGCCGAAGAGCCCCGAGCCCGCATGCATCCCGATGACCCCCGCGACGGGGCCGCTGACCACGAGGAGGGGAGCCACGGGATGGGTGGTGGCCTGCACGCCGTAGAGATTGAAGGCCGGCTCGAGCAGGGCGCGCACCGCCGCCACGATGACGGGAAAGTACGCGGGGTCACAGCCGGCCATGACGGCATTGACGGCGAGCTTCCCCACGCTCGCCTCCCGCCAGAGAGGAGGCATGATGCCGAGCACCCGAGAGGCATCGGCTCCCCCGAGCATGGCGCTCACGCGCTCGGGGGTGGGAGGGACGATGGGCAGCCCATCGCACCAGTCGCGCTTGACGAACTCGGCGTAGACCTCGTCTTCGGGGATCTGGAGATCGCGAACCGCGGCGACGGCATCGGACACGGGAGACTCCTCTCTCGAGAGATGACCGCTCAGCGAGATAGTGTACCGCTCCTGAAGCGGCGGAGCGTCTCCCGGAACTCCGCGTTGCCCGGCTCGAGGGCGGAGGCGCGCTCGAGATAGCTGCCCGCCTCCTCGCCACGGCCGAGCCACCAGGCCGACACGCCGGCCAGGAAGAGCGCGGCGGGGGGAGCGGGCGACCGCGCGAGGGCGCGCCGCGCGAAGTCCAGGGCCGGAGCGGGACGGCCGAGCTGCAGCGCCGCCGTGGCTGCCGCGATGGCCGCGGGCGCATGGGTGGGATCGAGCTTGAGCACGCGCTCGAAGTGCCCGAGGGCGGCCGCCGGATCCGCGCGCCGGAGACACCCCACGCCCGCCCAGTACCGGTTCTCCTTCTGGTCCATCAGCGACGCGCTCTCCGGGGTCAAGGTGGGCAGGTCGGCGCTCCGGAAGAAGGCGACCATCGCGCGATTCGGTATCGAGGTATCGAGATAGAGGGCGCGGGGAGCGCCGAACTCGAGGGGCAAGCGGTCGTCGCTGTTGACCCCCGCGCCGGCGGCAAGCCGGGCCGCGTCCTCCTCGCCCAGGACAAAGAGGCCGAGCAGGCCCGCCCAGCCGCCCATGCCGAGACGCTCGAGGTCGGCGCGCACTCGCGGCTCCGTCTCCCAGCGCTCGCGCAGCCGGAGCGCGTCGAGCGGCACCCTGTCGACGCGGCCCAGAAGCAGGAAGTCGCCGGGCGTCGGCTCCCAGATGCTCGTGGCCGGGAAGGCCTCCCGGAAGGTGGCGACCACCATCTTGAGATGCTCGGGGGCCAGGTTGTAGCTCTGCACCCACTGGAGCATGACGCCGCCGGGACGCAGGCGCTCGCGAGCGAGGAGGAAGAACTCGCGGGAAAAGAGGGCGGCGAGGCCGCTCATCCAGGGATTCGACGGCTCCGAGATGATCACGTCGTACGCCGTGGGCGAGGCCTGCAAGAAATTCCGCCCGTCTCCGATCGTGGCGTGAACGCGCGGATCGCGGAAGACATCGCCGTGGAAATCCCGGAAGAAGCGCGACGCTTCGATCACGGCCGGCTCGATCTCGAGGACATCCACACGCTCGACGGGATGGCGGGCCGCCGCGCCCGCCGTCATCCCCGAGCCCAGGCCCAGGATGAACACCGTGCGCGGCGCGGGATGCGCGAGGAGCGGGAGATGCGCAGCCATGATCTGGGTCGGCATGTCGACCACGGTGCCGGCATCGATCTTCCCGTTGATGCGCAGGAACACCTGGTCTCCCTGTCGGGTCACCGCCACCGTGCCGCTCCGCCCGTCACGGTAGAAGAGGACTTCCTGGTCCGCCACGAGCTCCCGCAAGGGGCGACCTGCCCCGGCGCGGAGATAGCTGCGCGCGTAGACGGCGGGAGCGCTCGACATGAGGCGCGCGTCCCAGCCCGGCAGGAAGGCCACGAAGAGCGCGAGGGCGAGGGCGGCCGCGGCGGGAAGGCTGCGCCTGAGGATCGAGCCCGATCCCGCGACGAAGAGCGCTCCGCAGAGCGTCAGGGTGGCCGCGATGGCCAGCTTGAGCGAGCCGTGAATCCCCCACGTGGGAACGAGCACGAGACCGCCCAGGAGCACACCCACGATGGCGCCGGCGGTATTGGCGGCGTAGAGGCGCCCAACACCTCTTCCCACGCGGGCGCCCGCGGGCGCCCACGCGGCGATGGCACACGGAAAAGCCGCGCCCATCCAGAGCGTGACCATGGTGAGGGCGACGACGCTCACGAGTATCTCCACGAGATCCACCCAGCTGGGCACCGTGGAGACGCGGAGCGCGGCCAGGATCAGATCCGGCAAGCGCTCGAAGCTCGCGAGGACGACCACGGCCGAGAGACCCACACCTCCCTGGATCGCGCCCAGAGTGGCGGGGCCCACGAGGCGATTTCCCCAGCGCCACGCATAGACCGCGCTGCCCATGGCGAGGCCGATGAGCACGGCGAGGAGCATGGCCGTGAAGGCATAGGTCGAGCTTCCCAGGAGGAGCGAGAGCGCGCGCGTCCATGCGATCTCGAAGACCATGGCCACCGCCCCCGAGACCGCCATGGCCGCCGGGATCAGCCACGCCACTCGAGAGGAACCTTCCTCTCCCGGGGAGGAGAAGACAGGCTGAGGGGCGAGCGCCGTGCCCCGGCGCGCGATGATGAGGGCAAGGGCCGCGGCGGCCAGGTTGGCGCCGGCGGCGATCCAGACGGTGACCCGGTTACCCAGGGGAGGAAGCAAGAAATATCCGGCGGCCAGCGTTCCCGTTACCGCGCCCCAGGTGTTGACGGCGTACAGCGCGCCGACGCGACGGCCGGGCGCCTCACCGCCCGAGGCGAGGGCCTGGGACACCAGCGGCAGCGTGGCCCCCATGAGCACGGTGGGTGGCAGCAGCACGAGGAAAGCGAGGGCCACCTGCAGCAGGCTCCAGCCCTCGTAGGAAAGGCCGAGGGTGTCCCGGAGCGTGAGCGAGACGCGGGTGAGACCGGGAAGCCCGGGGGGAAGGCAGAGCGCATAGACCGCTATGGCCACTTCGAGCCACGCATAGATCGCCAGCGGCGAGCGCGCGCGGGAGGAGAGCCGGCCCCCGAGCGCGCTGCCGAGCGCGAGTCCCGTCATGAAGGCGACGAGCACGGCGGTGAGCGCGTCCACGGCATGACCGAAGACGAGCCCGAGCATGCGGAGCCACACCACCTGATAGACGAGCCCGGCCGCGCCCGAGAGGAAGAGCGCCGACGAGACGACGAGAAGCGGGACGGGCATCAGGCCACGACCGGCCTGATCACGCGAGGGCAAGGATCGGGAACGGGGGTCGGCCGCCTCACGCCGAGCCGAGCAGGCTCGCCAGCTGCTCGACCGCTTGCTGGGCGCGCCGGCTCACGGCCTCGGGCTTCTCACCGCCGAGCGGATGCTGCACGACGAGAAGCGGGAGAGCGGTGGCGCCGAGCGCCGCCATCTCGCTCGTCGCGAGCCCCTGGAACACGGTGGTGGCGATGAGCCCCGACGGGGTGCCGCGCTTGGCCAGCTCCAGCGAGTCGTGGAGACTCCACGACGTGCAGGAGCCTCAGTCGCCGGAGCCGGCGAAGACGACGTCACAATCCTTGGCCAGCCCCTCGATGATCTCGTCGGCCGCGGGCGTCGAGGCATTGGCCTTCTTCCGGTGGACGACGGCCTTGACGCCGAAGCGCTCCTTGAGGAGCACCGTCATGCCCTCGATCAGGAGATCGAAGTTGTGCTTGGTGTTGTCCACGAATCCCACGGTGAGGCCGCGGAGATCGGCGGGCAGCGGGGGCACGGCGAAGGTCGCCTGGCGGAGCTCCCCCACGGGGCTCAGCACGGTGATGGTGGCCATGGCACGCTCCTTGGTCAGGACTACCGGGAAAATTTCGTGGAGCGCGTGAGGAGGCGCTGCAACGTGCGCGACACTTCCTCGAGAACGCTCCGCTTGACTCGTAGCCGCACCTGCTCCACCGGCTCCGCGCTGCCGTCCCGATGGATGACGAACGTGCCGACGAACTCGGCGGCCGTCTCGTCGGTCATCGACAGCCCCTGCACGGTCAATAGCTCCCACTCGGGCTCGGCCATTCGGCTCCTCGCTTTCCCTCTCGCGGCGGCCAAAAACCATGCCCCGCTCGCGCGCCGGGTAGCCCAGAATATACCGCACCCATGTGGATTCTGGCGCTGGATGTGGGCACGAGCTCTGCGCGCGCCGTCGGCTACGACGCGGCCGCCCGCCCCATCGCCGGCCTCGACGCGAATGTCTCCTATGAGCCGGTCCTCACCGCCGATGGCGGCGTCGAGCTCGATGCCGATCATCTCCTGGAGGCGGTGGCGGGCGCCATCGATCGATGTATGGTCGGCGCCGCCGAGCCGCCCGCCGTCATCGGCGCGTCGACCTTCTGGCACGGCCTGCTCCTGCTCGACGGAGCAGGCGCTCCCCTCTCGCCTGTCTTCACCTGGGCCGACACCCGGAGCGCGGCGGCCGCCCGCGCGCTCCGCGCCCGGCTCGACGAAGCCTCGATCCACGCGCGCACGGGCGCGCCGCTGCACGCCACCTTCTTCCCCGCCAAGCTGACCTGGCTCCGCGAGCGAGACCCCGCGCGGCTCGCGCGCGCGGCCACCGTCTGCGGATTCGCCGAGTACCTCCTGCTGCGGATGACCGGGCGCCTCGCCTCGAGCCTGTCCATGGCCTCGGGCACGGGACTCCTCGACCAGTCGGGCGCGGTCTGGGATCCCGCCATGCTCGAGGCGGCCGGCGTGGCGGCCCGGCAGCTGCCGCCCATCGACGACGCGCCGGTCCGGGGCCTTCAGCATCCATGGCGACGTCGCTGGCCCGCCCTCGAAGACACGCTGTGGCTGCCCGCCGCTGGAGACGGGGCGTGCTCGAATCTCGGCTCGGGGTGCGTCGGGCCCGATCGCATCGCCCTCAATGTGGGGACCTCGGCCGCCCTCCGGCTCGTGACAGGAGCCGCGCCTCGCGTCCCGTGGGGGCTCTGGCACTATCGCCTGGACGCCCGGCGCCACCTGGTCGGCGGCGCGACATCGGAAGGCGGCAACGTGTGGGCCTGGGCGCGTCGCGTGCTCGCGTTGCCGGAGCGTGACGCAGCTGTCGAGGAGGCGCTCGCCGCGGCCGCGCCCGATGGACACGGACTCACGGCCCTGCCCTTCCTCGCCGGGGAACGGAGCCCGGGCTGGCACGAGGACGCTCGCGCCGCGCTCACCGGGCTCGGTCTCGCCACGACAGCGCCCGCCATGCTCCGCGCCCTCCTCGAAGCGGTTGCCTATCGTCTTTGCGCGGTGTACGAGCTCCTGGCTCCCCTGGCATCACGAGATCACACGGTGGTGGCCACGGGCGGCGCGCTCGCGCGCTCGCCTGCCTGGGCCGGCATCGTCGCCGATGTCCTGGGCCGGCCCCTCGAGATCTCCTCCCTGGCCGAGGCCTCCGGCCGTGGAGCCGCGCTCCTGGCCCTGGAGGCCCTCGGGGGGCCCAAGCCTCCGGCGTTGCCCCCCGGCCGCACCATTGTGCCCGATGGGCGCCGTCACGCCGTGTACGCTGCCGCCATGGGGCGCCAGCGAGGCCTGTATGACATCATTGTCGGACCACGCCTCTCCTGAGAGAATAAGGAGCCAATGCGAATCGCCATCGGCTGTGACGACACCGGCTTTCCCCTCAAGGAGCACGTGACCTCGGCCCTCGAAGCAGCCGGCCACGACCTCCTCGATCTCGGCACCTTCTCGAAGGATCCCGTGGACTACCCCGACTATGCCCGCGCGGTCGGGCAGGCCGTGCTGCGGGGCTTCGTGGACGCGGGCATCCTGATGTGCGGCAGCGGCACGAGCGCCTCCATCGCGGCCAACAAGCTACGCGGCATCCGCGCCGCCCTCTGCCACGACGTGCAGGCCGCCCGTCTCTCCCGCGAGGAAGACGACGCCAATGTCCTCTGCCTGGGCGCGCGCGAGGTGGAACCCGCGCGCGCCGTCGAGATCACGATCGCCTGGGTCGCCGCCGCCTTCAAGGACGACGAGCGCTTCGTGCGCAAGATCTCCAAGGTGGCGTTGCTCGAGGCCAGTTCCGGGGTGGCCGACAAGGCCCCTACCCGCCCGGCCACCCCGCCGCGTCAAGACGCCACGGCAGCCCCGCGTGAGGACCCGGCCGAGCCTCCGGATGCCATCGCCGAGGCCTACGAGGAGAGCGCGGTTGAGCCGTCGCTCGCGGTGGAAGGGGCGGCGAGCGGGACGGAGAGGGAGGCGCCCCAGGCGCCCTCCAGCCCCGCCCAGGCCGTGGACGAGATCTTCAAGCTCCCCGCGGTGCAGGAGACGATGGATCTCCTCGAGAGCCAGGACTTCCTCGACCGCCTCTGGGTCAAGGACGCCACGCTGTGGAAAGGGGAGACGACCGCCATCCGCAATCGACTCGGCTGGCTGACCTCGCCCACGATCATGCGTGGCCACGCCGAGGACATCAAGACCTTCGCCGACGAGATCCGGCGGCTGCAGTTCACCCACGTCGTCCTCGTCGGCATGGGCGGCTCCTCGCTCGGCGCCGAGGTCTTCAACCTGACCTTCGGCTCCAAGATGGGCTTCCCCGACCTCCTCCTCCTCGACTCCACGGATCCGGAGGCGGTCAAGCGGACGCTCGACCGTCTCAACCTGAGCCGCACGCTCTTCATCGTGGCCAGCAAGTCCGGGGCGACGGCCGAGACCATGGCCTTCTACCAGTTCTTCCGCGGCCAGGTCGAGTCCTCCTCGGTGCCGCGCGCGGGCATCCACTTCGTCGCCATCACGGATCCAGGGCGTCCGCTCGACAAGCTCGCCACGGAGTCCGGCTTCCGACGCACCTTTCTCAATCCCGCTTCCATCGGGGGACGGTACTCGGCCCTCTCCTTCTTCGGCCTCGTGCCCGCCGCCCTCATCGGGATCGACATCACGATGCTGATCGACCGCGCACACAACATGGTCGAGACGTGCGGCAATGCCCTGGGGCCGCGCGACAGCGCCGCCGTCCGCCTCGGGGCCGCCCTCGCCGGGCTCGCCAAGAGCGGGCGCGACAAGGTCACCCTCGTGCTGTCGCGCAAGCTACGGAGCCTGGGCCCCTGGATCGAGCAGCTCCTCGCGGAGTCCCTCGGCAAGGACGGCAAGGGGCTGGTGCCCGTGGACGACGAGCCGCTCGGATCGCCTGCCGTGTATGGCGCAGACCGCGTCTTCGTGGCCATCACGCTCGAGGGTGACGAGACGTACGACGTGTACCTCGACGCCCTCGAGGACGCGGGACACCCCGTCATCCGCATTCCCATCAAGGACACCCTCGAGATCGGCGCGGAGTTCTTCCGCTGGGAATTGGCCACGGCGGCCGCCGGTGTCGCCCTCGGCGTCAATCCGTTCGACGAGCCCGACGTCACCCGGGCCAAGGAGAACACCGCCGCCCTCCTCGCCTCCTGGAAGAAGAGCAAGAAGCTTCCCGAGTGGCCGGCGGATGCGGAGGAGAACGGCCTCCTGCTCATGGCCAACCTGGGGAAGAAGGTGGCGGGCTTCGCCCCGGGGCTGAGCGCCCATTTCGCGCAGGCCCAGCCCGGAGACTACCTCGCCATTCAGGCCTACCTGGCGCCCACCGCCGACACGTGGAGCCGGCTCCAGGAGCTCCGGACGCTCCTGCGGGATCGGCTCAAGATCGCCACCACCGTGTCCTTCGGGCCGCGCTACCTGCACTCGACCGGGCAGCTCCACAAGGGCGGGCGGGCCAACGGGCTCTTCGTCCAGATCACCGGCGAGGACAGGGAGGACATGGCCATTCCGGGGATGGGCTATGGCTTCTCGACGTTCAAGGCCGCACAGGCCCTTGGCGATCTTCAGGCTTTGCGGGAGGCCGGACGGCGCGTTGTGCGCGTGCACCTCACGGGAAAGCAGACGCAGGGCGTCGAGCAGCTCGTCCAGGTCGTCCAGAAGATCCTGAAGAAAAAATGACCGTCTCCGCGCCGTGCCGCTGCGCGGGATGACCGAGCCTGGGTCCGCCTTCGCGCGCCCGAACCGGCTACTGCTTGGTCGGGGTTGCCGTCGGCGGAGTGCTGGCCGTTCCCGCCGGGTTGATCAATCGGGTCGCGGCCATCTCGACCCAGGTGTAGTACCAGCTCTCGTAGACGGTCACCTGCAGCGAGCTTCCGGGCTTGTCGTAGACCTGGGTGATCCCCTTGTCGGACGCCGTCGTCGAGGAAAGATGGCGCCAGCCATTCGCCTCGAGCGTGGTGCGGAGGGCGACGGCGAGGCTCTCGACCTCCACCCGGCCCTTGTAGAAGATGCGGGCGGCCTTGACCGATGGAGACTCGATCACCGTGGATCGGCTGATGTCTACCGTCAGCCCCTTGGGAACCGGGATGTCTTCGAACTCGCTGCGCTGCACGCGCGGCGGGTTGGACGCGCAGGCTGTCGCGGCCAGAAGACAGAGCGAGATGGCGAGAACACGACGCATGGCTAGTACCTCCTGCGCGTCATCGTACAGCCGCCGGGGGCGGCCCACCAAGTTTTTGGCCGCGGTCCTCGTCATTTCTTTGCTCGCGGGCTGCGCCTCGACCAGCGTCCCGCCCATGGGCTATCAGGGCCAGCCGTACCGGCCGGAGGCCGACGAGAAGCAGCTCTGGAGCGAGGCCGAGAAAGAGGAGGAGAAGCTCGCCAAGCTGGGCAAGAGCTGGGACGACCCGCTGCTCGAGGAGTATCTCTCGAGCGTGGCGGCCAGGCTGGTGCCCGAGGAGGCAACGCAGGCGGGCGCCCCCGCCGTGCGGATCGCCGTGCTGAAGGACCCTACCCTCAACGCCTTCGCCATGCCCAACGGCAAGGTGTACATCCACACGGGGCTGCTCAGCCGGCTCCAGAACGAGTCCCAGCTCGCCATGATCCTCGGCCACGAGCTGACGCATGTGACGAACCGGCACGCCCTCAAGTTCAACCGGGACGCGCGAAACAAGCAGATCTTCTTCACCATGGCGGGGATCGCGGCGGCCCTGGGCGTGGCCGTGGCCGCAGGTCAGCAGCAGCGCCAGGGCAATCACGTCTCGGCGGAAGTATTAAGGAGCACCTCCAACATCTTCCTGGGGCTGGGGCTCCAGCTCGCCTTCATCGCCGCCGTCAACGGGTTCGGGCGTGACCTGGAGCGCGAGGCCGATCGCGAGGGCCTGGAGCGCATGGTGGCGGCGGGCTACGACCCGCGCGAGGCGCCGCGGGTCTTCGAGCTCCTCAAGGACGACCACGGCGACGGGAGCCGGCTCGAGAACTTCTTCTTCGGCAATCACCCGCAGCTCGACGAGCGGATCGCCAACACGCGCGAGCTCCTCAAGACTCACCCCCGCCCCCCGGATGCGAGCGCCCTCGTCGCGAATGCCGAGGACTTCGCGCTCCGCACCCGCACGGTGGTGCGCGAGAACGCGGCCCTCGACATCCGGGCCGGGCGCTTCGGGCTCGCCAAGGCGCAGCTCGATCGGGTGCTGCCGCTGGCCCCCAGGGACCCGACCACGCACCTCTACTTCGGCGATCTCTACCGCCTGCAGGCCCAGCGCGCCAAGAACCCCGCGGACAAGCCGCTCCTGCTCGGACAGGCGCGCGAGGCCTACGAGCGCGCCGCCCAGCTCGACGCGACCTTCCCCGATCCTTTCCGCCAGCTGGGCCTGCTCTACTACCAGAGCAAGGACCCCGAGAAGGCCAAGGCCGCCTTCCGCGCGTACCTCGGGCTCAAGCCCGACGCGCCCGATGCCCGCCGCATAAAGGAGTACCTGGTCGAGCTGGAGCGATGACGCCGCGCGCGCGGCGCGCTCTCCAGTGGGCCGCCGTCCTGGTCGTCCTCGCTCTCGCCATCGCCCTGGGCCACGCTCCTGCCTTCCGCTGGCTCGGTACCGCCCTCGTGGTGGAGGACGCCCTCAAGCCGGCCGACGCCATCGTCGTCCTTGCCGGAGGCATTCCCGCTCGCGAGGCCGCGGCGGCCGCGCTCTACCGGCAAGGGCTGGCGCCTCGCGTGGTGGTCTCCAACCAGTTGACGCCCCCGCGCGTGAATGAGCTCATCCGCATGGGGATACGCGAGCACGATTTCCAGGACGAATCGCGGCTCGTGCTCGAGCGCCACGGCGTGCCGCCCGCCGCCCTCGTCCTCGTGCGCGAGCCCGTCAAGATCACCGAGACCGAGCTTCGCCGCGTAGGGCTGGTCGCCCAGGAACAGGCCTGGCACCGCGTCATCCTCGTCACCTCCCCGCATCATTCACGACGGGTCAAGCTCGTCTGGGCGCGGGAGGCGCCCGCGAGCGTCGAAGGGCTCGTGGCCCTGGCTCCCGAGGACGGTCTCGAGGTCGATGGCTGGTGGCGCAAGCGCGGGGAGGCGGAGGCGGTCCTGCATGAGTATCTGGGCCTGGCGGCCCTCTACCTGCGAATCTCCCGCTACTTCAGGTAGCCGACAATGACGGGCTAGCAGGCGCCGCCTGCTCGGCCGTAGTCGTCGTCGCGCCGCTCGATGTCGTCCTCGCCGAGATATGAACCGTGCTGCACCTCGATGATGACGACGGGGCGTCGCCCGGGGTTCTCGATCCGATGCCAGGCCCCGCGCGGCACCAGGACCGTCTCCCGCAGCTCGACCCGGCGCTTCCGGGCTCCGATCACGACCCGCGGCGTCCCCGCCACCACCACCCACTGCTCCGCGCGGAAGCGATGGCGCTGGAGGCTGATCCGATGGCCGGGCATGACCACGAGGCGCTTGACCTTGTACCCGGGACCTTCCACGACGTTCTCGAATCCTCCCCAGGGCCGGCGCACGAAATCTCCCGCCTTCCGCGAGGCCCGGCGCTTCTTCGCGGTCGAGGGCGCCATCATGCGCCCAGACGCACGAGGCGGGCGAAGTCGGCCTCCACGGCCTTGGAGACCTCTTCGATGACCTCGGCCGAGACGTCCTCGTCGAGGAGGAGCACGACGATGGCCCGTCCGCGCTTGGTGCGGCGACCCACGTGCATGGAGGCGATGTTCACGTTGTGGCGCCCAAGGATGGAGCCGATCTTGCCAACCATGCCGGGACGGTCCTCGTAAGAGAGGACGAGGATGTGCCCCTCGGGGATGAACTCGATGTGGAGGTCCCGGAGGCGCACGATGCGCGGCGCTCCGTCGAAGACGGTGCCCGCGATGATCTTCCGCCCCGAGCCCGCCTGGGTGGTCACGGTGACGAGGTTGGTATAGCCGGACGGCGCCGCCTCGTCGGTGCTGATCACCACCTCGAGCCCCCGCTCCCGGGCCACGAGCCGCGCGTTGACGAGATTGACCGCCTCCGCGGTGACGCCGTCGAGGAGGCCCTTGAGCACGGCGCGCCCGATCAGCTCGGGATCGCGCCGCGCCACCTGCCCCGCCACCTCGACCTCCACGCGCTCCACATTGTCCTTCTCGAGCTGCAGGCAACACCGCCCGAGGATCTCCGCGAGGGCCACGAAGGGCCTCTGCTCGGCCATGGCCTCCCGGTCGCCCACGGGTACGTTGACGGCATGCTCGACGAGCTCGCCGTCCCGGAAGGCGACGAGCTGCCGGGCGATGTCGACGGCGACGTTGACCTGCGCCTCCTCGGTATTGGCGCCGAGGTGCGGCGTCACCACCACGCGAGGATGCTGCACGAGCCGCCGGACGAGCGGCGAGACGGGCGGCTCCTCGGTCCACACGTCCACGGCCGCGCCCGCCACGTGGCCCGAGTCGAGGGCGGCGAGCAGGTCGCCCTCGTTGATGATGCCGCCGCGGGCGCAGTTGACGACGCGCACGCCGGGCTTCATGAGGGCGATCTCGCGGGCGGCGAGCATGTTCTCGGTGTCCTCCGAGAGGGGGACGTGGATGGTGACGACATCGGCCTGGGTGAGGAGCGTCTGGAGGTCCGTGAGGCGGACGCCCAGGTCCCGGGCGCGGCTCTCGGGGATATACGGGTCGTAGACGAGCACGTCCATGTCGAAGGCGCGGAGCCGCGCGGCCACGCGCGAGCCGACCTTGCCGAGGCCGATCACTCCCGCCGTCTTGCGGAAGAGCTCAGAGCCGGAGATGCCGCGATCCCATTCCAGGCGCTTGAGGGCCTCGTGGGCCGCGGGGATCTTTCGCACGAGGCCGAGGAGCATGCCGATGGTGTGCTCGGCCGCCGAGACCACGTTGCCGTAGGGCGCATTGGCGACCACCACGCCCTGGCGCGAGCACGCCTCGACGTCGATGTTGTCCACGCCCACCCCGGCCCGGCCGAGGAAGCGGAGACGGCGGGCGTGGCCGAGGAACTCCGCGTTCACCGTGGTGGACGAGCGCGTGACGATGGCCTCGTACCCCGCGATGGTCGCGAAAAGCTCCGCCCGCGGCATCTTCGACGACACCTGGTCCACCTGAAGGCCGCGCTCCTCGAGGTACGCCATGCCTTCGGGAGCAATGGAGTCAATGACAAGCACACGCATGTTCTTATGCTAACACGCGAATTCGGCCGGCCTCTACGGGGTCGCGCGATTTCGGGCGGGTGGCGCCGGCGGGAATGCCCTCGTGAGCGAATCCGACGAGCCGTAGCGCGCCCCGAAGCGCAGGGCGCCTCCGCCGCGCGAGTCACCCTGCGCAGCAGAGTGGCGAGCGCACCCCCCGCCTCGGGGGGATGGGGGGGCAGGCGGAGGCGCCCGAGCGAGGTGGCGCGCGAGGCGAGGAGGTTGAGCGAACGAGGGCATTCCCGCCGGTGCCGCCCGCCCGGCTCTCACGGAAAGAAACCGTCGCGGAGTCAGTTCGCGACGGACGCTTCGGCGCGGTGCTGGCGGAGGAAGCGGAGGAAGTCGCGCCCCTCGTGGAGGCGGCGGCGCATCAGCTCGCGGTCGCGTAGCATCTCCGCGCCGAGGGAGATCATCTTCCGCGGGCGGAAGTAGAAGCGCCGGTACACGAGGTCCACCGACTGGAAGATCTCCGTGCGCGAGAGGTGCGGATAGCCGATCGCGCTCGTCTGCACCCCTGCCTCGTCCACGAGCGCCTCCGTCTCGATCCAGCCGTTGCGGTGCGCCTCGGCGTAGAGAGCCGTGCCTGGATACGGCGCGGCGAGCGAGACCTGGATGGTCGTGGGATCGATCTCGCAGGCGAAGCGAATGGTCTCCTGGATGGTCTCGCGCGTCTCCCCGGGCAGGCCGAGGACGAAGGTGCCGTGGATGGCGATGCCGAGGGCCTTGCAGTCGCGCGTGAAGCGCCGCGCCACGTCGAGGCGGACACCCTTCTTGATGTTGTTCAGGATCTGCGGGTTGCCGGATTCGTACCCGACGAGGAGGAGACGCAGGCCGTTGTCCTTGAGCACCTTCAGCGTCGCGGAGGGCACGTTGGCCTTGGCGTTCACCGACCAGGTGATCCCGAGCTTGCCCAGCTCCCGCGCGATCGCCTCCGCCCGCGACAGGTCGTCCGTGAAGGTGTCGTCGTCGAAGAAGAACTCCTTCACCTGGGGGAAGAGCCGTTGGGCGAGCGCCATCTCCTCGGCCACGTGCCCCACGCTCCGGGTCCGGTAGCGCTGCCCGCCCACCGTCTGGGGCCACAGACAGAACGTGCACTTGGACCGGCAGCCGCGCCCCGTGTACAGCGAGACGTACGGATAGCGGAGATAGCCGATGGCGTAGTGCTCCGGCGTCAGGTCTCGCTTGTAGATCGGCGTGACGAAGGGCAGGCGATCCATGTCTTCCAGAATCGGCCGCTCCGGGGTGTGCTCGACGCGCCCGTTGACCCGATACGAGAGTCCGCTGACGTCCTCGAGGGGCCGCCCCTGCGCCACTTCCTGGATGGTGAAGTCGAACTCGCTCCCCGCCACGAAGTCCAGGGCCGGGCTGGCGCGCAACGACGCCTCACGCGCCACGGCCACCGCCGCGCCGACCATGCCGATGAGCAGGCGCGGGTTCTCAGCCTTGAGGGCTTCGGCGACCGCCACGTCGCCCGGGAAGGAGGGCGTGCTCGTGTGCAGCACGCAGAGGTCGTACTGTCGCGCGAGGGGCCGGATATCGTCCAGGGCCAACCCGTCGGGCGGCGCGTCGATCAGCCGGGAGCCTGGCACGAGCGCGGCGGGCTGGGCGAGCCAGGTCGGGTACCAGAAGGAGCGGATCTCCCGCTTGGCCTGGTAGCGGGAGCCGGCGCCGCCGTCGAAGCCGGCCGGAGACGGCGGGTGGAGGAAGAGCGTGCTGAGATAGTCGACGGTCATGTCG
>Ga0137397_10001831_pt1 | contig 14857 bp, 14 predicted proteins | sample czorhiz116metaG_FD_106658 | JGI IMG/M metagenome (GOLD analysis project Ga0137397, IMG submission 106658) | Vadose zone soil microbial communities from Angelo Coast Range Reserve, California, USA - czorhiz1.16 metaG | ecosystem: Environmental > Terrestrial > Soil > Vadose zone | place: USA... | reverse complement strand
GTTGCATTTGGCAGTGCGGGGGGGAAGCGTGGATCTCACACGCTTCCTCATTGAGCACGGCGCGGACGTGAGAGCCCGAGACAACGAGTGGTCGACTGCGTTGCATTTGGCCGCGCGGCAGGGGAGCGTGGATCTTACTCGCTTGCTTGTCGAGCATGGCGCGTACGTGAGAGCCCTCGATATTGAGAGGTCAACTGCATTACATTTGGCAGTGCGGCAGGGAAGCGTGAATCTCGCGCGCTTCCTCGTAGAGCATGGTGCGGACGTGACGGCCAGCAACAATGAGGGATCGACTGTGTTGCATTTGGCCACACGGCAAGGAAGCGTTGATCTCGCACGCTTCCTCGTCGAACATGGTGCGGACGTGACAGCCCGCAACAATGAGGGGTTGACTGTGTTGTATCTGGCAATGCAGGAGGGAAGCGTGGATCTCGTACGCTTGCTCGTCAGGCACGGCGCGGACGTGACAGCCCAGGACAACGACGGATGGACTCCAATACATCGGGCGGTGGAGATTGGAATCGTGGATCTGGCGCGCGTGCTCATCGAGCATGGCGCGGACGTGACAACCAAGGGCAAAGATGGGTGGACTCCGTTGCATTGCGCTGCGGATAGTGGAAGCGTGGATCTCGCTCACTTCCTCGTCGAGTACGGCGCGGACGTACACACCCAGGACGACAAGGGGTTAACCGCGTTGCATATAGCGGTTCAGGAGGAACACGCGAATCTCGCACGGTCCCTCGTCGAGCATGGCGCAGACACGGCAGCCCTGGATGGCCGCGGGTCCACTCCGTTCCATTTGGCCGTGCAAAGAGAAAGCATGAATCTCACACGCATCCTCATCGAGCATGGAGCGGATACGGCAGTCAAGGACAGCCACGGGTGTACCCCGTTGCACTTGGCTGTTGGGGGGGGGTGTGCGGATCTCGCCCTCGTTCTCGTCGAGCACGGCGCAGACGTACAAAGCGAGGACAACGAGGGGGTGACTCCGTTGCATATGGCGGTTCAGAAGGGAAGCACGGATCTCGCGCGCATTCTCATCGAGCATGGCGCAGACACGGCAGCCCTGGATGGCCGCGGGTTGACTCCGTTACATTTGACCGTGCAAACGGATCTTGCGCTCATCCTCATCGAGCATGGAGCGGACGCGGCAGTCAAGGACAGCCACGGGTGGACCCCGTTGCACTTGGCTGTTAGGGGGGGGTGCGCTGATCTCGCACTCGTCCTCGTCGAGCATGGCGCGGACATACAAAGTGAGAACGACGAAGGGGTGACTCCGTTGCACATGGCGGTTCAGAAGGGACATGCGAATCTCGCACGATCTCTCGTCGAACATGGCGCAGACACGGCAGCCCTGGATGGCTGCGGGTTGACTCCGTTGCATTGGGCCGTGAAAAGAGAAAGCACGGATCTCACACGCATCCTCATCGAGCATGGAGCGGACACGACAGTCAAGGACAGCCACGGGTGGACCCCGTTGCACTTGGCTGTTAGGGGGGAATGCGCGGATCTTGCACTCGTCCTCGTCGAGCACGGCGCGGACGTACAAGCTGAGGACAATGACGGGTTGAGCCCATTGCATTCTGCTGTGGAGCAGGGAAGCATGGATTTTGCACGCATCCTCCTCGAGCATGGTGCAGAGGCGGCAGCCCTGGATGGCCGCGGGATGACTCCGTTGCATTTGACCGTGCAAACGGATCTTGCGCGCATGCTCCTCGAGCACGGCGCCGACCTAACAACCAAAGACAGTCACGGCTTTACCCCGTTTCACTTAGCTGTTGAGAGGGATAGTTTGGATCTTGCGCTCATCCTTATCGAGCACGGCGCAGACATACTAACCCAGGCCAACGATGGGCGGACTCCGTTGCATTCTGCAGTGCAGGAAGGAAGCGTGGCTCTTGCAAGCATCCTTATCGAACATGGCGCAGACATAGCAGCCCTGGACGGCCGTAAGCAGACTCCGTTGCACTTGGCGATGCACAGGCAAATCGTGGATCTCGCATGCATCCTCGTTGAGAGCGGCGCAGACGTGAGGGTCCAGGATATCGACGGGTTGACGCCGTTGCATTTGGCGGTGCAGGAGGGAAGCTTGTCTCTCTCACGGTTCCTCGTCGAGCACGGCGCGGAGGTGACAGCCAAGGGCAACGGCGGGTTGACTCCGTTTCATGTGGCGGTCCATCAGAGAAGCGTGGATCTTGCACAGTTCCTGGTCGAGCATGGCGCGAACGTGTCAGCTGTGGGCGACGCTGGGTCGACTCCGTTGCACGTGGCGGTCGATAAGGAAAGCGTGGACCTTGCACAGTTCCTGGTCGGGCGAGGTGCGAACATGTCGGCCGCGGACGATAGTGGGATGACTCCATTGCATTTGGCGGTGCTGAAGGGAAGTGTAGATCTCGCACGGCTCCTCGTAGAGCATGGCACCGACGTGACAGCCAAGATTGAAGACGGGTCGACTCCGTTGCATGTGGCGGTTCTGAAGGAAAGTGTGGATCTCGCGCGCTTACTTATCGAGTATGGCGCGGACGTGCTAGCCCAGGACAACGACGGGTCGACTCCGTTGGAATTGGCGTTGCAGATGGGAAGGGAGGATCTTACATCCTTACTCATCGAATATGGCGCACAGTAGAAACATGGTCGACTCCGTCACCTCAGGGATCACTTTCTGTAAGTGTGACAGTCGATTTCCTACCTATCGAGCATGACGCAACATCCCCAGGCCATGTTGCAGATAGCACGAGTAGGGTGATGTGATTCCGTCGTACAACGTCAACACATACTGGTTGTAATACTAGTAGGCAAAACTCTCTTGATGGTGTCGAAGAATTACACCGACATTCGCTTGTGAATAGGGTAACGTAGCGATACAAGGGGAACCGGGAGCCGCAACTGTGCTAGTGTGTCCTCCCCTTAGAGCATGCCTTGAAATCTACTACTAGTGGAGTATACGTAGCATATAAGTAACTCGACTACGTGTTGGATGTCATGGTCATGTCGGCCCATTGCAGTTTGACGAGGTCAACCCTCTTCTCAATTTCAGAATTTGGCGTTACTGGGGGGAATTGACCAGTCGGGGTTTTGCTTGGACCGGGATCCGCATTCAACTGTGAGGGCAGATATATAAGCGAAATATCGACAAACGAAGAGAATTGAGAGGCTAGAAATGCTGATCGATTAATCATTTCGAATCGCACATGTCCCAGGTCTATGCAGACAGTGTGTGCCTGCAATTTAAGGTGTAAATTGTTGAGCGAGATCGCGGTGCTCTCAGCAATGCGGATTAGGTTGCTGGGATGAGGAAATCTGGCTGCGTAAGCGGGTGTTGGAACCGAAGACCTCGTGCCTGAGAACTCGACGTCGCGGAAGTTTGTCATTTTGACATTGGTGCCGGCATCGGGTCGGTCATGAGGTTATACGCCGAGAACTTTCTGATGGTCGATGTGGAGGTGGGGCGTGGCGGAGGAAAAAAAGATGACAGGAGAATACGAGATGTCGGATCAATAGGAAGTGGACTAGTTGAACTTGTAACACCAAAGAGAGACAGCACTTGGAGGTCGTAGGACAAAAAGGACCTGGCGCAAAAGGTAAAAAAAGACGGGTAAAAAAGGCTGGAAGCCCCGAGACGCACATGATGGCCTGTCGTTCCCCACTCCCTCCTTTTGATCTCACCTTGGCCATTCGCGATTATCCAGGACAGATTGCGATCGACGGAGTGAATGACTAGGACTGAGCCGTTGACAGGGTACTAATACCTCAAACGATTAGTAGCCCGGAATCCGCCGCGTAGGTCTGTCTCGGGGAGGTAGCATGCACCCCACTTGGCGGCGACGCACTTATTTGGTTCAGAAGTGGGTCGGCGATATTGCCCATGTGTTGGACGTTGGACGTTGAACACGTTGAACACTTGCTTCTTGTCACAACTTCGCGCCATGAAAGGTAACTGGCGCACGCCTGGATTCTCAGGTGTCGACGAGGGCCATTGGACGGAAACAACCCGTTGTCCATATCCAAGCTTTTCTCGGGTCGACCAAGTCTTGCAAATCCTCTTGTGCATGTCCGCACCTGGAATATTTATATACTTACCTTAAGCATAAGAGATGTCTACCGAAGATCTGTCATCAAAACTTCCTTGACCCCGTGGATGTAGGATGCGATCCAACCGGGCATTTTTTTGGTTCATTGGCGCCATGAGTCGGAGTTTCGAACGGAGGGTTTCAAGCGGAGTTGTGGGGTAGAAGCGGTTGGTTCCGAGCCTTATGGGGAAATCATAGCCCTGCTGAGTTTGAAGTAGAATTGACAGTTCTGGGAAGTTCCGAGCCGCTGAAAACTGTCCGCACCCGTACATTAATGATGCCGACGGCGATGCGTCACGTTTGATACTCCTCTGCGCATCTGATCATCTGATGAACCATCATGTACTGTTCTCCACGCATCTATAATTACACGCCACCTTCACACAGACATATTCACTTTGACAATCTGGCGTGCGTTGATGTGGCGGTTGCCTTCAAACATCAGGAACGCACGGCATAGCACAAAAAAAAACGATGTCGACGACTGATGGCGCTATATATGAAATATTTATCGAATAAGGGGTAATTATCTTCTATGACCCCGGATTTACAGCTCAAATATTTCGTTCGAAGCGAAGGGCATGGTCCGTAAATATCGCTGTGGGGTATATTGTGGAGTGGCTACGGTGCGTGTAGCCGACAAAATGCAACGCCAATGCCCCCTCGGACATGGCCTAAAATCCCGGTTCCAGTCATCCATGGTACGTGTTTAAGTCTTCCGGTCTTTCAGCTGTTGTCCTTATCCCAGGGCAGTGAAGTCATGGAACCTTGGTCTGCCACTAGCGCCGTCACCGTGTATTCGGGACATACGGCCTTGAATCAGGCGCCTGTCGTTTTGGGACGACGTTTGGTATATGTACTCGGCCCATAAATATCGCGTCGTAGTTTAGCCCGGTCTCCGGACATCCCATCGTTCGAACCCACTTTCTTTCGCTTCCGGGCCATATGGTCAAAGGCGCTTGAGGAAATCCACCGAGGTGTCACTTGACCTTAAAGCAGCGCAGCAAGCCGCTGTCTTATCATTTCCCCCTTCCTTTCCTCTTTCCAATCGTTCAACGTTGACAATATGGGGAACAGGGAACGTAGTTGATTCTCCTATGTTTCGACCCTTGTCTTATCTGTGTCTACCTACAGTACAGCGCTGCAATAGCGTCCAACCCTGTACGTCCTAGCACTCAGAGGTCTGCGGTCTCGAGACATGCTCTAACTTCAACGCAGTATTTTGTCGGCACCTTCGCATGTATTGGGGGAGGTCTCTTCGGAATGGACATCTCGTCCATGTCCGGAGTACTAAGTGTAGGTCCGATACATTCGCACAACGAGTCTGCCGCCCGTAATCGTGATCCTCCTTCCAGAACGCCGCATATAAAAGAACATTCAACAACGTATGCTTTGCTTTCCTACTCAGTCTAATTTGATACTAGCATCTTACTTTGCGGGAATGTAGCCCAGTCCGAATGTACAGGGTGCCATTGTCTCTGCCATGCCTGCTGGTTCTTTGTGCGGCGCATTGCTGGTCAGTTATGTGGCAGATCAGATCGGTCGCAAGAAAACTGTCATCCTTTCCGGTATAATATGGGTGGTCGGCTCTATATTACAATCTTCAGCCGTCGTATGCACCCTACCTTCCATTTACCGGGAGATATGCTCAGCTGTCGCACAGGACCGCGGTATGCTAATCACCGGCCGAATTATCTCCGGTATATCCGTTGGTATCGCATCTACCACTATTCCGCTTTATCAGTCAGAAATTGCCGCGCCCTCAATCCGCGGTCGCCTCGTCTCGGTTCAACAATGGTCTATTACGTGGGGTATTCTCATCCAATATTTCATACAATTCGGCTGCTCTTACATCGACGGCGTTGCGTCTTTCCGGATACCATGGGCTCTCCAGGTAATTCCGGCCATTGTACTTTCCATAGGCATGATTGCCTTCCCCGAATCCCCTCGGTGGCTCATTGACCATCATAGGTACTCATTTTGATCAGTTCGCTTTCTCTGTCTAACTCTTCCCCCCTCCAGAGAGGAAGAAGCGCTCAGAGTACTGGCGGACTTACACGGAGGTGGAAATCCTATGGACGAGTTGGTACAGTTGGAGTTTGAGGAGATCACACATCAAGTGTACTTTGAACGGAACGAGGGCGCCAAGTCGTATTTCGACTTGCTCAAACCTGGCGTCCTGCATCGTGTCTCTCTTGGCGCTTCCCTTCAGATGTGGTCGCAACTCTCAGGGATTAACATCATGATGTGCGTATTTATACATGTCAGGTCATCATCGGTACTAATACGCTACCAGGTACTACATAATCTATGTATTCCAAGGGGCTGGCCTGACGCCACGTCGCGGCAACCTCATTGCCGACTCAGTGCAATATGTGCTCAACGTCGTATTCACAGTACCCGCGATTTTATATATTGACAGGTGGGGCCGGCGTCCAATGCTTCTCTTTGGCACAGTTATTATGGCATTCTTCCTTTTCGTTGTCGGCGCGCTACAAGGCCACTTCGGTAGATGGGGCATGGTGGAGGGTTCCCGAGTGTGGCTTATTACTGGCCATGGCAGCGTCACCAGAGGCATAATCGTCTGTTCGTACCTCTTCGTCTGCACGTTCGTTCATCCACCTTGCCGAACTTGTTGCTTTATGCTCATGGCTCCTTAGCTTCGCTATTACCATGGGTCCCGTTTCTTGGACCTATCCTGCTGAGATCTTCCCAATGCGTGTCCGCGCAAAGGCAATCTCCTTGTCGACGGCATCTAACTGGCTGTTCAACTTTGCCCTTGCGTGGGCCGTCCCACCCGGTCTCTCCAATATCGCTTACAAAACCTATTTCATCTTCGGCGCCTTCAACCTCGGCGCATTCATCCACATTTTCTTCATGTTTCCGGAGACGGCCGGACGCACGCTTGAAGAGGTCGAAGAGATCTTCACGGAAGGCAATACGTTCACAGCCTGGAGGGTGGATCGCAGCGTCGGCCGGAAGACACTCGAACAAGTCGTGGAGCTCAGGGACCATTTTGCACGAACCACCAATTCTCATTCACGTCCTTCGGTAACGACAGTAAGTCAGTTGTCATGACTGGGAAAGACGTGAAGGTTGCTGAGGTGCATGATTGGTAGTCTGATGGCCACGCTGCGGGTTCTACCTTTTCGCGCAACCCGCAGGCGACAAGCAGCTTCGAACAAATAGTCAATAAGAAAACGGGAGGAAAGGGATAAATCCTGCCACTTCTTCCAAAGGTCTTTTTCGCGGATGCGGACATTTGGATGGGTATTTTTTTTTGGGTACTACTGTAGTAACTGTATAATGTATTTATTTCTATTTGGACAGTAACTCAGGGCTTCTCATTGAGTATGTATACTAGGGCTAGTCGGATTAATTGAGTTCGGATGTGTACAAGAGGAGCAATTAAGCTCAGGAACCGAGGACGGTATATAAAGAATGGGCAAGGTTTGGGGTACTGAACTGGTTAGTAAGCCACGGAATGTGCCGGTCCGGGTTTCCCGTGAGCAGGGCCGGCGTTTGCGGCGAGGGAAGAGAAACATCATCATGCCCTTCGCCAACTGGTGTTAGACCCTTCACTCCTACATACATGACAGTAACCGGACATGCGCGAGGCAAGACAAGTCAAGCCATCGCTTAAACTCCAGGTCGCACATCCGCCAGACTGGCTCCCCGAAGCCCACACGTCTGCCGACCTAGGTGAGACCATCTCGTACAACACCGAACTAGTAATGGTCTTGAGGAAGCTGCGAGCCTTGCGTGAGAGTTTCTCGCGACCCAAGGCTTGGGATTACGACTTTTTCCTCGTCGTGGAAACTCAAAGGCGGTACTGACGCAAATCTCATCCAAGGTCGTTTTGGGTACCATTTTCCGCATCCCGGACAAGAGGAGGACATCTTAACGGAGGCGAACGTCAAGAATGGCTTGCACCTACCCACTCCCGTCGCAGTGCGTGTATTTTTTTTCTTCTTCGTTTCAGACGAGGCGTTGTCCGGTTGAACTGGCTGGCCAGGCCGAAACTTGGGGCGCACTCGAAACGTTTCGGCGACGCTCGAAGGAGAGCGATACGACTGCGGAGCTGGAGGACCTCATGAATCAGATTTTTGCTCGCCGCGCAGATGCCGTCGTCATTCCGTATGTCCCCTCTATCTCCGTTCAGCGGTTCCTGCATTCCTGACTTGTGGAACTGTAACTACGTCCCTTGTAGGCCATCCACCTTCCGCATTCCCCAACGGGTTACTCCAAACGACGCAAAGAGGCAAGCCTGGTTCGCGGACCTGGCAAATCCCGCCGTGCCGCTCCACAAGCTCGGAAAATGTGTCCCGCACGGCGCCAAGGGCCAAGACCTGCTCGATCTGCTACACGCCAATCGCGTTGCGATCCCGCGTGCGGTTTGGTTCCTCCGCGTCTTTGGTGCGAACGAGGTGACCGGTCTGCGCCACAAGCCTACCTACGACCCGATGCAATATAGCGTCGAATGGGCAAACGTCGTTACGAGCCATCTGAAGAAGCAGCTGGGCGAAATCATGTTGCCCAGTGCGCCTCGTCCAACCCTCAACATCAAGAGCGTGTTCCGAAGTGTGTTAGCGGATAGTGACTCAAGGGCCCGATGGATATCCCGATTTACTTACAGGTCAAGCGCCACCCTGTGCCTTGAATTCTTGCTCGCGAACTGACCCCTCAATCGTAGCCTCGACCTGCTGCGCAGCTTTTATTCGGAGGGCTTGGTGGATAATAGGACTTTTTTGGCGTGGCTGGTGCTTCAGATGTGTACTTGCAATCTAGCACAAGCCGGTTTTGTGGCGAGGCTCGCGGATGAGTATCTTGACGGCATCATCGCTTGTCGCGCTCTCTCAAGGCCATTCGTGGACGCTTGTCTCTCTAAGATCTCCGAGGTATAACATAAATCGTGATGACTTCTGCTGCTAGCTCCGCTAACTAACGGACCTTTAGATTAGAAGCTCTTCCATGAAAGAAATCCTCCCATCGCTCGAGAACTCGTTGAGAGTCTTCTTACGAGTACGTCTATTACGAGTATCTTGGGCGTGGGGCTAACGATTGCTTTAGCGGGCTTGTCTCGTCATTCCCGATGCCTTTATTTCTCCCAGAATGTGGATAACGCATGCAACTCTCCTACAGGATATTCTGAACGGTAATCCCAGACAAGATCACAACCCCCGCCCGACGGAAACCATTTATACTATGCTTGCCGACAATTTTGCGGATATTCAGAAACGCAACGACGCGATGTGGTTCCGTAACCTCCCACCGAGGGTCCTCGCGCGTCTAACAGAAGCAGTTTCAGATGTCACCGTGTGTATACCATCACTCCTCGTAGTTACTGTACTTCCCTGAGCTTCCTCGTTTCTACAGAAACTGAATTCTATCGGGCCAACGACCGACCTCGAGAACTTCAATTTTTTCGATGGCGGCATCGAAAGCGTGCAATTGTTCGCTGCGAAGCTTGACCGCCTCCTTACCTGGTCTGTCACGCCTCTTCAGTTTGGGGACCACCGTCCGTACGTGGCAACCACGATCCTCCGCCGCGCACGGGCACAATGGGGTGCGCGGGCGGCGAGACGAAATTCCGCTGCGCCGGATGGGAAGCTCCAGGATTTACTGTTCGAATGGCTAAACCGGGAGGAGACATGCAACGAAGTGGCTTCAGTGGCATTGCTATTCGGGGAGCTCGTCAGAAACGAGCTTTTCTCGTACGCGTCGTACGTGCAGCGACTAATCGCGCGATGTGAGCCCGGGCTTCTCTGTTCAGAGGTGAGCATAGGCATGCGACCATGCTTGGTCAGATATTGACGGGACCATCTAGGAGAAAGGATCGCGGCATCGCGACTTTCTGCGGTGGATCCCGTTACATAACTCTACGCCTGCGATCGTCAATCAGCGCCGCGTGACGCTATATGGCGTGCGAGCACGCAGCACGCCCGAAGAGAGCAACGAGCGTGAGATGCGCAGGGAAGTCCGTCTTGTGTTTCCCGAGATATTTAATCCCGGTACGTCACCAGCGTTCCATACCATAAATTTGATGCTGACGTAATATGCCGGTCTACAGGAAATGAGAGTGGACCCCCGCCACTTCCATCGAGTTGTACGACATTGTTGGGTGCGCCGCGGTACCAGCAGGTCAGAACGATCACGCAATGGTTTCTCCCACTGCTACTCAAGCAGCTTACAAGGTATGGGTCTTTTCCCGCTATTGCCTTATTCATATTCATCGATTATCGACCTCAGCTTGTTGGAAAACCCACTCACACTTGTTTTTGTGAGGGTATACTGTGTTGCGGTCGATTTGATGGCCCAGATCAAGTGCTATCGCGCTGTACTTGAGGTGAGCGGCGTTTGGTTTCTATATGCGTTTGATCTGATCTCTATTGGCCTGTCTTGCTAGTTGAGCCTTGGTGTCTTAGAGCGCCCTTGCCTATCGGAATGCTTGACTATTGTGGTGGAAATGCTACGCCGGTACTCCCCCATTTGGGCGGGGATGGGCGTGCTGCGGGACATAACTCTGGCTCTCTGTGCTACTTTCCAGTCATGTAAGAGTCGAGGGATACATTGCCATTCTTTGCTGGGGCTATTGTTGGAAATCGATGCTGGTCGTTATCTTGAGGTTTCAGCTCGCAAGAACGTCGAGATGGAGATTACTAGCTATTCCCAGGTAGGTGGCATTTTCTCTTAGTCTACTCTGGGTATTTGATGCGGGTCATTCTATTTGTAGGCCCTACGTCCCTCGGGTAGCGAGACGGGACCATGCCCTAAGAAAATACCCGAAATACTCATGCTCTCTAACGACGCACGACCTGATGCGGCTTATATCCTTGCCAACAGCCTCTGGTTCCACTATCATAAATCGCCCGACTGGGCATGGAGCATTTGGGACAATACGTTTGCCGCACTGCGCGTCCAAGTCAACGCAGAAGCCCCATGTGACGCACGATATGCTAGCTTTTTGCTTCACATAGATCAGCACCTCCCTGATGGACTTGACGAGCATGTTGCCCGGTGGTTCCAAGAAGCAGGAAAAGCGGAGCTTATATCGATTGACAGTGTGGCTTGGACGAACCTCTCACACACGCTCCTGCACCTCGTCGTACAGGGGGTGCTTGCGACAACCACGGTCCTGAAGGGCCTGGTCTATCCCTTGTGGAACCATGCCCTCGCATCAGGCACGGAAGAGTGTGAGGTATACCTCCGCGCCGCCCAAGATATCTTTGCGCGGCTCGTACTGTCCGGCGAAGAAGATTGGGGCAACGATATCGTGGAACTGCAGCGCGTGCGGGTGCGACGCCAGGACGTTTTCTGCGCACCTCATCTCTCCCTTCTCGTCGGCGCCATTCCCACCCTCGTATTCCTCGAGCACGCACCGCATGTCCCTGCTGAGCTTCGTCCTCGAGCCGTTGAGCTACGTGACGCGGTGTGCAGTTCCGTCGAGTTCCGTCAAGGAATATATCGTGACCTCAATGCGGTTCGCGATGCATTTGACAAATCTCTGCAATATGACGCGCTGGACGAAAGCCTTGTAGAGCCGTTGATGGATGCGCTGCGACTCATACTCAACGTCACACGCACAGGTATGGCTAGATGTCCATGCTGAACCCCATGCTTCGAACTAACTGAAGAAATGCGGTAGACACCGCATCGATCGGTTCTTCGGAGTGGCTTGACACGTCTGCGTTGCTGAGCCCTTGGAAGTTGGCGGCGACGACGATCGAAGTGCAGTTCTCTTTGAAGCAAATGGGAGAACGCCTGGCGTTCGGCACGCCCAATAGGAATACGAAGGTCGATCGCTTAATCGCTAAGTTCATGCACCATCATATGTCGACCGAGGAGGCCGACTTTGTTGCTGAGATGGCCCGTGGCGTCGGACCAACGATCGCGTGCAAGGTACCTTTTTTCTCGATTGCGTTTCAGGGTGACGTTGACATCTTATTCCGGCGTAGTTCGTGAATACCGGATTCACTTGCATTGCCAATATCCTCGAGGGTGTGGAAACGCCCCTGACCGGCCAGGGCGTGCAGGAGATCCTTGACGTGGCGAGCGAGCAGCTCCGTTTGCTTGCCCATGTCGTCGAGCTGGCCAGAGATGATCCGACTGCGCTGCCCGTGGTCGACTCGGTAGCACAGGATAGTTTCATCGAGGCGCTTGCAAGCAAGATCCATGCGTTCGAGACGATTCTTGCTCAGCCTATGACAAAATCGGATGTGCCACCAGACCAAGCAACGCAAGGTGCCATCCTGATGGCACGGCTTCTGCAATTTAACATGGCCTTCCGCGGTGTCTGGACTGCCAATGCACGATCTCTCAGTGAGGATCTATGCAAGTCCATCTTCAACTTGGCTCTGGTGAGTTCCAAGACAGCCTGCAGGAGGCGATTTTTTCTCATGAGCATTAGGCCCACGGTGCAGGCGATCATCTCAATCCCACTGTTTTCCCGCTCTTTCTCGATACGTTCATGTATCTCATCGATGGTAGGCTTGTTTGTTAATGTCACGTAACCCGACATTGTCACTTACGGACCTCTGGTAGAACTTACTGCTGACAGCAAGGCTAACCCGACGGATTTCTTTCGCAACTATCCGCAAATTCGCTTGGCCGATCTACCGGTTGATATGCCTGCTGAATACCGACAACAGCTTCGCTGTCTTCTTCCGTACCCACCGCCCCACGAAGGCGTCATAGACTTGGTATATGCCTCTCATGACTCATCGGGACAGACCGTCCCTGGATCACCAGTCAGGAACCGACCATGGGACTGGGTAGAGAGCTTGGGAGATAACGCTCCTGGCGAAGCGCCCGCCGAAGGCGGCATACGCAACAACGCGTCGCTCTCTTTGGAGCTTTTCGCTGCGCGGGCTACGGGCGACAGCGTGCGTTCGGAAAAGAACCCCCGCGGATTCCACGACGCGCTTGGTGGCGAGAGCGTCTTTGCGCGCGACTGGGCGGAGACACGAATATCGCTCGCGGACGAAAGCTCGGCGCGGCGCGAAGAAAACGAAGACGCCGGCGGGGTCCCGACAGCCCTGCACGCGATCGCAGCGGCGCGCCGAGGCATGTCGCCGGCGTCGACGGTCTGGTCTCGCCAGTCCGCCGCGTCGTCGTCGCGGTTGCAGAGCCCGACGCAGCAGTCGCAATCGCTTACGCGTAGGTCGGCCTCGAGATCTGATGAACCCGCAGACGTGGATCGGTCGTCGGTGGGCAGCAGGCAACCGGGCAAGCGCAAGGCGTCGACCATCAGCTCGGGCTCTGATATCGAGGTCGTCGAGAGCCCGCGCACGGTGAAGAAGGCGAAGCCTGCGCCTGTCAAGTCGACGCGGGGCAGGAAAAAATGAGAAGCCGTTTGCACCGGTCGGGAAAGAAAGTCCTCGATCTCCGCATTCTTTAGAGATTTATTCCGAATTCTGGATGGCGTTTGGTTTCTGCAGGTTTTGACCCCCCGAATCGCCGTATGGTGCTTTCGTCAAAGTGACCCAGTTTGTCTGTATCAAAATTTGCATGCCTCATTGTACGATACCATTACCCCCATCAACCCCAGTAGCATTCACGTATGGTGTTTACCCCTAGTGTTTATTGCTTGTTCTATTAGCCAAGTTTGATATCTCATTTATGACCTTCAGCCAGGTGTCACGGCCTTCTTTTCATTTGCGAATGATCTTGAAGCAAATTTCGTGGAGGTGAGTTACCACCTCTGTCGAACGGGTCGGCGTGCGCCCATAGTTACCCCAGTCCTGCTGATCGGAAATGGATCACCGTTATTGTTCACTGTATGGGCACGAGGCATCACGCATCATTTACCTCGGACTTCAGCTTCAGCAGTAATGTTATTCTGATCGGAGAACTTGTTATCGCGACCGCCGACACTGTAAGCACAAGGTGCTCCGGCGTACCATCAGAATCGCTGATCCAACCTTGACAAGCTTGACAGCTTGACAGTTCAGTACAGCAGTACTGCCACTGCTGGTCTGACCCCGGCCATCAATCAGAGCCTTTCTCCGTTCGTCAGTTTCGACGTACTAACTGCTCCCGCTCCGAGGCTCAGGGCTGCCAGGTACGAAGGGGCAAACGAAAGCGGTTTGTCCGATCGGGCATTGCTCTCCGTCACCGTCACGGTGCAACTTCAATTATAATTATCATCCGGTGACCAAAGGGCCGCGACGACCTCCTTTGCAGATAGTATCATCACTCCGCAGCACAAACTGAGAGCTACTTAGTACTGGCACTCGCGTTTGCCCCCAAGTCAACGGCACTCCGAGTCGTCGTCGTCGCCACTGTATCGTCGTCTTCAAAAAAGAAAAACGCACGGTGGCCGCTCTGTACCCCACGGGCCCTTTAACAAGAACAAATAATTAATGTAAATTTCTGCGACTTGCTCGGTTTGGAGAAGTCTTGCTATTGCTATTTCCCATGCTCATGTGACGGACGCAGCGTAAGCGCTTTCACTGTTCGGAGCCTACTTGGATACATCATCGACATATAGGACCCGCAAATTTCTCCCAGAAAAATTGTCACGTCGATTCGTTTTGCCAACGAACGAACCTCAAGACAGGTTGTGAAACTGAAGCGCAATCCGGGAGGACAGAGGCCCGAGATATGGGCTAGAAAAAAAAAAGGCTTCCGACCGCCTGTTGAGCGTTGAATGGCAAATAAGATTAAATTGGAAGGGTGAGGATACAAAGATATTCATAGATATTGCAGTTCAGTAGTTCGGCACGGGCCATTCCACGAAAGCGTACTAGTACACGGTCATAAGAATGGGTATATGATGCTGTTAAACC
>Ga0137397_10001830_pt1 | contig 14861 bp, 10 predicted proteins | sample czorhiz116metaG_FD_106658 | JGI IMG/M metagenome (GOLD analysis project Ga0137397, IMG submission 106658) | Vadose zone soil microbial communities from Angelo Coast Range Reserve, California, USA - czorhiz1.16 metaG | ecosystem: Environmental > Terrestrial > Soil > Vadose zone | place: USA... | reverse complement strand
GACCCACCACGGCGCCGTCGCGCACCTCGGCGAGGGCGCGCTCGGCCAGCAAGGCCATGGCGGCGGGATCGACCTCCTCCGTCATGGGTGTCCGGTGGCCCGGATCGTCGCCGGCATGGCTCACCCGCCTACTCCCCGCTCTGGGAGAGCAGCTTGGCGACCACGCCCGTCCAGCCCGTCTGGTGGCTGGCCCCGAGGCCCGCCCCGTTGTCGCCGTGAAAGTACTCGTAGAAGAGCGGCATGTCGCGCCAGTGCGGATCGCGCTGGAACTTCTCGGTGGCGCCGAAGACGGGCAGCCAAAAAACGGGCCCGACGAGGAAGAGGCGGTTCAGGCGCCGCGAGATCTCCGCGGCCACGTTCCACAGGCTCATGAGGCGGCCCGAGCCGGTCGGGCAGGCGATCTTGAGATCGTCGCCGAAGAAGTGATGGTACTTCTGCAGCGACTCGACGATGAGGAAATTGACGGGAAACCACACGGGCCCGCGCCAGTTGGAGTTCCCCCCGAAGAGTCCCGTGGTCGACTCCGCCGGCTCATAGCCCACCCCGTATTCGTGACCGGCCACGGGGATCACATAAGGATGATCCTTGTGATAGCGGGACAGGGAGCGGACGCCGTGCGGGGAGAGAAACTCCTCCTCGTCGAGCATGAGACGGAGAACCTTGGGCAGCTGCTCCGTGGTCACGATGGAGAGCATGACGCGCCGCCCCCCGCCCGGCTTGTCCTTGAAGGCGATGTGCTCGCGAAGCTCCGGGTTGTTGTCGATGAACCATTGGGCCCGCCGCTTGAAGCCGGGCAACCGGTCCGCTTGCTCCGTATCGAACGTCTCGACGGCGAACAGCGGGATGAGGCCGACGAGCGACCGCACCTTCATCGGGCAGCGGCTGCCGTCGGGGAGGTTGAGCATGTCATAGAAGAAACCGTCCTCCTCGTCCCACAGGCCCATGCCGTCCCCTCCCAGGTGGTGGGTGGCATGCGCGATATAGACGAAGTGCTCGAAGAACTTGCTCGCCACGTCCTCGTAGGCACGGTCGTCCTGCGCCAGCTCCAGGGCCATGGCCAGCATGTTGAGGCAGTACATGCCCATCCAGCTCGTGCCGTCCGATTGCTCGATGTACCCGCCCGTGGGCAGGGGCGCCGAGCGGTCGAACGGCCCGATGTTGTCGAGACCGAGGAAGCCGCCCTGGAAGACGTTGCGGCCGTCGGGATCCTTGCGATTCACCCACCACGTGAAGTTCAGGAGGAGCTTGTGGAAGACACGCTCGAGAAACTCCCGGTCGGCCACGCCACGGATGCGCCGGTCGATCTTGTAGACCCGCCACGCCGCCCAGGCGTGCACGGGCGGGTTGACGTCGCCGAAGGCCCATTCGTAGGCGGGAATCTGCCCGTTCGGGTGCATGTACCACTCGCGCAGGAAGAGCACGAGCTGCGCCTTGGCGAACTCGGGATCCACGAGGGCCATCGGGATCATGTGGAAGGCAAGGTCCCAGGCGGCGTACCAGGGATACTCCCACTTGTCCGGCATGGAGATGACGTCCTCGTTGTACAGGTGCGTCCACTCGTGGTTCCGTCCCCGCCGGCGCTCGGGCGGCGGAGGCGGCTGGGTGGGATCCCCGGCGAGCCATCGCTTGACGTCGTAGTGGTAGAACTGTCGGCTCCACAGCATGCCGGCGAGGGCCTGGCGCATGACGAGGCGGCCGTCGGCGGACAGCGTGCGCGGGATGACGAGGTCGTAGAAGTCGTCGGCCTCGCGGATGCGGCGGCTGACGATCTCCTCGAAGTCGAGACCGAAGGCCGCGCCCGCCCGGGCCGGATCGGCGTCGGTGAGTCGGAGCCTGAGCGCGACCCGACCGCCCGCAGGCACGCTCGCTCGATACCAGGCCGCGGCCTTGGTACCCACGCGGGCGGGGTTGACGGCATCCTCCTTCCCCGCGACCACGCGCTCGTTGATGCTGTCCTTGACATACGTCGAGCGGGCGGCCACGCGGAGGAGTCGCGGAAAGTTGGTCTCGTTCTCGGTGAAGAGCAGCTCGGGCGCGCCCTCGGCGTGGAGCCATCGTGCGCCGAGCGTCTGATGTTTTGCGGCGATCACCGCCTGGCCGGGCGCGGATGCCGTGGCCTGAAGCTGCGGCCGGGCCGCCCCCACGTCCCAGGACCACGTGTTGCGAAACCAGAGCGTGGGCAGGAGGTGGAGCTCGGCCACCTCGGGCCCGCGGTTGACCGCGGTCACCCGGATCAGCAGGTCGTCGACACCCCCCTTGGCGTACTCCACGGTGATGTCGAAGTACCGGTCGCCGTCGAAGACGCCGGTGTCCAGCAGCTCGTACTCGGGCTGCGGGCGCCCTCGCCGCGCGTTCTCCTCGACGAGGCGACGATAGGGAAAGGCCGCCTGCGGGTACTTGTACAGGCATTTCATGTACGAGTGCGTAGGCGTGGAGTCGAGATAGAAGTAGTATTCCTTCACGTCCTCGCCGTGATTGCCCTCGGGATTGCCCAGACCGAAGAGCCGCTCCTTGAGAATGGGGTCACGCCCGTTCCACACGGCGAGGGCGAAGCACAGCCGCTGGTGATTGTCCGATATCCCGCACAGGCCGTCCTCGCCCCAGCGGTACGCGCGGGACCGGGCGTGGTCGTGCGGGAAGTAATGCCAGGCGGTGCCGTGCGGGCTATAGTCCTCGCGGACGGTACCCCATTGCCGCTCCGAGAGGTACGGACCCCACCTGCTCCAGTACGCCCGCCGCTCCTCGTTCTCGATGAGCCGGTTCTGCTCTTCGATCATCGTCCCTCCGACTCGGGGGTGCGCCTTTCCCGTGCCCATGAAAGCGACTGCCCGGCACGGCCCCCAGCATACTCCGACCCATCGAGTCGGGTCTCAGCGGAGCCGGGCGGCGAGGAATTGCCACGTCCGCGGCGCGGCCGCCCCCCCGCTCGCCGCGAGGTCGGCCTCGAGCCTCGCCAAGGCCTCGGGCGTGTCCACGTCGTAGCCCGGCGGGAGCAGGGCGACGCGAAGCTGGAGGCTCCGGCACCGCGCGATCGTCTCCTCGAAGACGCCCGCCGTGCTCCACGCCATGGAGTCGAAGAGCTCGCGATGCAGTCGTCGAAGGCCGATCAGATAGTAGCCGCCGTCCTCGCTCGGCCCGAGCACCACGTCGTGGGCGCCTTCGCCGAGGAGCCTCACCGCGAGGCGGATCTGCTCGGCGGGGACGTGCGGCGCATCGGTACCGATGAGGACGACCGCGGTCGCGCCCGCCGCGAGGCCGGCGGCGGCACAGTCGGCCATGCGCGCGCCCAGATCGGTCCCGTGCTGCGCCCGAAGGCCGAACTCCGGCGCGAGCGCCCTGAAGAGGGGGGCCGCCTCAGGCGGGTCGTGAGCGATGACGGGAGCGACGTCGCGAACCTCTCGCACGCGCTCGATGGTGTCGAGAAGGAAGCAGCGCGAAAGCTCGGCCGCCTCGCCCGCGGACAGCGGAGGGGAGAGGCGCGTTTTCACTCGACCCGCCTCGGGCGCCTTGGCCATGACGACGAGAGCCACGCGTCCCTTCTGCGTCAGGCTCACGCTCAGGCCCTCGGCCGTCTGGCCGCCGCGTCGATTTCGACCCAGGCCCGCAGCGTCTCGGCCACCGACCACGCCTGCGCCGGACAGCCCCCGGGGCGGAAAGGCGGATCGCCGTCAAAGACCTCCCCGAGCGTTCCGAGTCCATAGGCGGCGAGCGCGTGCCCCATGGGCTCGAGAAAGCTCGCCGCCGCCGCGGCGTCGTCGTAGACCTTGAGATGCGCCAGGGCGAACGGGCCGAGCAGCCAGCCCCACACCGTGCCCTGGTGATAGGCCTCGTCGCGCTCCCGCGGGCCGCCCGCGTAGCGCCCGCGGTAGGCGGGATCGGCGGGGTCGAGGCTGCGCAAACCGAACGAGGTCAGCAGCCGACGCGCGCAGATGTCGACGATGGCGCGCTGCCGATCTCGCGGCAGGGGCGAGGCGGCCAGCGAGACGGCGAAGATCTGGTTGGGCCTCACCGCGGGGTCGGCGCCAGCCGGCCCGTCGATCACGTCATGGCAGCAGGATGTCGCCGGGTTCCAGAAGCGCTCGAAGGATGCGGCCGCGCAGGCCGCGCGATCGTCCCACTCCGTGTGCGGCCGTCCCAGTCGCTCGGCAAAGCCCGCCCCTGCCCGCAGGGCATTGTGCCAGAGCGCATTGATCTCCACGGGCTTGCCAATTCGCGGCGTCACCACGACGTCGCCGATCCTCGCGTCCATCCAGGTCACCTGCACGCCGGACTCTCCGGCGCGCAAGAGGCCGTCGGCGGCATCCTCGCCGATGCCGAACCGTGTGCCGCGCCGGTACCAGCCGACGATGTCCTCGACAACGGGGAAAAGCGTAGAGAGAAACGCGTCGTCGCGGGTGGCGGCGTGATACGCGCGAAGGGCCTCGATGTACCACAGGGCGGCATCCGCCGTGTTGTACTCGGGCGAGCGCGTGGCCTCGGGAATGCGGTTGGGCAGCATGCCGCGATCCACGAAGCGGGAGTAGGTCGTGAGAACCCGACGAGCGACATCGGGGCGGCCCGTGGCGATCGCGAGGCCCGTGACGGCGATCATGGCGTCGCGCCCCCATTCCGCGAACCACGGGTAGCCCGCGATGATCGAGAGCCCGGCGGGCACCTCGGGCAGCGGTCGTCGAACGATGAACTGATCGGCGGCCAGGACGAGCTGACCGATCCACTCGGGAGGCGGAGCCGTCGCCGCCCTCGCCCGGTCCCAGCCCTGGCGGAGGCCGCGCACGACGCCCTGGCGCCGGCCCCACCCCGCCTCGCCATCCGGGCTCGGGTCGGACTCGATCGAGCACACGACGGTGAGCGGGCGGCCCCACTCGAGCCCGGCCCGAAAGGTGCCGGCGTGAAAATGGTCATCGAGATGATCGAGCCCGCGTTCGTCCTCACGGGCGAGGTAGTAGCCGCGATACCACTCCTGCGCAGGCTCGGCTCGCGCGCCCGCGGAGAGCAGGCGCAGAGTGGGAGCGCCCGCAAGGGCGGTAACGGCCAGCCCGTCGGGAACGACGGCGACGGACATGGCGCGGCTCGGGTCTCGTGTGGTCGCATGGAAGTCTCGGCAATTGACCATGCACTTGAGGGTGAGCTCGACGCCGCCGCTTCCCCGCAGCACCTGATACCGGACATAGGTCGTCGACTGCCCCTCCTCCATCCACACGCGCTTCTCGATGAGCGCATCGGCGCACGCGAAGGTCCACACCGGGGTCATGGCCTCCAGGCGGAAGGCTTCGAGGAATCGGTGGCCCTCGGGAGCGATGGCGCCGGTGGCCCAGCGGTTGGTGCCCAGCTCGAAGGTCTCACCGAGATAAGCGACGACCTCCTCCACCTTGGCCACCATCAAATGACGGCCGAGCGGGGGCTGGAGAGCGGCCACCAGGAGGCCGTGGTAACGGCGCGTGAGTGTCCCCGCCACGGTGCCCGAGGCAAAGCTGCCGGCCCCGTTGGCGCAGAGCCATTCCTTCGACTCCGCCGCCCGAAGATCACCCGTGACCTCTCGGCCGAAGCTAAGGAAGGACATCCTGCCGGAGCTTTCGGGCCTCGGATCCATTGACCACGCGATCTTTCAATATGTTAGGCATCTCTTTCTGCCTGATCACTTGAGCTTCATCCGAGTTCGGCTCGACATTTCAGCTCGGTTTGTGCCCCGACACCGCCTGGAGCGCCCGCACCCTCCGAAAGTGGCCCGGGTCAGCCGATGACGAGGGTGGCACAGGACACACTAACGCGCACCGGGAGGCATCGTGAATCAAGTCGGCGCATCTGGAGAATGGTCAGGAGAGCCCAGGGGCAGGCTGGCACTCTTCGCGCAGTCCCTCGAGACCGAGGTCCGCGATCTCCGCACGCAGCAGGCCGCCGAGCAGCGGGCTCTCGTCGCGTGCCACCGGATGATGACGCTGGGCCGACTCCTCTCGGATGTCGCCCATGAGGTCTCCAGCCCGCTGACCACGCTGGTTGCGCGCAGCGCCATGATCCGGATGAGCTCGAGCCTCGAAGACGCCCACCGCCACGCGGGCATCATCGAAGAGCAGGGGCAGCGGGCGGCCCGGAGCATGCGCACGCTCTCCGCCTTCGCCCAGCGTCACGAGCCCGGACGCGTTCTCATCGACCTCAACGAGGTCGTCCGCGCCGCCCTCGAGCTCCAGCGCCACCAGCTCGCGGGCAGCAATATCACGGTGGCGGCCGAGCTCGAGCCCGGTTTGCCCCATGTCTCCGGCGAGGAGCAGGAGCTCCAGCAGGTCGTCCTCAACCTCGTGCTCAACGCCTTCGAGGCCATTGCCGCCACACGGCCGCGAGGCGCCATCATCGTCTCCACGCACGCCGAGGAGGAAAGGGTCTGGGTCTCCATCCGCGATGACGGACCCGGGATGACGCCCGAAGTCGCCGAGCGCGCGTTTCAGCCGTTCTTCACGACCAAGGAGGAGCGCCTCGGCCTGGGCCTGGGGATCGCGCGGGAGCTCGCCATCGCTCATGGCGGCGACATTGCCGCGCATTCGGTGGAAGGCGTGGGAACGATCGTGACCTTGACCTTGCCCCGACCCGTGGCCGTCTCGCCGGCCCAGAATGAGGGCGCCGTCCCTGAAGGCGCCCCCGCCCCCCGTCTGCTCGTCGTGGACGACGAGCGCGATGTCGGCGAGCTCCTCTCGGATATCCTCCGGACCCGGGGCTACGAGACCCAGTACGTCGCGTCGCCGAAGGCCGCCCTCGAGCTGATGCGCGATCGTGATTTCCAGGGAGTCCTCATGGATCTCCGTATGCCCGAGATGAGCGGGACCGAGCTCTGGCGGGAGCTGCAGCGTGAGCGGCCGGCCCTGGCGCTGAAGACCATCTTCATGACGGGCCACTACGCGAGCCCCGATGCGGCAGCCATGGTCGGGGCGACCGAGCGGCCGTTTCTCAGCAAGCCATTCCGCCCCGACGAGCTCGACCTCGCCCTCGCCACCCTCAACCGGTCGGCCAAGGGCGCCTGATCGCAATGGCCAAGCCCCGGGCGCTTCTCGTCGAGGATGATCCGGGCGTCCGGAGCACGCTCACCGAGCTGCTCCAGCACGCCGGCTTCGAAGCCGATGCCGTGGGGAGCGCCGCGGAGGCGCGCCAGCGCGTTGCCGACCAGGTTCCAGACCTCGCGGTGCTCGATCTCGTGCTCCCGGACGCCGACGGTGTCACGCTCCTCTCGGATCTCCGTACGGGCAGCCCCGAGCTCCGCGCCATCATGGTCACGGGCCACACGGATCCGCGCAGCATCGTGGCCGCCATGCGGGGCGGGGCGCTCGACTATCTGTCCAAGCCTGTCGACCCCGAAGTCTTCATGCGTCTGTGCCGCTCGGCGGTCGCGGACACCACCGCCTCCTCCGCCTCCGCGGCCGTCGAGGCCCTCGTGGGCGGCTCGCCGTGGACGGTCCGCATGAAAGAGACGATCGAGCGGCTGGCCCGGAGCCGCCCCACCGGCGCTCTGGTGAGCGGCGAGCCCGGCGTCGGCAAGACGCACCTGGCGCGCGTGCTGCACGCCACCACTGGCCGGAGCGCCCATCCGTGTCTCGTCTATGCTTGCGGCGACTCCGCCAATCCCTCCGTGGACCTCTTCGGGGCCGCGGCATCCGCGGACGCCGGGCTGACCACGGCCGTTCAGGTCGGCACGCTCATCCTCGACGATGTCGAGAAGCTCGACGCGCGCCTGCAGGAGCGGCTGACGAACTGGATCGCCTCGCGCGCCGAGGCCTCGGGCGGATTGCCGCTCGTCGTCGGTCTCACCACGGGCATGCGCAGGGACGCCCCGCTCCTCGACTGGCTCGGACGAGTCGCCCTCGGCATTCCTCCCCTGCGCGAGCGAAGCGCCGATATCGAGCCTCTCGCCCGGCACTTCCTGGCCCAAAGCGCGGCCACGCTCGGCCGGCCCTTCGAAGGCTTCACGCGGGGGGCCGTCCACCGGCTCGTGGGCCACGTGTGGCCGGGAAATGTCCGCGAGCTCGCCTTGGCCGTGGCGCAGGCCGCACAGACGATGCCGGGCGGCGCCCTGCAAGCCGACCACTTCCTCGCGGCCGACCGTGGCGCTCCCGGGCCTGCCTGGGCCCCCGCCGGCGAGCCCCGCCCCCTTCGCGAGATAGAAGACGCGTACATCGACCACGTGATCGGGCTTTGCGGGGGCAACAAGACGCGCGCCGCCAAGATCCTCGGCGTGGCGCGCGAGACCCTGCGCATCCGGCTAACCGCTCGACAGACTCCCGCCTGACATCTGGCCCTCGCTCAGAGCCGCCGCCCAGATTCTGGAATTCTTCCTGCCCTTCTTCGGCAACGTTTGCCGGATTTTCGCGTGTCAGCAGGGAAACAGCTAATCGCATCCACTAGTTAGACTGCCTGGAATACGGCTTGCTCTAAGGTTGGTGCATGAGACACCTAAAGCCAAGGAGCCGCCAATGAAAGCCGTGAGCCAGACGTATCGCTGGCCCTTCGAAACCGCCGGCAAGGCCGTGAGCCGCGAGGAAGTGGATGCGGCCTGGACCGCCTATCGGACCCAGCCAACGGCCGAGGCGCGGGACGTGATCGTCGAGCGCTACATCCACCTGGTGCGCTACATGGCGCGCCGGCTCGGACGGGCCCTGCCGCCTTCGGTGGACACCGATGATCTCGTGGGGGCCGGCATCGAGGGCTTTCTGGGCGCCGTCGAGCGCTTCGACCCGGAGCAGGGCACGGACTTCAGCGTCTATGCGCTCACGCGGATCCGGGGAGCCATGGTCGATTTCGTCCGCGAGATCGATCCGGTGGGGCGTACCACGCGCCGCCGGCTCCGCGAGGCAGGACGCGCGGTCGCGGCCCTCGAGCAGGATCGCGGGCGCGAGATCTCCGATGCGGAGGCCGCCGAGCACCTGGGGCTGTCCATGGATCGCTTCCACGAGCTGATGACCTTCCAGGCCGCAGGGTCCCCCCTCTCGCTCGAGCGGCTCGAGGGCGGCGATGAGGACCATCGCGGCGCGGCCGCGCAGGGACGCCTGGCCGACCGGTCGGAGGGGGATGCCCTGGGCCAGGTTCTCGACTCCGAGCGCGCCTACGACGTCGTCGCGCTCGTCAGCGGGCTGCCGCGGGGGCAGCAGCTCGTGCTCCAGCTCTACTACGTCGAGGATCTCAACTTCCGGGAGATCGCCATGATCATGGATATCTCGGAGTCGCGGGCTACCCAGCTCCACACCGCCGCCGTCCAGGCCCTCCGTTCGGACGGGGGCTGCCTCGAGGCGGCCGGAGGGCTGGCGATCGCCTAGCACTCCATCGCAGTAGTTTCCCTGCCCTCGCGAGCAAGAATGTGCCAATTCGAGCGCCGGCTTCGCCGGCGCAATCTGCTTTTTGGGGGAGGCTTCGGAAGGGGGCGGAGCCCCCCTCCGAGCTAACCTAGCCCGCGGGCGGGCTGTACGCTTTGAGCTTGTTGTAGAGCGTCTTCGGGTCCACGCCCAGGACCTTCGCGGCCTGGGTCCGATTTCCCCCCACGTGCTTCAGCACCTTCAAGATGTGCCGGCGCTCCACCTCGTCCAGGGGAGGTAGCGCTCCCTCCACGTCAGGAATCGCGTTCGGCAGATGGAAGGCGACTTCTTCCGCCGTGATCTCCTCGCCCGCCGCCATCACGGCCAGGCGCTCGATCATGTTGCGGAGCTCCCGGACATTGCCCGGCCAGCGATGGCTGGTGAGGACCTTGATCGCCTCGGGAGAGAAGTGGATCGCGCGCCCGCGGGGCTGCGCCACGCGCTGGGCGAAGTAGCGGATGAGCATCGGAATGTCCTCGACGCGCTCGCGGAGCGGGGGCACCTCGATGAGCACGACGCCCAGGCGGAAATAGAGATCGTGACGGAACTCCCCGGCCGCCACTGCCTGGTCGAGCCGCTTGTTGGTGGCGGCGACGATCCGCACGTCCACGTGAAGGGTGCGATTGCCGCCCAGGCGCCTGATCTCGCCACTGTCCAGGGTGCGGAGGAGCTTGGCCTGCATCGCCTGGCTCATCTCGGCGACCTCGTCGAGGAAGAGCGTTCCGTCGTGGGCGAGCTCGAGGAGACCCTGTCGCTGGCCCGCCGCGCCCGTGAAGGCGCCCTTCTCGTGCCCGAACAGCTCCGACTCGAGCAGCTCGTCCAGCAGCGCGGCGCAGTTGATGGCGAGGAACGGCTGATCGCGGCGCTCGCTGACCCGGTGCACGTAGCGCGCGGCCAGCTCCTTGCCGCTGCCGCTCTCGCCCTGGATGAGGACGTGGGAGTGCGAGTGGCCCGCTCGGGTCAGAAGCTCGCGCAGCCGCTCCATGGCGCGGCTCTGGCCCTGCATGGCGGGCTCGGGCTCATGCTGGAGAACGACTCGCCGGAGGGCCCGGTTCTCGTGGCGGAGCCGGCGGTGCTCGGCGGCCCGGGCCACGACCTCGTAGAGCTCGCTCAGCCGGAAGGGCTTGGTGACATAGTCGAAGGCGCGGAGCTTGAGCGCCTCGATGGCGGTCTCGACTTCCGCATAGCCCGTGACGATGATGACCTCGGCGTCATAGCCCTCGGCACGCATGGCCTGCAGGACCTGGATGCCGTCCTTGCGGGGCATGCGCAGATCCATGAGGACGACGTCGAACTCCTCCCGGGCGAGGGTCCGGAGGGCGGCCTCACCGTCGCGGGCGGTGCTGACGAGGTACCCCTTCCGCTCGAGCCCGGTGACGACCGTGTCGGACAGGGCTGGGTCGTCCTCGACGACGAGCAGCCGCGTCGCCTTGACGCCACTCTCTACGACTTCGCTGACTTCGCTTTCCATGCGTCTCGGGCAGCCTTTCGGAGCCACGACAGGCACAGCATGCCGGGGTATCCTCCCCGGAAGACGCTCACCACGGCCCGGCAAGTATGCCGCAACCCCCCGGAATGTCAAACGTCCTTGGTAGTCTCCGGGAGGAGGCGTCCGCTGCCGATAACCTCGACATGGCCGAAGGATTGCCTGGACAGCAGGATCCCGACGGACAGGAGCCCGACATCCTTCCCGTGCGATTCTTACGGGTGGTCGATGCCCGGCGGCGGCTGGCTCAGGGCTGGCTCATTCCCCAGCCCGAGCTCATCGCTCGCGCATTGATCCTCCGTACCGCGCTCGACTGAGCCAGGCCCTTAGCCCTCGCTCAGCAAGCCAGGGAATCCCGGGGGTGAGGTCGCCTGCCCCTCCCGTCCCCGCCTGAGCTCGCCCAGAATCTGGCCATCGACCGACGCAACCTCGCCCTGAGAGACCCGCAAGAGCCAGCGCTGCCCGCACGAGCAATCGAAGACCAACGTGCACTGGCATCCGCCCCTCGCCCCGGTGGGCACGTGTATTCGGTGCAGACGGAGGCCATGGGACCCTGCGCAGTCGCGAAATCGAGTCGTGTGATCCTGCGCCTCCAGCGTCCCGTTCGAGGGCCGAACTCGGCTCATGCTTCACAGCGGAGCAAGAGCTGTTCCACCCTCTATCTGGCTGATCTTACGGTGCTGGATGCACAGGAAGCGAACGCCGCCCCGGAAAGGCTCCCAAAAATTGGCAGGAAAGCTGCCGAGGCCCGGCACGCCGGAGGCGCCTCAGGCGGGGCGGAGCTGGTAGATCGCGGTGTGCCGGATCGAGGCCACGGGACGGGAGCCCTGGGCGACCAGAAGGAGATCGAGCTCGACGAACTGATGCCCCTTCCTCTCGAAGAGACTCTGGATCCGGGCGCGCATGGCGAGGTGCTCGCCCACGCGCGCCACGCTCCAGTGGCTCCCCTGGCTCTCGACGTGGATCCAGGGGCTGACCCGCACGTTGCCACTGAGCGCGCGGTTCGCAAGATCGAGGTAGGTGCCCGGATGCGCCGGAGGCTCCGCCTGGCGATAGAGAGGCAGCGTCTCGCCGAAGCGAGTGAGATACATGGCGGCACTGTCAGGGGTGAGTTGAAGCTCGGGCGTACCCAGGACGCGCAGGCCCTCGAGAAGCGCGCGGCTCACCTGCGGTCGCTCGACGGGCATGGCGGCCGTCGCGTAGGCGCCCGCATCGGGCGGCTGGGGACGAGGCGCTCGCGACAGGCTCATCTGGGCCGTGCCACAGACCTCGCCCGCGGCATTGTGCGCGGCGGCCTCGACGATCACGCTGTCACCGGTGCGCGCGGCGACACGCGCGCGGATCACGGCCGGCTCCTCGAAATAGAGGGGCTTGGCGAAGCGCGCCCGGAAGCTTCCCTTCTCGAGCCATTCCGCGCCGAGCGCCTCGACGATCGGATGGGTGAGCCAGCCATAGACGGTGACCCCCGGCACGAGCCCGCCCTTGAAGCCGTACTGCCGGGCCACGTCGTCCTCGTGGATCTTGTTTTCGCGCGGCTCGGTCGGCGCGGCCGCGCTCACGTGGAATTCGGGCAGCGCCGCGCCGGGAGACAGCGAGTCGAAGCTCATGGCACCCAGAGACTACCCGGCGGCTCGCTCGTGGGCAAGCCGGGCACTGGGTCAAATTGCTCCGCCGGCTGCTGCGTCTGAAGCCGCCCTGATGTACAGTCGCGGGGAGACTCTCGATTCCCTGCGTCACCAGGAGGCACCATGGCGCTCGACCGTATCACCGTCTCCGTCATCCAGCATCGTCTCGAGTCCATCGTCCAGGAGATGGGCGAGGCCATGCTGCGCACGGCCTACTCGCAGATCCTGAACTCGAGCCGCGACTTCTCGACGGCGGTCTTCGACGGCCAGGGCCGCCTCGCTGCCCAGGCCGAGCACGTGCCCATTCATGTCGGCGCCCTCCCGTGGGCCGTCGCCGCCGTCAGCAACGACTTCGCGGAGCGTATCCGGCCCGGCGACATGTTCCTGCTCAATGATCCATACCACGGCGGCAATCACCTGCCCGACCTGACCGTGCTCCTGCCCGTCTTCGTGGGCGAGCGCCTGGCCTTCTGGTCCATCAACCGCGCGCACCAGAGCGACATTGGCGGGGCCACCCACGGTGCCTACAATCCCGGGGCGACCGAGATCTGGCAGGAGGGCATCCGCATCCCTCCCCTCAAGCTCTACGACGCGGGCACCCTGCGCGACGACGTCATGAACATGGTGGCGACCAACGTCCGGCACCCGCGTGACTTCCTGGGCGATCTCCGCGCCATGATGGGCTCCGCGCGCGTGGGCGAGCGACGGCTTCTCAAGCTGGTGGAGGAGTACGGCATAGAGACGTCGACGCTCGCCGTGGGGGAGGTGCTCGATTCAGCCGAGCGCCAGAGCCGCGCGTGCATCCGGCAGTGGAAGGACGGCGTCTACCGTGGCCTGTCCGTCCTCGACGACGATGGCCACGGCATCGAGGACATCAAGCTCCGCGCCACCGTCACCAAGAAGGGCGACGGTCTCATGGTGGACCTGACGGAGTGCGACCCGCAGGTCATCGGCTTCGTCAACTCCTCCTACCCGAACACGATGTCGGCCGTGTACATGGCGCTGGCCTACCTCATCGACCCACGCATCCCGAAGAACGAGGGCACGTTCCGGCCCGTGGAGGTCAAGGCCAAGCAGGGCACCATCGTGTGGCCGTTCCCGCCGGCCCCGGTAACGCTCGCCACCAATCATTGCGCGCAGGAGGTGGCGGAAGCGGTGATCAAGGCACTGGCGGGCGCCTGTCCCGAGCGCGCCCTCGCGGGCTGGTCGCGGCGCTTCCGCATCGCCATCTCCGGCAAGAACCCGCGGAGCGGACGGCCCTTCATCTGGCACCTCTTCCACGCGCGTGGCGGCGGCGGCGCCTCGTCCGCGGGCGATGGATGGGAGACGGCGGGAGAGGGGCAGGCAGCGGGAGGGATCAAGTTCGGCAGCGTGGAGGTGGCGGAGGCGCGCTTCCCCCTCTTCTTCAAGAACCACGAATTCCGTCCGGATTCGGCGGGCGACGGCCGCTTCCGCGGCGGCGTCGGCTCCGTCCTCGAGCTGCGTATGGAGACGACGGAGCCGGCGCGCGGGAACACCGCGGGTGACGGCGTGCGCCATCCATCCTACGGCCTCCTCGGCGGCAAAGACGGGCTTCCCCACCGCTACGTCATGGTCGCGGGCGGCAAGAGGCGCGTGCTCAAGACCAAGGAGGCGGGCATCCCGATTCCGCCGGGTGCCGTCTTCGACATCGTCTCCGCCGGGGGCGGCGGATGGGGCAAGCCCGCGCGCCGCGATCCCACGGCGCGAGTCAACGATCTCGAGAACGGCTTCGTGACGCGAAAGAACGGCTCCGCTCCCGCTCGGCGCGCGAAGCGCCGCCCCGGACACTAGCCATGTATCGCATCGGGATAGACGTGGGCGGGACCTTCACCGACCTCGTCGCGGCGGACGCGGAGGGGCGCGTCACCATGGCCAAGGCCGCCTCGACGCCCGAGGACCAGTCGCTCGGCGTCATGGAGGGCCTGACCCTTATCGCGCGCGAGCACGGCCTCGACCTTCGCGGCTTCCTGGAGGCCACGGACCTCGTCGTTCACGGCACGACCGTCGCGACCAATGCCCTCCTCGAGCGCAAGGGCGCCGCCGTCGGCATGCTGACCACCGAGGGGCATCGCGACGTGATCGAGATGCGCGAAGGGCTCAAGGAGGACCGCTACAACCTGCGCATGCCGCCTCCCCTCCCCCTCGTGCCCCGCGCGCGCCGGCTGGGAGTGAAGGAGCGCGTTCGCTTCGACGGCAAGGTCGCCACGCCGCTCGATCCACGTTCGCTGGCCGCGGGCATCGAGAAGCTCAAGCGCGCCGGCTGCGCCTCGGTCGCGGTGTGCTACCTCCATTCGTATCGCAATGCCCGCCACGAGCAGGCGACGCGACGCGCCCTCGAGCGGCTCATGCCGGGCGTCTACATCTCGCTCTCCTCCGAGATCCTCCCCCAGATCAAGGAGT
>Ga0137397_10001828_pt1 | contig 14865 bp, 12 predicted proteins | sample czorhiz116metaG_FD_106658 | JGI IMG/M metagenome (GOLD analysis project Ga0137397, IMG submission 106658) | Vadose zone soil microbial communities from Angelo Coast Range Reserve, California, USA - czorhiz1.16 metaG | ecosystem: Environmental > Terrestrial > Soil > Vadose zone | place: USA... | reverse complement strand
TCATCCGTCAAGGTCCGGTCTCTCCCGCTCGACCCGGGATGGATCGAGCTGGTCTCCAGGCGCAGGTTTGGTATTCGGGCCAGGACCGTCCGATCCAGCCCGACGGCGCCACGATACACAGGCGAGCTGGCGAACAGGCCGAGCTGGTAACGATTCTGTCGAAACATGTCCATCATCACCGGCGGTCGAGCGAAGTCGGCGAAGGCATCCCAGTAGGTCGCGGGGAGGCCGTAGAACAGGGAGAACATTCCCGCCCGCGACGAGTTCCCGCCGCTGTAGTGCCGGTCGAACCGGAGCGCCCCGCCCGCGAGCTCGCTGACCCGCGGCGCGACCGCCGGGGTGAGAGCGTCGGCGCGCATGGCGTCGATCACCACGAGCAGGACGTTGAGCATGGGCGCGCGCGCCTCGCACCGCAGGGGGGCTCGCGGGTAGTTCAGCACGCCGTCAGGCGGCCGGGCGAGCGCGGCCACAAGTCCCTGCTCGCGGGCCTGGTGCCGATCCAGGAGACCGAGCCTCGCCAGGTCCCCGGCATCCCGATACGGGAAGTAGAGCGGCAGGTAGCGGGTGAACGCGGTCACCGGCACGTAGTAGTGTGCCTCCGCCCACCAGTGGACGAGGTGGCTGGCGAGCAGGCAGCCCCCGAGGGCCAAGGGAAGATACACCTCGATTCGCCGCGTCGACGAGAGCGCAGTGCGCTTCCACAGCCAGGCCGCCAGCATCGTCTCGATGGCCGCACCCACCAGGAAGTAGACGGTCACGAACGCCCAGGTCTGGGGGGCGAGCAAGGTGGCCGTCAAGACGCTGAGGTGATATCGGTTCTCGGCGAAGACAAGGCTGTCAAGGACGAGGAAGCTGAGGACGGCGCTGGCCAGAAAAACGCCGAAAGACAGAACGACCGGCGGCCGCGGGATCAGCATCGTCACGGGGACGAGCACCAGGACGAACGGGATGTAGGCCAGCATGGCCACGTGGCCCATGAAGGCGACGATGGCGTAGAGCCAGGCCGGCGAAGGCGTGAGAGCGAAGTAGTACCAGAGATAACGCAGACCCACCAGGGCCAGGAGGGCGGCGTTGACGAGGGCGAACCGATTCGCCCAGCGGAGAAGCCGCCTTCGGGCGCTCATCTCGCTCCGCCCCGCCGGCGCCATGCGCTCAGCGCGGAGCTCCCGATGCGCCGCTACCCGCCCGCTCGTCCGCCATGCGAGCGATCTCCCGCGCCCCCAGCTCGACGCTGTGGCCGAAGTTGAACACCCATTCGTCCCGCAGCGCCGCGCTGCGCACGCGGAACGCCGCCGCGCCGCGAAGCAGCTCGGCCACGCGCTGCGGCGCCTCGGCCAGCCGGTCGAGGGGCAGCACGGTCCCAAGCTCCCGACGGATGCGCAGCTCCATCGGCTCCAGGCCGAGATCCGTATAGGTCGGGTTCCGCACGCGGGGCGGGACGTCGACGAAGAGCACAGGCTTGCCGAGCCCCAGAGCGTACTCGATGGCCATGGCCGACCAGTCGCAGATGAGCAGGTCGGACTCCAGCAGGGAGTCGCTTTCTTCCATGCGGTCCACGTGCCGGAAACGCGGGTCCCCCCCGAAGCGGGCGACCAGGCTCTGCACGAGGCGCGGCGCGAGTCGAGCCGTCTGGTAGTGCGGCCGCAGGATCACGCGAATGCCCGCCTCCAGCAGGGTGGCGATCAACGACGCGCCGCACACGTGCAGGATCGAGTGCTCGCCCCACGTGGGCGCGAGGAGGGCGGTCGTCGTACCCGAGGCTTCGCGCGAATGGGATGCGGCGAGAGCGACGAGACGCTCGAGCCGGGGATAGCCGTAGGCGAACAGGTGCTTGGGGGGCAGACCCTTCAGCTGCTCGCGCCGGCGGATCTCCGCGACGTGGTGGGGTCCCGTGCACAGGAGGCTGTCGTAATGGTCGTAGGAGTTTTCGTGGTCAACCATGTGCGTGCTGCCCATGCTGTGGAACACGTAGGCGTAGCGTACGGGGTGGATGGATCGCTTGAGCTGGAAGTTCTGGAGGTCGAGCATGGTGAGCACCATGACGTCCGCCTTGATCGCCTGGAAGAGCCAGATACACACGGCGCCCGGGCGGATGCGGAAGACGTGGAGGCCGGCCCGGGGGCCGGACGGCATGGGCGCGGCTTGCTCGGAAGTGATGTGGCAGACCGTGCGGGACAGTCGCTCGATCAGAAACTCGATGAGCGGCTGGAGATGATGCCAGTCCTGATGGGTTTCGGAGTAGAAGACGATGTTGCGCTCGCGCGGCGGAAGCTTCTGGAAGCGCCGGTAGCTGTTCCAGGCCTGCCAGAGCTTCATGGGGCGTCACCACGCCCGGCCCGTGGTCGCTCGGAGCTACCCGCCCGGCGAGCGCGTGGGTCCACCGCGGCGGGCGCTACTCTTCCGCTGCGGGTGCGCCTTCCGCCGTTCCTGGCCGAAGCCCGCGCTTCTTGCCGCGAAACAAGCCGACAAGCCGGTACCAGAACATCTTGACGGCCAGCGCCACCGCCGCCGCCACTCCGAACACGGCCGAGAGGAGCATGCTCCCCGTTCCCGGATCGAGGTAGGCATACGCGGGAGAGGCGATGGAAAGGCAGGCCACGAGAACGATCACCACTCGGGACGCTCGCGGAAACGTCATCCTATGGGTTCCACGCTTGTCTTGAGTAACAGAATCGGCCGAGGGAATCAAGGCCGCGGGCCGAGCGGTCGACTCAGACACGAAAGGTGTAGGTCCGGGTGGGGTCGCGCTCGATGTCGGGCGGAAAGCTCTTCCGCTTGTCGGCATAGTAGCGCACGCGGTGATCCCCGCTTGACCGGCGGTTGTACGTGATGTAGAGCACGCGCCGGCGCTCCGCGGTGAGATTCGGCCCCGAGGCGTGGGGCGTGTAAGAATCGAAGAACACGGCATCGCCGGTCCGGGTCGGCACCGGCCGGCCCCCCAGGCGGCGCATGTCGTCGTCGGTCAGCGGCGTCCACTCGCTCCCGAGAAGCCCCCGCGTGTGCTGCCCGGCGCAGAGCTCCAGGCAGCCGTTGTCGGCCGTGGTGGCGTCGAGGCTGACCATGGCGGTGATGAACAGGTCGGCGTAGGTGCTCCAGCCCGCCTGCTGATCCTGATGGGGCTTGAAGCCGTCGCCGCCCGGCAGCTTGAAGTTGATCTTGTCCTTGAAGAGCACGGCCGCCTCGCCGAAGAGGCGGGACACGGTGCCGCACAGCTTGTCGCCGTCGCACAGGGCGGCGAAGCCGGCATGGAACGGACAGAAGTTCTCGATCCGCTGGAGCACGCGCTGTCCGGGATGCAGCAGGCTCGGCTCGAAGTACATCATGCATCGACCGGGCACCTCGGGGAGACCCTGCAACTCGTCGGTCCAGGCAGAGATCCGCCGCATCTCCTCCTCGTCGAACAGGCCCGGCACCACCACGAAGCCGTCACGCTGGAAGTTCTCGATAAGTGCCGAAAGCTTGGGATCGAGCGCCAGCTCCGTCTCAGGCCCCCGGGTCGTCTCACTCATCCGCGTGTGCACCTCCGTGTTGGACTGCGAGGCTCGGTTCCGGCCATCTCGAGCTCCGCTTCTTTGGGCCGGACCACGGTTAGGGTACTATACTGTCGCTCATGCCGGGGTACGATGTGACGGCCATCATCCTTGCCGCGGGCGTGGCCCGCCGGCTCGCGCCTCTGACCGACGGAACGCAGAAATCGCTCCTTCCCGTCGGAGGCCGGCCAATTCTCGCATGGATGCTGGAGTCCCTCCGCGCGGTCGGTGTCCAGCGTGTAGTGATCGTGGTCGGGCACTGCGCGCATCAAGTGGCGGCCCTTTCGGCATCCGCTCCACGCGGCATGACGGTGCAGTGCGTGCACAACCCCGCGTACCGGATGGGCTCTGCCGTGTCCCTCCACTGCTCGCGCGACGTGATCGTCCGGGAGCCGACGCTCATCATGGACGCGGATGTCGTGTTCCCGCGGGAGTTCCTGCGTCGGCTCGTGGGATCGGACGCCCCCAACGCCCTTCTCGTCGACCGGGGCTTTGCCGACACGGGCGAGGAAGTCAAGATCTATACCGAGAGGGATCGGGTCATCGCCCTCGGCAAGAAGGTGGTTCCCGAGGCGTGGGACCGCATCGGGGAGGGCATTGGCTTCTTCAAGTGCGGAGCGGAGGGAGGCCCGGAGCTGGTGCGCCTGCTCGAGCAGGTGATCGAGGAGAGCCACGGGCTCTGCGAGTATGAGGACGCGCTGCATCTGGTCGTGAGCCGGCAGCATGTCCAGGCCGTGGACGTGACAGGGTTGCCCTGGACGGAGGTGGACTTCGTCGAGGACCTGCGGCGGGCCCAGGCGGAGGTCTTTCCCGAGATTGCGCGGCTCGAGGGCGGTGCGCGAGTCTAGGGTACGAGGCGGGGCACATCCGGCTGCACCGCTTCCTCCAGCGTGAGCGGCGTCACCTTCCGGAAGGGCTCGCGTCGAATCGGGCACTCCTCGAGATCGCAGACCGCGCAATAGATCCGGTGGCAGGGATCGGTGTGGAAGGCGATCTCGCCTTCGACGCCGAGTTCGCGGATGACCCGCGCCGCCACGTCCTCCGCGACTTCGTGCGCGCGCTCCACGCTCCAGAACTCCGGCACCACGAGGTGCGCCTCCACGTGGTGGAAGCGTCCCGAGCGGATGGCGCGCAGCTGGTGAACGCGGATGACCCCGTGGCCGACATGGGCCTGAAGCCCGCGGAGGACGCGGGTCAGGAGCGCCGGATCCTCCTCGTCGAGGAGGCCCGCGGCCGCGTGGCGGACGAGCCGGAAGCCCGTCCACATCAGCGAGAGGGCAACCACGAAGGCCACCACGGGATCGAGCCACACGATGCCCGTGAGGGAGACGAGGCCCAGGCCCACCACGATGCCCGCGCTCGTCACGAAGTCCGCGATCACGTGCTGCCCGTCGGCCACGAGGATCAGCGACTGGTAGCGACGGCCCGTGCGCACGAGATACCAGCCGAGAGCGAGATTGACGAGACCGGTGGCGAAGATGATGAGGCTGCCCATCCCCAGACTGCGCACGCTGGGCCCGGCCACGAGGCTCCGGCACACCTCGTAGACGATCACCATGGCCGCGAAGGCGATGAGTCCGCCTTCGAAGGCCGCGGAGACGAACTCGATCTTGCCGTGGCCATACGGATGGTTGCGATCGGCGGGTTGCCCTGCGAAGGCGAGGCTGCCCAGCGCGAAGAGGGCGGCGACCACATTGACGATGGTCTCGAGGGCATCCGACAGGATGGCCGTGGAGCCGGTCATCCGATAGGCCTGGTACTTGGCGCCGAGCAGGATCACCGACACCACGAGCGACAGGGTCCCCGCGCGGAAACGGACCCGCGCCTCGTCTTCGGCGCCGGGAACAGCGGGCGGCGGGGTGAGCTCTGCTGTCACACTCCGATCATACTCCGCCGGACGGGACGAGGGGAGCGCGCGTCAGGCGCGAGCGTCGCGATCCCCGTCGAGCATGGGGGCAAGGAGCGGCGCCAGGATCATGGTCCCGGCCGTTCCCAGGATCACGAGCCACGACCAGCCGAGCGCGATGCGACCCGACTCCGAGAGCGTCAGGAGCACGAGGTTGACCACGGCCATGATGACCATGGCGGCCACATTGGCCCGGTTGGCGCGCAGCTTCGTGAGAAGCCCCAGCAGGAAGACGCCGAGGAGCGAGCCGAAGGTGACCCCGGCGATCTTGAAGGCCAGCCACAGGATCCTGTCGAAGAAGGAAAAGCCCCACGCGAGGAAGGCGAGGAGCAGGCCGAAGACGGCCACGGCCACCCGGGAGACCATGAGGTAGTGGCGGTCGGTGCCGCCGCGCACGAGGATGGGCCGGTAGATGTCGGTGACGAAGGAGGCGGCGAGGGAGCCGAGGGGCGAGTCGATCGAGGCGAGCACGATGGCCGTGAGCATCACACCGCGCAGCAGCTCGGGCATGACCGTCCGGATGAAGAAGGGGAAGATCTCGTCCGGCCGCGGCAGCGCTTGCCCCGGATGCTGGGCGTAGAAGGTGAAGAGCCCGGCCCCGATGGCGAGATAGAGGAGCAGGGTCACCAGGGTGCCGATGGGCGTGAGGGCGAGGGTGCGCTGGCTCTCCCCGCGCGTCTCCACGGTGAGGAGACGCTGCATCAAGTCGTGATCGGTGCCGAAGGCGGCCATGGAGCCCACGAACCCGTTGAGCGCGGCGAGCCAGAAGATATTGGGATCGGTGAGCACGCGCCGCCAGAAATCGGGCGCTCCCGGCGCGGGCCCCCAGTTGATGACGCCGAGCCGGCCGGCCTCGGCGGCGGTGCCGAGCATGGCCCCCAGCCCGCCGTCGATGCTGAAGGCGAGAAAGCCGACGGTGAGCGCGCCGCCGATGAGAAAGGTGCTCGCCTGGAAGACATTGGTCCACACCACGGCCTTGACCCCGCCCAGGCCGATATAGACGATGGAGACACCCGTGAAAAGAGCGATGGTCGCCCAGAGCGGCCAGCCCACGAGCACGGCCACGGCCAGCGCGGCCGCCATGAGCCTGACCCCCGAGCCCAGGAGCCGCGTGATGAAGAAGAAGACCGAGCCCGTCACCTGGCTGGCGGGACCGAAGCGGTGGCGCAGGAACTCGTAGATGGTGGTGCAGTCGTAGCGGTAGAAGGCGGGGATGAAGAGATAGGCCACGGCGAGCTTGGCCAGGCTCGAGCCCACGAAGAACTGCGCGTACTCCCAGTTCTCGCTGTAGGCGGTGGCGGGGACCGCGATGATGGTGACGGCGCTGATCTCCGTGGCGAGAAAGGACAGACAGGCCGCCCACCAGGGGATGCGGCGCCGGGCGAGGAAGAAATCCGCGGTGCCGCGCTGCTCGCCGCTGAAGACGCCCCCGATGGCGACGAGGGCGAGGAGCGATCCGAGGAGGATCGCGTAGTCGGGCCAGGTCAGCGTGGACGCCATGAGCCTGGGCCATTATCGCCCAGGCTCACGGCGTCACCGTCACAACTAGGACCGGGGGGCTAGGAGCCGGCCTTTTCGCGGAGCGCCTTGAGGAGGTCGGCGAAGGAGCCGCGCTGGATGATCCGGCCGAACTGGGTCTTGTAGTTGGCCACCAGGCTCACGCCGTCGACGTACAAGTCGTAGACGGCCCAGCGGCCGCCCACCTTGTTGAGGCGGTACTCGATCTCGATCTGCGAGCCCTTGGGGGTGACGACCCTGGACTGCACCACCGCCGCATTGCCCTCCACGCGCTCGCCCGTATAGCTGATCGGCTCGCCGGCATACTGCTCGATCTTGCCCATGTAAGAGCTGGCGATGAGACTGCTGAAGAGCCGGATGAATTCGTCCTTCTCGGCCTGCGACACCTGGGTCCAGTATCCGCCGAGGGAGATGCGGGACATCTCCTCGAAGTCGAAGAGCGATTCAGCCACCTTCCGGATCTGGGCGCGGCGCTTATCCGTGGACACCTTCTGGACCGGGGTACTCCCTTGCTCGGGGAAGACCTGCTTCACGGCCCCCTGCACCGTTTCCGTGGGGCTCGCCGCGGCCGCCACTCCGGCCGACGCGAGCAGCATCACCATGATCACGCTCGCCATGATTGCTCTGGTCACTCTGATCACCTTGCTCTCTCCGCGACTCGCCCTTGCGTGCGACCCGCTATGGTCCTGCAAGTGTCCCACAGGGCCTGTGGCGATACCAGCCTGCGACAAATTCATATCGTTGCCGCACATCGAAGGGGCAGAATGGCCGCCATGGCGCGAACATGGACTGCGGGCGTCGACGCGGGAGGCACGTGGGTGCGCGCGCTGGCCACCGATGATCGTGGCCGGCGACGGCGTACCCGCGTGCGGGCCGCCGGGTCGGACGAGCTTGGGCTCACGCTCGAGAGGATCTGGCGGCGATGGCACATGCGTGGTGCCGATGTCGCGCGTCTCGTCGTCGCCTCCCGCGGAGTGTGGACGCCGGCCGAGCGGCGCCGCGCCGCGCGCCTCCTGCGGCGCCTCGCCCGCCAGGTCCTCGTCATCTCAGACGCCGAGGCCGCCTATCTCGGCGCTCTCGGCCCCGGGCCCGGCGTGCTCGTTCTCTCGGGCACCGGCTCCATCGTGCTCGGGCGCGATGCCCGGGGACGATGGATACGGCGCGGCGGGCTCGGTCCGCTCTTTCACGACGCGGGATCCGCCTTCTCCCTCGGGCTGACGTGGCTCGGGCATGGAGACGAAGCGCGGGCTCGGCGCTTCGCGAAAGCGCCGGACGCCGTGGCGCGGATCGCCGCCCTCGGGCCGCGCGTCATACGCCTGGCTCGGGGCGGGAACGTCACGGCGCGACTCGTCGTCGGCGCGGAAGCCGCGGCGCTCGCCTGGACTCTCGCCCGTGTCGCGGGCGCTCTCCGTCTCGAGGAAAAGACGGCGGCGAGCTGGGCGGGCAGTCTCATGGGCGACGACTACTTCCGCGCCCAGGTGTGGCGCTGGGCGCGACGGCAAGGACTGCGCATCGCGCCGCGCGCGCCGCGCGAGAGCGCCCTGGACGCCGCCGCGCGACTAGCCGTCGCCCGCGGGCGCTGATCGCGCGCGGTACCAGATCCACGCCGCCGGCCCCGTGAGGGCGGCGGCGAGCCCGGCCATGGTGTTGAGCCAGCCCGCCGTCGCCATGGCGAGGAGCGCGGCCGCCGAGGGCAACACGGCGGTGAGCCAGAAGCCCGCGGCGCCGCCGCCCACGCGGAACGGCCGCGACAGGTCCCGCTCGCGCAGCCGCAGCGCCACGAAGGCGGCCATCTCGAGGAGCAGGGTCAGCGAGTAGAGCCAGACGTTGAGGACGACCAGCTCCTTGAACGACCAGAGCGCGCACACGCTGTAGGCCGCGCACGACACGAGCACGGCGACCCACGGCACGCCCGTGCGACCCGAGGTGGCCGCGAGCCATCGTGGCAGCATTCCCCGGACCGCGAGCGCAAAGGGCAGCCGTGAGTTGGTGAGGACGAGGGAGAGGAAGAGGCCCGCCGTCGCCGTCACCGCGCCGGCGACGACCGCCCCCGCGAGCCAGGGGCCGCCCACGGCCGAGGCGATCACGGGCCAGTGGCCCGTCCGCCAGCTCTGCCAGTCTCGCGTGGCGGCCAGACCCGCAGCCACCGGCGCCACGTTGGCGAGGGCGATGAGGGGCAGCGCCCACCAGAGCGCGCGGCGATACGTCGTCTCGGGCGCGCGCGTCTCCCCGAGCACCATGCTCGGCGTGTCCCACCCGGAATAGTTCCACATCATCACCGCGAGCCCGAGGCCGAGCCCGCCCGCGAGGCCCTGACCCGGCGCCGCGAACGGCACCCACGGCGCGTGCTCGGCATGCGAGGCGGCGGCGAGGGTGAGCCACGCGATGGGGAGCAGCGCGCCGACGGCCAGGGCCGCCGCGCCCCAGCCCGTGAGCCTGACCCCCGCGAGATTCACGGCCGTCAAGACCCAGATGAAGGCCAGGGCCAGCGCCGCGCGCTCCGTCGTGGTCATCTCCGGATGCCAGTGACGGAGGTAGTCGACGAAGAGCGCCGGATAGACGGCGACATCCACGAAGCTGTTGAGCCAGCTCCACCACCCGACCTGAAACCCCCAGAAAGGTCCGAAGGCTCGCCCGACCCAGGCGACGTAGCCGCCTTCCTCGGGCAGGGCGGAGCCCAGCTCGGCCATGGCGAGGGCGACGGGAAGACTGACGAGCAGGGGCGTGAGGATCAGGAGGGAGAGCGCGAGGCCGGGACCGAAGACGGAGACCGCGTCCTCGACCCCGTAGGGACCGCCGCTGACGTTGAAGAAGACGACGGCCAAAAAGGGCAGGAAGGCGAGACGCGGGGTGGCCGCCCCCCTCACGCGGACTGCGCGGCGCGGATCAGCTCCGGCAGGCCCTTCAGCCACTCGTCGATCGGCGTGGTGGCGTCCACGATGATCTCGAGCTTGCCGCTGGGCATGCGGCGCACGCGACCCTCGCCGGTGCCGAGCGGGATCACCACGTGCTCGCGGTGGATGCCCATGGCGTCCAGGACGGCGAAGATCTTGTTGATCTCGTTCATGCCGACGGCATCGAGCATGGGCTCCTCCCGTCGGCATCCTAAGTTGTGATAGCCTCGGGGTCAATGTGGCGCATCGTCGTGCTCGCGCTGGCCCTCCTCGCGCTCGGTACCCCGGCCCGGAGCGCGGAGCCGCCGCTCTTCGACGGCCACATCCACTACAGCCGCCCCGACTGGACCACGTACACGCCGGACCAGGTGTTCGCCATTCTCGATCACGCAGGGATCCGCCGCGCCCTCGTGTCCAGCACGCCCGACGACGGCACCCTCAAGCTCTACGAGCGTGATCCCAAGCGCGTCATCCCCATCCTCCGCCCGTATCGCACGCGCGAGGACATGAGCACGTGGTGGAAAGATCCCGCCATCATCGAGTACCTCGAGCAGCGGCTGGCCAAAGGAGTGCACCGGGGGATCGGGGAGTTCCACATCCACGGCAAGGACATCCGCACGCCCGAGCTCGCGCGCATCACGGAGATGGCCGTGCAGCGGAACCTGTACCTGCACGCCCACTCCGACGACGCCGCCGTCATCGAGCTCTTCGCCATCGAGCCTCGGTCGAAGATCATCTGGGCGCACGCGGGCATGTCCTCGGGGCCGCAGGCCGTGGGCGCGCTCATGGACAAGCACGCGAGCCTGTGGGCCGATCTGTCCTTCCGCTACGGCGACGTGGCTCCGGGGGGCACCCTCGACCCCGCCTGGCGGGCGCTCCTCGTCCGACACGCCGACCGCTTCATGCTGGGCAGCGACACGTACGTCACGTCGCGCTGGGAGCAGGTGGTGGGCATGGCCGGCGAGGCCAGGAAATTCCTCAAGCAGCTCCCGCCCGACGTCGCCGAGAAGATCGCCCACAAGAACATCGAGCGCCTCTTCCCCTAGCGCTTCCGGGGCGGGTCGCTAGCGGACGTCGAGGTCGGCGGCCACGCGCCCGATCTGATTCCAGGTCTCGTCCTCCACGGGCACCCCATCCCGCCGTCGTTCTGCCTCGAGGCGCGCTTCCGGCTCGCCCGGGATCAAGATCTCCTTGGAGCCCTGGGCGAGCTTCGCCGACTTGACCCAGCCGAAGAGTCCCGCGACCTGCGCGTGGAAATCCGCCAGGGGCACGAAGCGCTCCACGTCGAGGCAGATCATGAGGGTGCCGTTGGCGAAGACCCCGGGCGGCGGGCCGGCCGGGCCCGTGCCCGAGAGAATCCCGCCCAGGATCTCCACGGCGAGCGATAGCCCGTAGCCCTTGTGCTCGCCCGCCGTCAGGAGCGAGCCCACGGGATCGCCGTAGAAGATCTCGGGGTCGGTGGCCGGTCGACCCTCCGCGTCGATGAACCAGCCGAGGGGCGCCTGCTGCTTGCGGTTCTTCTTCACTCGCATCTTGCCCTCGGCGACCACGCTCGTGGCGAAGTCCAGCACCATGGCGGGTCCTGCCGCTCCTGGAATGCCGATGGCGTGCGGGTTGGTGCCGAGGCGCCGTCCCGAGCCGCCCCAGGGCGCCACGTTGAGCCCGTGCACGGCGTTGACCCACAGCATGGCGACGAGGCCCTGGCCCGCCGCCATCTCGGCATAGTCGGCGAGGCGCCCGACGTGGCCGGTGCGCGAGAGCCCCACCGCGGCAAGGCCGGAGGCCTTGCCCTTGGCAATGGCCATCTCCATTCCGCGCCGCGCCACCACCTGGCCGAAGCCGCGCCCGCCGTCGAGCCGCGCCATCACCGGCGTCTCCGCGGTGACGGTGATCGGCGACTTCGGGTCGACGGTTTCCTTCCGGACGGCCTCCGCGTATTGCGGGATGCGGATGACGCCGTGGGAATCGTGGCCACGGAGATTGGCGCGCACGAGCAGCGTGGCGATCCACGCGGCATCACCCGCGGGCGCGCCCAGGGCCTCGAAGATGCTCGTCGCGGTCGACTCGAGTCGGGAAGCGTCTATGGTCGGCATGCCGGATACAATACCCCATCATGAATACGGACAAAAGCCTGCTCTTTTCGGCGCTTACATCGCTGCGCGGCGCCCTGCCGACGCAGGTCTGGCGCCCGGCATAATCCTTGCCTCGAGGCTAAAACTCTCGTAACCTGATCGGGCTGGGCATCCATATTATTAGGATGCCGATAGTGTCAGGATGCCGACGAGTATCGAGCCGAGTGGAACAGCACGCATGATCAGTCGCGCCGATCTTTCCCGTCCGGTCAACCATGGGGTCTCGACCCCGCGTGGGGCGCGCCCCCTCCGCACGCGGGCGCGCGAGCGGCTGCCCTGGGCTTACCTCGCCGCCTTCTTCCTCGGAACCGTGCTCGTCTCGACGTTCATCTGGTACCAGATCGAGAGCGAGCGCCAGGTCGTGCTCGCGAACTGGCAGGCGCGCGTGACCGCCATCGCCGAGGGGCGCGCGCGGCTCGTCTCCGACTGGTTCAACGCCCGGCGCGCCGACGCCGACGTGCTCGCCGCCTCCCCCTCCGTGCGCGCCTTCGTGCTCGAGGGCGGCAGCAAGGGCGGCGACGTGCGGAGCGCGCTCGTTCCCCAGCTCGATCGCGTGGCCACCGCCTACGGCTACTCCGGCATCTCGCTCATGGACACACAGGGACGCACCCTGGCCCGCTCGACGGGCGCCTCCGATCCCGGCCGGGAGAGCGCGGAGGCCGTCCTCCTCGCCGTGCGAAACCGCGCCATGCGCGCCGACCTCGTCGAGGAAGCCTCCCGGAAACTCCTCGTGATCAGCGTGCCCATCTTCGGCGACGGCACCGGCCCCAACCGACCCGTGGTCGGCATGGTCGCCCTCACAATGGATCCGGCCACGCGGCTCTTCCCGCTCCTCTCCGACGAGACGGTCCCCACCCGCACCGGCGAGACCCTGCTCTTCCACATCGACGGCCCGAAGCCCAGCTACATCTCGACCCTCAAGGGTCAGTCCGCGGGCTGGTCGGCCGTGGACCGCTCGCTCGAGGACCTCGTACCGCTCGCCAAGCGCGCGGCGGACGGACGCGAGACCTTCGGCGAGATGTTCGACTATCGCGCCACCCCCGTCTTCGCGGCCACGCGCTGGATCGCTCCGGCCGGCTGGGGCCTCGTCCTCAAGGTCGATCGCGAAGAGGCGCTGGCCGACTTCTACCAGGCGGGCAAGCTGGCCGGTCTCGCGGGCGCCTTCCTCACCCTGGCCCTGGCCGGCGTGCTGATCAGCCTCTGGCGCCAGAGCCAGCGCGCGGCCCTGCTCCGTGAGCAGATGAAGCAGGAGCGCGCCATCTTCAACCTGAAGGGCTACGCCGAGAAGATCGTCGCCTCGGTGCCCTCGGGCCTGCTCCTGCTCTCCGCCGACCTGCGCGTGCTCTCGGCGAACCGCTCCTTCCTCGAATCGTTCTTCCTGCGCCGCGACGACGTGGTGGGCCACGCCCTCGAGGACGTCGTCCGCGCCGAGGGCCTCCTGCGCCGGGCGCGCGAGGTGATGCAGTCCGGCGTCGCCCAGCCCGACATGCTCTTCGAGCTCCACCTCCTCCACCGCCATGAGACGCGCCCCGTGCGCGTCACCATGACGGGCATCCGCATCGAGGAGCAGGAAGAAGCGCGGCTCCTCCTCATCATCGAGGACCTGACCGAGGAGGAGCGCCTCCAGTCGGCGCGCCTGGCCTCGGAGCAGCGCTTCCAGGATCTCGTCCAGGGCCTCGACGCCATCGTGTGGGAAGCCGATGCCGCCTCCCTGCGCTTCTCGTTCGTCAGCCAGCGCGCCCAGACCATCTTCGGCTTCCCCACCGAGCGCTGGCTCGAGCAGCCGAGCTGGTTCAGCGAGCGCATCCACCCGGAGGATCGCGCCAAGGTCATGGCCCAGTGCCGCGCCGCCCTCACCCGCGGCGAGGATCACGAGCTCGAGTACCGGGCCCTGACCGCGTCGGGCGAGATCGTGTGGCTGCGCGACATCGTGCACGTGGTGCCGGACGGGCCCGGCAATGCCGGGCAGCTTCGCGGCCTCACCGTGGACCTGACCCAGCTCAAGCATGCGGACGAGGCGCTGCGCACGAGCGAGGACCATCTCCGTCAGGCGCAGAAGATGGACGCGGTGGGCAAGCTCGCGGGCGGTATCGCGCACGACTTCAACAATCTGCTCATGGTCATCCGCGGCGACAGCGACCTGATGCTCCGGCGCTTGCCCCCTGTCCACGCCCTGCGCAAGAACGCCGAAGGCATCCGCGAGGCGGCGGACCAGGCCGCCACCCTCACGCGCCAGCTTCTCGCCTTCAGCCGCAAGCAGGTGCTCGCGCCCAAGGTGCTGGAGCTCAACAGCATCGTGGCCGGCATGCAGACCATGCTGCAGCGGCTCATCGGCGAGACGATCAACCTCGTCGTCGTGCCCGAGCCGACGCTGAATCGAGTCAAGGCCGACCCGGGCCAGATCGAGCAGGTGATCATGAACCTGGCCGTCAATGCCCGAGACGCCATGCCCGACGGGGGACGGCTCATGATTCGCACCGCCAACGTGGACGCGGGCGAAGTCCCGCCACCGCCGAGCGACGGCGCGGCGGCGTCCGGCCCCCACGTGATGCTCGAGGTCAGCGACACGGGCACGGGCATGGACGCCAACACGCAGGCGCACCTCTTCGAGCCCTTCTTCACGACCAAGGAGCAGGGCAAGGGCACCGGGCTGGGACTCTCCACGGTCTATGGCGTGGTCGAGCAGAGCGGCGGCTCCATCGCGGTGGACACCGAGCTCGGTCGCGGCACGACCTTCCGCATCTACTTGCCCCAGGTCGATGCCCCGGCGCCGCCGCGTGAGATCCCCGTGGCGCCGGCGACCCGCTTCCCGCCCGCCCGACCGGCCGCGCCGGCGCCGGCCGTGGCGGGGGCGCCCTCCGCCGCCGTCGCTTCCCCGGCGAAGC
>Ga0137397_10001827_pt1 | contig 14865 bp, 14 predicted proteins | sample czorhiz116metaG_FD_106658 | JGI IMG/M metagenome (GOLD analysis project Ga0137397, IMG submission 106658) | Vadose zone soil microbial communities from Angelo Coast Range Reserve, California, USA - czorhiz1.16 metaG | ecosystem: Environmental > Terrestrial > Soil > Vadose zone | place: USA... | reverse complement strand
GCACTCCCAGGCGTACAGGTAAATTCTCGCTGTTCGGGGTGCTTCGGGATAATGAATCGCCATCTACGCCGTGGGATGTATTGAGGGTTGTTCCGAGTCGGGCTCTCTTAGCACTCCTAAATGGCGACTGTTGTCCAGGACCCAATTCACTGGTCCTTGACGTAGGGAGCCACGATGAGGAATTGACTGAAGAGCGGGGGTGACAAAAAGCGGAAGTCATGGGTGGGCTAGGAGTGGCGGGAGGGTGCATCTGGCTACGCTTTGCATGGTCTGTCGGAAATTGGGAGGGAGCAGATAAATCGAAGAAGTCCAGGAAATCGACTTCGAGAGCTTCAAGTTCATGTTGAATCTCCTCCTCGGAGATAAGGAGAGACTGGAGGCTTCCAGATGCCGAAGAAGGGAGGTCGTCCACTCTCCTAGCAATTTGAGCATGTCTTTTTGTTTGACGATTAACGGTTCTAATGGAGGGAGTGCGTAAAAACAGGTTGGACTTCCGGGTCCTAAGTGGTGGTGATCCCCAATACGGGAGACCTCGGTAGGAGCGAAGGCGAACTCCTGGCAGACTTGTAACTCGCGTCGGTTGATACTGTGGAGTCACTTATCGAGATAGCGGGACTCTGGAAACGTGATTCCGAAATTTCAGAGGGTGAATGCTGGCGAGCTTAACATCGAAATCAGGGTATGGACGCACCCGAGTGAGAGGTGGAACACTACTGGAACACTACAGTAGTAACACTCACGTGGAGAACCACTTAACGTTGACTCGATCGTAAACATTGAAGGGCGCTCGGGTAGACCCCCCGACTATAGACTGGTTAGTGGGACCACTCGGATGTGGAGCGATGGGCTGACTTTTACGACTTAAGATAGGCTATGCCAGTGTCTGTGCATGAATCAATATCCACTGATCTCGTGACTTTCTCCCGGGGCCGGTCTCGAGCGGTTCATGCGTTCATGCGTTCATGCACGTTCATGCATTCATCGCTGAAGGAGACATTGAAGGAACCCACGTTACTCAGGCTTAGACTCTACAGTATATTTTCTATCAACCACTGGCGATGATCAGTCCCCTCTCGTCCTTCCTTACGTCCTCCCTTGTAATCCCTTGGCCCTCTCCGAGTCCTCAACGTTTGGGAACGAGATTACCAGTCAGACCGTCACCTTCGGCTCAGAGTCATTCAGCAAGAGCACGAGGGATTCGGGATGTGGCAGCTCGCACGCATATGGGGCACCTGTCAGGCTCGTAATTGTCTGATGACATCTTTGCTGCCTTAAGTGACAGAGGGACGAAGGTGGCAAGGCTATGTGGTCGGGCGGCATGCGGACAGTGCGCGCGACGAGGGACCTCGGGGAGTTCAGGAAGTTGCTAACCTATAGTTGAGGGTGCCAGTGGATCATGTTTTTGAACATAAGTGAGCTGTGTCGCAGCCGCTTGTTGGCTCTACCCAGTGGCATCATCGCCTGACCCACAATACCCTCAACCCGTACCCTATACACAGGTGCGGGTATTTGACAGGTACAGGTAGCCCTGAAATACTACTACCCCAGGGTTACCCGTGACAATGCCTACATACTCTAGTGGGGTTTCCAAGTTGTTCACTGCATTCCGTACTACACGCGAAAGTCCTAAGAGTACGAGGATTAAGCATTATTGTTATAACATTCTACAGCGCGTAGTTGTACCAACCCTACATGAACTTCGGGTAAACCCAACGGCAAAGGGACAAAAAGTAAAAAAGAGGAGACCTGAGCTCGCGAAGATTGCAATACAATGTGCGACTGAGGGCAGAGAGGTGAGAAGTAGGGCAGGCGGCGTGCTCGCGATACTGTTACTGTAACATGAAGTAGATGTTGATATTCCCCAGAAAGGTGAAAAAAGTTAATAGATGAGGCCGCGAACTCATCTTCGCCGTTGTGCAGGTAGTGCCCATTCCATTCCCAGCGACCGCATCCTCTGCCGGCGGTCGAGCAAAGCCCGCTCTTCACCAATGACTTCGATACTGCGGGCCTCAACCCGAAGCAGAGCGTCGTCGCCAACGCAAGACTTCAGACTGTATTCCACATACGCCAATACTCCCGGTCGCATTGCGCTGCGGTCAAGAAGCGGCGAGTACCGAACGAGAGAATCAATCTGCTCTGCCAGCCTGATGCATTGTTTAAAGTCGATCAGTGGGCGCCCGTCCACTTCAATGATGAGATTGCTGAGGGTAAAGGTCGAATTGAGGGGGGGAAGGAGAGGGTCTGCAGGAGTCGCGGGTAAGATGGTAGCAAGACAAAAAAACGTAAGGGGTTAAACGATACCTAGCCAAGGGATGAGGTCTTTCGTTGTCACTTTTTTAAACGTATTCTGATACACGCCATCTGCTGACGCGACCTCTCTAGCCAATTCGCGTAGAATCGAATTGGCCTTGCTCTCGCACGTCAAGACTAGCCCAGTGATGGCCGAAGACGTAAGAGCGCTAACAATCGCTGCGGTTGATGAGAAGTTATTCATGTTCCGGCATTCCTGGTGCTGGGTTCAGTTATTGCCATACCAGAAAAAATAAGGTGTTTCACCTTTGCCGTATGAATCCATTCCTCGTATTTCTTCATCCTCTCGCCTAGGTCATCAGAACTGTCATAAACGAGGGGGAGGGGTTAGCATCTCAAAATTTTAAGGCAAGGCAGGACCCTCACTCTAACACAGTTCCCTTAACCCACACCGTGATCGAGTTGTGAACAGCGTTGAACACTTCAATCCGCCGCTGCGCATTTGATCGCCATCGGATGAAGTTCGCGTAGTCCCAATGAGTTATATACTTGAACCGCTCGCCTTCCACAACTGTGAGCGCAGTTGCCAGGTCAGCTGGCGCCAACCCTTGTGGCCTCTCAGCAGGCTCGCGTCGTAAGCGGGCACAGCTACCTGGTTGACGCAGGCCGACCTAAAAAACTTGGTCAGTTGCCACATCAATAGATGTTCTATTACGACGCACATAGTCAGGGTCGTCAATCAGACTGGCAATTTCTTGAGCCTTCGCTTCCATGGTGCCAGAGCCCCTGATGGAAAGGGCGAATTCTTTGATCCTCGCTGAACACTTGAGCTCTTCGTCCTCAAACCCTTTCTTGAGCCATCTGTCGATGAAGAGTAAGATGCTGAGAGGTTAACCATTAGAACTCATTTTCCGGGAGTGCGTCGTTCACTTACTTGAACCGAGTGCGTATATGGGCTGCCCGTGGGTCTAGTTCCATCGACCCAAATCGTCTTTTCAGAATCTCGAAAAGGCGTTCGCTGGTCACGAAAAGTTGATAAACCGTTAAAAAAGCGTGCCTAAAGCGGCTGTCCTCGGATGGATCTGCAGTGTCAGTAATGACCCGAGAGATGAGGTCTTCGAGATTTCCCGCCGATACAGACCCATCTGCCGGGTGCCGGACCAAATTCTCGGAATCATTCGCTACATTCTCCAGGAATTCTAGGACTACCTGGCTCAGAGGTTCCCGCCTACGACTTCTGGGTAGGGGGACAAGCAAGGTAGCCGACCGAGAAATCCGAGGAGCTTCTGCTTTGGGAACACTAGTAGGGGCTGTCTGAGCCCGGCTCTGAGTAGAAGGTTTGACCCGCGGTGCTTTCTTCTGTACATGTAAAGTATCACCGTTCGGAGTGCTTGGGGATAATGGACCGCCATTTACGTCGGGGGCTGTGTTGAGGGTTGTTCTGGGTCTTATATGACTCATGAGTGACCGTGACCACCGTCGTCCAGCGCCCGATTCCCTTGTGATTGACGTACTCCGCAATGACGAGGAATCAGCCGTAAACTGTCGTGGGTCTGACGGTATGGCGGAAGACGTAGAGGGCCTAGAAGCGGTGGAAGCGTGCAACATGCTCTGCCTCCTTCCACGAACTGAGGAGGAGGGAGTTGATGGCGGCCCTGTTTCGAGGTCGAGAGGCTCCTCAACGAGGGGTGCGAGGGGCCCGGATCCCGGTGAAGGGGTAGAGTGCCAAGTTTGAATTGGTGTTTCCGTTTGCTGATAAACGGCTTCAATGGGGAGACTGAGGAAAAGTGCCGACAGGTCGGGTTCCTGGTTTCTACTAGTAAGTGGGTCCTCGGTATTTGCTCGAGTAAGGGGAGTCTGGAAGGGTTGGTCCAAACTTCCGGAAGACTGCTGGCGAGCTTAACGTCGAGATAAGGAGGATAAGTATACGCCTGATTGAGACAAAGAGCCACTCACAATTACGTCGAGGAAGCATTTCACGTATCGTAGTCTGAATCGTACGCATCGAAGGGCGCACCGCTGGGTCAACCTTCCAGCATGATTGTATGAGTTCCCACGTATTTGGACTCAGACCGACTGCTTTGGATCCTGGGTGTTCAGGCGCTACGCCTTGGCTCAATAGAACAGGGACACATAAGTCCGGGCTTGAGCTGTAGGGGTCTTCTCCCGTGAAAACTTCCAAGCAAAGCAACCCATACGACCAGATATCCCCTTTGTCGGTTGGGAGAGAGACGCTCGCAGATGTGATATTTTCTGGAGCAAACCATCGAGCGCGAGATAAGTCGAGGTTCGACTATAGGCGATTTCCATGTCAGACAGTAAGGTTCACCAGATGCAACGACGTACGTTGGAACATTCTGTCAGACCGAATCCACAGACAACCGCCTTACCACCGCCATTGATCAAAATGTTTTTCTGTAAGCGAAGGGTATGAGGAAAGGACCACTGGCATCTGAGACGACAGCAACTTACACCGCATATATCACCATGAACGATGCTTCTTTCATGAAGAAATTCCACACCTGGCGTCTAACAGGTTATAAATGACCGCTGGCCAAGAGTTGTGCGGACCTGATGCAACTTCGCCGAGAAGACGCAAACGATCGGCATCGGGATTTCTCCGGATATAGTCTCGGATGTTCCCGTTCGCTATCCACGAGTTGACCTAGCGAACATGTTCAGATATTCGTCGTCGTGCGTGGACTCGACACACTGAGTAGACAATGTCCCCTGTTGTGATATATCCAAAGCAGCGGAGGATGTTCCTGTGTTGAAGGCCAGCAAGCGAAGCTTCGATCCGCTCTTTGAAGCGCTGTGGAGGAGTTACTCAGTAATTTCAATGTCATTCGGTCGTCGCACTCAGGCTTGCCATTTGAGAAGCCGGGGACTGGTCCCTCAGGCGGCCGAGTGCAGTCTAGCTCATGGTCTGTCTCTTGTCGGTTGGACATCGCACGACAGGCTACGTACAAGTTCTCCGTCATCCGTCCATTCGCCAGGACAGAAGACCAAGAGGCTTCCTTCAATGATGACCTGCCCGCTGACCATGGAGACCTTCCCAGAGACTACAATGTGTGGGGTAGTCGGTCAGCACCAAGTCACCTGCCGCGCGACAAGACTGGGGCGTTTGAGGTGCTCACTATCTGCTGACATGCCAGTGAACTGGAGCGTAGAGGACCTGGGCTCGGGGATGATACCACCGGGAGTGCACTTTGCCCTCCGTCGACCTCTCTAAGACCTGCAACTGCCACGCGTTGAACTCCTCATGCACCCACATAATAAGGCCACGCCAACTCACTTGGGGTGGTTCGGCCAGCTGTTGCGCTTCCGAAGCCAGCAAGCTGCCGTTTTCTTGGACTTGTTCTAGGAGGGAAGCTATTAGCTGTCAGGCCAGGTCTTGTATTTGACTACTATTATACAAATTTCCAAAAGCTAAGACAAACAATGGCCAGCTTAGGAAAGCCTGAGAGAGTCGGAGGTGACGGCGCTACCAGCCCAGCTGGCAGGTTTCTGTCATCACGATCATCATGTCACCCATATTCCCCGACAGCTCGGCTTCTCCATGATTGATTTCTCGGCGTGCCCGACAATGAAGAGAGCAGAACAAAGACTACGGCTCAACGCACACCGGCACGACTGGAGAGGGGACGTAGCAAGCGTCATGAGGACTCGGAATTGCCCAGTGGAGCCGAAGCACGTACCACCCTCCTGTCGCTTGTGTCAGAGACACCAACGCGACAAGTCAACACATCCCTTGCTAGCCGCATTGCTGCTCTTGGCTTCCTGTCTCTGTTCTTGGCCCTTGGTCTCTCTCCTCTCCTACTCTTTTACCTCTTTCTTTTTTAAAAAAAAAGCAAACTCTCGTCCCTAGTGCCGTATTACAAATAGCACTGACAAGTGGGAATAGGTATTGAAATCATCAGGGAAAGAGAGCAGAGAAAGGTGTAATGGGCACTGCATTTTGTGCTAAGCGCGAAAAAAAAACGACGTGTAGTATTAAAACATTATTGTTATAACATTCTCCGTGGTACATTAGTACAAGCTCAAATGAAGCTCGAATAGAACTGATGGCAAAAGGACAGGGAAGTGAAGCAGAAGATATCTGAGTCTGCAAAGATGAGCGACGAGAGACTGGTAGGTGAGAAGTAGGGCAGACAGCGTGCCGTTAGCCTAAGGGTAACTTGGAATAAATATTGATAATCCAAACAAAGATGAGCAATCCATAGATAATGAGGGGCAAATTCACCTCCGCCGTGAGTGCGGTGACCACGTCATACCGAGTAACCGCATCCTCTCCCGGCGGTCAACCAAAGTCTGTTCTTCGCTTATGAGTTTAGGGCTGCGGGCCAGGATTTGATCGTCGGCGACGCAAGACTTCAGGCTGTATTCCACGTGCGCCACTACGTCCGGCACCGTACGGACACGAGGTGGCGAGTACCGAACGAGAGAATCGATCTGCTCTGCCAGCCTGATGCATTGCTTGAAATCGATCAGAGGATGCCCGTCCACTTCAACGATGGGATCGCTGTGGGCAAAGGTCGAATTGAGGGAGGAAAGGAGCGGATCTGCAGGAGGAGTCGCGGGTAAGACTGTAGCGAGATAAAGAAACGTAGGAGACCGATCCATACCCAGCCAAGGGATGAGGTCTTTCGTCGTCGCTTGCTGCAGCATGTTTTGATAGGCGCCATCTGCCGGCGCGAGGTCTCTCGCTAGCGCGTGTAGAATCGGTTTGGCCTTGCTCTCGCACGTCAGAGTTAGCGAAGTGATGACCGGCGACGTAAGAGCGATGACAATTGCCGCGGCTGATGAGATGTTATTCATGTTCCGGCATGCCTTTGTGCTGGGGTCAGTTATTATCATACTAAAATATATGACGTGTTTTCACTTGTGCGGTATGAATCCATTCCTCGTACTTATTCGTGCGCTCGTTTAGGTCATCAGAACTATCATAAACGCCGCAAGGGAAGGGGGTCAAAGAGGAGTGCTTAGCATCTAGGATCGTATGGGAATGGACATGATGCTCACTGCAAGACAGTTCGCTTAACCCACACCGTGATCAAATCGTGAACGGTGTTGAACACTTCGATCCGCCGCATATTTGATCGCCCTCGGGTGAAGTTTACGTAGTCCCAATAAGTTATAGACTTGAACCGGTCGCCTTCCACAACCGTGAGCGCAGCCGCCAGGTCAGATGGTGTTGGCTGCTGTGGCCTCTCAGCAGGCTCGCGTCGTAAGCGGGCATGGTCCCCCGGTTGACGCAGGCGCACCTAAATAAACTCAGCCACTTGCAACATTGATAGATGGTCTATTATGACGTACATAGTCAGGGCTGTCGATCAGACTAGCAATTTCTTCGGCCTTCACTTCCATGGTGCCAGAGCCCCTGACGGAAAGGGCGAATTCTTTGATCCTCGCTGAACATTTGAGCTCTTCGTCCTCAAACCCTTTCTTGAGCCAACTCTCAATGAAGAGTAAGATGCTGAGAGATCAATCATCAGAACTCGTTTTCCGAGAGTGCGTCGTTCACCTACTTAAACCGGGAGCGTAGGTGGGCTGGTCCGAGCTCCGTGGACCCAAAGCGTCTTTTCAGGACCTCGAAAAGGCGTTCGCTGGTCGCGAAAAGTTGATAAACTGTCAAGAACGTGGCCATAAAGCAGGCGTCCCTGGATTTGTCTGCACTGCCGGTGATAATCCGCGAGACGAGGCCTTCGAGATTTCCTGCTGATACAGATCCATCTGCTGCGGGCCGGAGTAAACCATCGGAATCGCTTGCCACCTTCTCCAGGAATTCTAGGACTACCGGGCTCAGAGGTTCCCACCTACGGCTTTGGGGCAGGGGGGCAAGTAAACTACCCGATCTAGAAACGTGGGAGGCTACTGAATCTTTTCTGGCCTTGACTGGGGTGGTCTGAGCTCGGCTCGGAGCGAAAGGTTTGGCCGGCGGCGGCGCTCTCTGATGTACCGATAAAGTGTCACTGCTCGGGATGCTTGGCGGTAATAAAGGTAACAAATCGCCATGTACGACGGGGGATGCATCGTCAGGGGTTGTATTCGGGGTTGTCCGGGATCTTTTAGGACTCATGAATGGCCACCGCCGTCGAGGGATCGATTCACCGGTGCTTGACGTACTGTGCGACGATAAGGAATCAACACTAAACTGGCGTTGTAAGCCTGGGGATATGGGAGGTAAAGGAACGGAAGGAGTGATCAGACTAGGAGCAGTTGAAGGGCGCAATTGGTTCCGCTTTTCAGGGATTGAAGGAAATTGAGAGGGAGGAGCAGATAAGGGAGGAGCCGGTATGTTAAAGTTGACAGGAACTTCTAAGAGAGGCGGGAGGCGTCCGGATGCCGATGAAGGGGGGGGATCGCTCACTCTCCTGGAGTGGCCACCTTGAGATTCCGTTCCCGTTTGCTGATCAAAGATTCCAGTGGGAGGAGTGGGCATTAACGGGCTGGGTACCCGGGTCCTACTAGTAAGTGGTGGGTCCTCAACAGTAGTCCTCATCGACTGGGGCCTGGGTGAGCTGGCGGTAGTTCTGAAGCTCGCCCCGGTTGAAGCTGTAGAGTTACTTGCCCGGGGAGTCTGGAAGGGTTGGTCCAAACTTCCGGAAGACTGCTGGCGAGCTTCACGTCAAGATAAGGATGGGTATGCGCCCGGCTGAGACAAAGGACCACTCACAATCACGGGCAGATAAGGGAGCCGGTATATTAAAATCGACAGGAACTTCTAAGAGAGGCGGGAGGCGTCCGAATACCGATGAAGGGGGATCGCTCACTCTCCTGAAGTGGCCACCTTGAGCTTCCGTTCCTGCTTGCTGATCAAAAGTTCCAGTGGGAGGAGTGGGCATTAACAGGCTGGACTCCCTTGTCACAAATGGTGGGCTCCCAGCGGGAGTCCTTACCAGTGGGGGCACAGTCGAGCTGGTGATAAATTTGGAGCTCGCTTCGACTGGTGGGTCACTTGTCTGAGAAACGGGCGTCCATAAGGGTGGGTCAGAACTTCCGAAGGACTGCTGGCGAGCTTCACGTCGAGATAAGGATGGGTATGCGCCTGACTGAGACGAGGAACCACTCACAGTCACGGAGAAGACGCTTCCCGCGTATCGTAGACTGAATCGTACTCATTGAAGGGCGCTCCGCTGGTTCAATCTTCCAGCATGACTGCATAAGTTCCCACATATTTGCGTTCAGACCAACTGCTTTAGATCCTGGATGCTCAGGCGCTACGCCTTGGCTCAATAGAACAGGGACATATAAGTCCGGGCTTGAGCTGTAGGGGTCTTCTCCCGTGATAACTTCCAAGCAGAGCGACCCAAATGACCACGAATCTCCTTCCTCGGTTGCGAGAGCGACGCTCGCAGATGTGATCTTTTCTGGAGCAAACCACCGAGCGCGGGATAAGTCGAGGTTCGGCTATAGGCCATAGATTTCCACGTCAGGCAGTGAGGTCCACTAAATGCAACGACGTACGCTGGAACATTCAGTCAGACCGAATCCACAGACAGCTGCCCTGCCCTCGCTATTGATTAAGATGTTTTTCTGAAAGTGAAAGCCATAAGGGAATATCCATCTACGACGACAGTAACTCACACCGCACAGATCACCGTGAACGATCCCTCTTTCGTGAAGGAATTCCACACCTAGAGTTTATCGATCTATACTATTGGCCGCTGACGCCGAACACCCCAAATTTGTGCTGACCTGATGCCACTTCGCCGAGAATACGCATACGATCTGCACCAGGATTTCGTCGAATATATTCCCGTATGTTCCCGTTCTCCATCCATGGATTGACCTGTCGTCGTGGGCATCTTCAGATAATCGCCGTGCGGGTGGACTCGACATACTGAATAGACAGTCGCATCTATCGTGATATGTCCAAAGAAGTCGAGAATGTTTCCATGTCGAAGGCCGACGGAAGCTTCGATCCGCTCCTTGAAGCGCTGCAGGGGCGTTACTAAGTAACAATGGCACCATTTGGTCGTTGCACTTGCCGTTTGAGAAGCTGGGGACTGGTCCTTCAGGCGACCGAGTGCAATCTAGGGCATGGTCTGTTTCTGATCTGACTGAACATCGAATAACATGCTACGTACGCGATCTCCGTCGGCAATACATTTTCCAGGATAAAAGTCCAAGAGGCTTCCTTCAATGGTGACTTGCTCGCTGACCTTGGAGACCTTCCCTGAGACTACGGTGTACGGGGCAGTCGGTAAGCACGAGATACTCATAGGTGCTGGTCCGGTCCGGCCCGGCTAGCAAGCCCTGAAAGGAACCCACGTGGCGTGCACAAACATCTCAGTACCTAGAATACAGTGTTTTCAAAAAAGACACGCCATGGCTTGAGCAGGGGTCACTTGGATTCAACCTTTTTGTCGAAACGATTGTCTGTTCATCCAGCAAAACATGATCACCATCTCACGCATGTCAATGCAGTCCAGAAAGCTTTGGAACATGAATATACGTTTCCATTTATCTGTAATATTAACCGAGAAGTGCCAGACACGTCGCTACAGGTACCTTTTTGAAGCAACCCGCCACTACAGGTATATGTACGAAGCCAAGAGGATGAACACGGCAGCCGGGACTGCGAGAACAGAGCTTCCGCTCTGAACGGCGGCATTCTTGCCGCTGCTTGCAGAGGTGGAGGACGCGGAGGCCGCGCTGCTGGCACCGGTCGAAGACCCGACGGCGGCGGGCTTAAGCGTCGAGGTGACGACGGGCGAGGTCGGCGACAGAGTGACGGTCGCAGTGCCCTGTTCTACGTCAAAGTACATGCCCTGAAAAAGAAAATCCGAAAAAGCGACGAGACGCACGCGCCCCCCTTATCAGTAACGGCAGGGAAGAGTTTGAGGCCAAAAGTGAATGACTCACCGCGACGGGTTGACCGAGTTTGCTGGTCTGAACGAACGAACGAACGAACGTGCGAGGTAGAATCCACCCAGTCAGTTACAAAGTTGCATGTATGCGTGTACGAAACGCGTGGAGTTCAAGTTGGACGTACCGAAATGTAATCCGTGAGATGGAAAACAGAGACGCCGACGTTGGGTGAGCTCAGGTTCGCGGGAGGCGAGAACGAGGAAGGCTGGGGGAGTAATAAAATGACGTAGCTGGCGCGGGAACGTGGGGGTCAGTACTGAGCACGGGCGAGCGACGCTAAGTTTGTCAAGAGACGCGATGCACTTACCGATGGGGCCCACTGCCTTCGGGGGGAGCCGGTCCTGCGTAGTCAGTGACGGCGACGCCGCCAGTAGTCGACACGTTCAGGGAAGAGGAAGTGTCTGAAAATGTAAGATATATATATAAGTCATTGTGATTGGCGGGCAGCGGGGTTTGAGGGGGCATGGGGATCGTCGAGACGGTGGGGGCTACACACTTTTCAAGGTGACCCCATTAACGAGCCAGTGGCGCGTCTGCCCGACAGACTCGTTCGTTCCGACGACGTCGGCGTCGGCCATGACGAGCGTAAAGTTACCCGTGAACGCGTCGCTGCTGCTGCCGGCCGCGGGGGTGATAGTGAGCTCCGGCGTGGACGCCACCTCTGAAAAAAGAAAGTAAAACGGACGTCTCGCTCAGTACTCTGGACGAGAGGGACCGGGGGGAGGGGTGGTTAGAGGCTCACGCTGCATCGTCAGGTTTTGACCTGGCGAGGTGGCACCAACGCCGGAGAAGGTGACGGTCATGACGGCGGTGGGAGTAAAGGTCGAAAGAAGGGACGGAACGAGGTCTGCATTCTTGAAATGAGCCTCAATGGCGGCAATTTCTAGGGCGGTATCATTCGTGGACTGGGCATGAACGAGGGGGCCCAGGAAAGAAAGAGCGACGGCGGTTGCGAGGAAGAACATGGTGGTATACTGCGAAACGCTTTGTGGGGCGCTTAAAGTCAACGTTTGTGCTTTTGTGAGAGCGACAGCGGTTGAGAATGTTGAGATATCGATCACGTACTAGAGAGTAATATAATATATAAAATAGTGGGAGATACTGTAGGTACGCTACGAAAAAGTTGTCTACAAGATAACTTACATACAAATATAGAAGACAAACGTCTCATCCAGTCTAGTGTATCCCTGGACTCTCGGGAGGACTACTCAGAGGGCTCCCAGCGGCCTCCAGCTCCGCCACAAGCGCCGCAGCCAGGTTACCAGTCCGTAATCGACGCCGCCTGGGCACCGATGGCATCGTCGGCGACAATGGCGAAAAGGTGTCCGACACGAAGCCGTTGGTCTTGAGCTGTTCCAGCATGCCTCGCGCAATGTCCGCCGTAGTACCGCCCAACGTCGAAACGGGGGGCGTGTCGTTGTCTGGAGGCGGCAACGTCGGTTCTCTCGTGCTGATAGCACTGGGACGCGCACGGCGGGCACGACGTCCCACGTTGTCGCCGTTTCGTAGCTTCTCTAGCAAGTTGTCGAGAGCGGCGGTTTCCTCGGCTTCTTGGGTCTGTGATACTTCTGCTGCTTTCTTCCGATTTGCCTTGGCTTCTTCTGCGGCTTGCTTGCGCTTCTCTAGCGCGACCTTCTCCTCGGCAACAGTTCTATTCTCCATCTGACATTTCTACTCCCCCCGCGGTGAGACATTAGAATGACGAGACTCCACAAAATCACGTACGCGATAGGAGGTGACAAAGGTCTTGAAAGTCCCATAAAATTCCGTGGATGTCATATTCTTGTCATCCTCCCCAAAGTATCTCACCACCTCCGTGAACAAAGAATCTGCTGCGTTGAAATCATCGTTGAGATCTTCCATCTGTTGGGTCGCTTTTCCCACGAATCCCCACATCTGTTTGGAATACCGGTCGTTTTGCTCAATCTCAGAAAAACGTTCGTTAAGTTCTTGCCGAATAGCCCTAAGTCCGTCTCGCAATTCGGCAAGACCTTTCCTGACATCTTGAAGATTGACTAAAACGGAACCGATTAATCAAACCACGTGTAATACTAGAAAATAAACTTGCCTCGATAAGCCTCTGCGGGTTTACTGAGCTCCTCGAGGAATACCTCCATGGCAGGAAAGTGCTTGGCCACGGTGCGCTCGAGGAAATGTAAGAGCGTGGTGTTGTTTACCGATTTGGTATCAACGAGCTAGGAAGAATTCGTCAAACACAGGGAACAATCGTGCGAAAAGCTGTTTACCTTGTTGATGCTGCTGACCCTGAAACCGAACGCACCACCTTTGATACCTGTTCCATTCATGTAATTCCCAACGAGTAGGATAAGCTGTTTGTGTGTGCAGACGGTCAGGGATGTGAGGCGGATGGAAAACGAGGACGCACATTCAACAACTCTTTGAAATGGCTAGCGCCCATGAGAGCTTTTCCAGCGTCCGATAATTTACGAGCGCTCTACAATCGGAAGTTGAGAGCGCTCATGTCATAGGCAAGGAAGTGACTCACCTCATCGAGTAACGCCCATTGTTCGTCGAAAGTTATTCGGTAAAGCATGCCATCGATACGTTGACCCAGTCGTTCGATCTGTATCAGCTTGACCATGAGCCGGTCTGCAGAGTGTAGGCCAGCCAACTCCTCTGGTTCTGAGTTCCGGTAGACGTTCAGCTTGCCAACCTACGACGTGAACGACCCTCAATAGGCATTCACGAAGCGAACAATATGGTATCTAGGTTTACCTGTTCTGGTGTAGGAACCACTCGCTTGAGTTCACTCAGGAAGACTTGAGTGCACACCACAGGGTCAAATTCCTTGATGCCCCGAGCGATCTCCTCAGGCGCGAGCTTCTTTACTCGTTGGATGAGGATTTCTATGGCGTGGAATCAGACATTTCCCTGACGCGTCTAGCATAAGAGGATACGAACCAACACGCTTCTTTGTCTGGGAATCAAGAACACTCTTCAATTCTGCACGCTTCTGCCGGGCTAATATCAAGGGGCGGAGATCAATATTCTGGAGGTGCCCTAGGTCCGCAAGGGGAAAGAGCCGCACCTAAGAGATTGATCACGAGTTGTTTAGCTTTGAAACCTTCCTCCATTTCCACCCAGATTCCGTCACTGGATAGCTTCGCTATCATCTCCTGTTCCTTGGAAGGTTCTTCCTCCTGCCAGAATGTCTTGGAAACCAATTGCTGAGGGAGCTTATCCCATTGCAGCTGCTTCATCTTCGTATTCGGTGTAATGGGCATGTCTTTCCGTGCCGATAACATCACGTTCAGATTCGCACCGAGAAGCATAGAGGCGCGAGCGGAGCCAGGGTTTGAGCTCGCATAGGAATCACGACCCTTCGGAGGAGGCGGAGGAGGAGGCGGCGGCGGCGGCGCACCAGTCGCAGCGGTCGGCACAAGGCCGGAGACCCCCATGGGTGGAGGAGGAGGCGGTGGCGGTGGCGGCGGTGGCGGGAATCCTGATGTAGCAGGTAACCTTGGTGGTGGTGGCGGCGGCGGAGGTGGAGGTGGAGGTGGAGGTGGGGGCACCGCTGCGTTTTCAACAGAATCGGGTGGCGCAGACTGGTCTTGAGACATTTTAGATGCAAAGTGCTGGCTGAGCTGGTCCGCAAGAGAGCCAACGCCAGGCGGGCGAGTGCCGTCCACAGAAGATGTGGTAGACTCCTCCGTGAGGGTAGTTCCGCTGAGCGTCGAGTGCTCGTGCTCACTTTCTTGATCCTGGTCATCACGAACTGAG
>Ga0137397_10001826_pt1 | contig 14868 bp, 18 predicted proteins | sample czorhiz116metaG_FD_106658 | JGI IMG/M metagenome (GOLD analysis project Ga0137397, IMG submission 106658) | Vadose zone soil microbial communities from Angelo Coast Range Reserve, California, USA - czorhiz1.16 metaG | ecosystem: Environmental > Terrestrial > Soil > Vadose zone | place: USA... | reverse complement strand
GCCGCTATCTCTGCGTCAGTCCCACAACACCATGTCAAGTTTCCTGTCCCGTCCCGATCTATCTTCCACGTCGGACATATCGTCCGTTCCGTCTTCGCGCCTGCATCGTCGTAATAGACGTTCCGTGCTGAGCGCATCTCCAAATCGCACGCCTTCCACTTCCAGCTCTATCACGGAAATCACTCGGCAATTTATCGGCGGGATCCGAGGTACCAATCGTAATGCCGATATCGTGCCACGGTCGCTCCTTGCCAAGGAGGCGGCCGATCAAGCAGGTATATCGATCAAACGCTAACTGATATTTTATGTTGTATACTGAAACGATGCCAGATGAAGATTACCGGGGGGCTATTCACCAGCTCGAGACCCTCAGACTGAGGAAGCTTTCGAAGTTGGAGAGTGCAAGGAAAGTAAGTGACATTCATATTCCATGTTAGGGAATGTAAACAAGATTCGAATGTCATATGCGCAGAGCCTAGAAGGTTTTGTTCTCGAAGGCACGGAAACTGCAAAGGAGATGCTTCTTCGTTACGTCACTGTTATGGTGTCAGTATATCCAAGAGGTTATTTGGTTCTGTGAGTCTGACTTTCACCCCTGCAGGAAAGCATGTACTGCTCATTCGAAAGTCGCGACGGATGTTCAAACTGTGATCGAAAACATTTCAGCCGAGAACGATTTCACCGTCTTGTCTGCATCCCTCCAACGTTCCCTAGCCCCTACCATCCCTCGGCCCATCTTTTACGATAATTATTATGTCGGCGAATGTCCCGATTTGGTCTTCGGGCGCAAGCTGGTGGATTATGCGACAGCCCAGGGCAGCGAGAACAACGTGCCCAAAATCCTCAGGGTCTGCATAGAAGAAGTCAATCGGAGAGGCATAGAAGTGACAGGAATTTACAGGGTGAGTTCGCCAGCTGAACGCGACGTTAACGGAATTCATTCAGTGTTGCTGTATAGGTTCCTGACCGGGATGCAAAGGTGAAAGATGTCAGTGGAACATGCTCCCATCACTTTCGATCTAGCTCACCTGGATGTACGCCTTTAGTTGCAGGGAAGATTCGAACGAAGTGAAAGGACATTTTCGTTCAACCCCCAAAGAGATGACATCCATTCTATCGCATCCCTACTGAAGGTAAGCGTTTCTGTTACGTGAATTGGCAGCCTCCACCGAACTCATTTGCCTAGCTCTACCTTCAAGAGCTTCCAGAGCCTCTGTTCAGATTCCCCTTGCAAGACCGTATACGAGACAGTGAGAAATTGGGTATGTGACTTAGTTGCGTTGGTGCCTTCGTCGTCATGCTGATATCCGAGCCGTCTGGAGCCGATGATATCGCAAAGATTTCCCTGCTACGATCGAAGATTCGGGAGTTGCCCACGGTTCACAGGGTATCCCTAAGGGCTCTCGTGAAGCATCTCTCCTGCGTTGCTTCTCATGCAAGGAAGAACAAAATGGATGCAAAGAGCCTTGCCGCCGCGTTCGGCCTTGTCGTCTTTGGCGAAGATGAAATCCCGCGAGGCGACCCTCAGAAATTATGGTCCAAGGTGCGTTGCGCCCGCCAGGCCTTATTCTTGGATGCTCATTAGCGCAGGACTATGTGATGGAGATTCTCATCGAAAGCGCGAACACTCTATTTGAAAAGAGCCCTCCTAGCCCTCCTACAGGCCTACCAGAGCCCATCAATACTCATAGCTCACTGACACTGCAAAATTCGGTAGCATTCCGACAATCCGAAGAGGCGCAAGTCGCGGGATTTAACCCCCAATGGAGTCGGCACTCCACCATCACCAGCATTTCTTCGTCCTCGCTATCCTGCCCCCCCCATGTCCCCCTCCTCTTCGGCGGCCTCATCGGGGAGTCCGATGCCGAAGCGGCCACCCGTACTTTCGGAGCTGCCGAATCTTAACTTTTCGGCGTTACATCTATATGCGGGAGCTGCGGATCAGCAAGAGCTGCAGCAGGACCGGGCTTCAGTGGCTGATGCAAGGGACACGGCAGCGTTGCGCGAGAGAGGACAGACTCGGAATCAATCCCAGGTCTTTCTACCCTCACAATTGGCACCCTTACCCGAGCAGCCGCAGGAGCGGAAGCGTCAACTGGAAGCGTCTCTTCCTTACATGCCCATGTCTCCGCAGACCGTAAGTTCGTATGATCCATGCACCACCGTGGCGAGTATGATGTCCCCACCGGCTTTGGGGGGCGTACCCTTCAGCCCATGACGATGGGTTAATGCACTGAGTTTACATACTCTACCCAGACGATTAATTGCTCTCAGTACAGTAACTTAGTTGTGACTAGTCCATTAGTGCGTGTGCGTACGAATGTCCTAATTAGTGTCCGTGTCCACAGTTCGGTGGGACTTATTGCCCATATTTGGACTATTATTAGCCTTTCGGAAATCGAAAAGAAAATATTCACATTCACTACATCATCAAATGGAAGTCGTCTTTGTGTCTTTGTGTCGAAAGGTAGTGAGTTGGCGCTCAGTTGGCTGCTCCGAGCATGCTCGTCGCTGTCCGGAGAGCGTGCGGTGTCGACGCCAGCTGGGCGCAACTCGGCCGGTTTGGCAGCTGTGGCTTCTAGAGACGAGCTTCTGTCTTGCGACTCTGTAGTGGCTGCACGAATATGGCAACCGCAGTCTGCTTCTCCAACACTAGCGCCCTCGCGTGTTTTCTCCTCCTTTTCCTCTCCCTCTTCACTAGTCGACCTGCAAAAACGCGACATGGCTAACACTCCCACCCAAAGCTCATCGCGACTTTCGACCCCTCTTCCACCTCTCCATCAGCTCTCCGAGGTATCCGAGAACGACAATCTCGCCTCACTCAGTACGGCGGCCCTCGACGCGCCGCCGCCAACTGGAGAAGACCCTGGTAAAATGCAGTCTTGTTGGTGTCGTCCATGTCTCTTCTCCCCATTTCGCCGTGCAGCCTTATGACGCTGGTTACAAACAGCAGCCGAACCCACCGACTCTCAAATCACGAGTTTCGACAAGCTTTCTGCGCTGCCCTCTCGCCTGCGCTCTTCGCCTCAGGGCCGTCCTGCCGTCGGTCCCCGCGTCAATAACAGCGGCAGCAGCACAGACATTCAGGACGTGCCTTCGACGCTGGAAGCGCGCTTTGCGCAGACGTCCACCGCGCGCGGTCCGGGTGCGCCCCCGTTGATCTCTCACAGCTTGTCGGACAGCGCCGCTGAGATGGGGACCCTCCCGCGTGGGCGCATCTCGTTCGACAGCGAGAGGGGATCATCGACCAGCCCGCGCCCGAGTGAGTTATTTCCCCATGGTCTGGGGGCTCTAGAGCGGGGTTCTTAAGTAACGATGGCGCGCATATACTCGCCGTCGCGTGAAGCACCGGGCTCTTGGAATGAGAGATGATGAGAAATCTGATACCCAACCTACAGGTGATCGCCAGTTACCCACAGCCAGCGAGCCGGTCCTCCCCAGCACCCGCGCAGGCACTCTCAGCACTTTCGTGGCACGTGGGCACGAAAGTGTGCACGAGCGTCTACGCTATGACACCCTCCTGCGCAAACATAGACAGGGACATTCGCGCAGAGACTCTCAGGGACGGAGGAACAGCGTGGAGTCGCATACACGTACCCCTTCGCGCACCGGTTCCCCACGACGCTCTCCTTCCCCTTCGCGAGTGATACCCTTGCGTTCGTTCTTCGGTCGATTTTCTCCCGGCAGCCGCAACCACCATCGCGACGAACCATTCGTTGCCGTCGACCCATTCCGGCTACACCCCCCGCTGTCGCTCAACCCATTTGCTCGTTGCTTCGGAAAGCGTCCGCAAGTCCCAGACGTTGAACTAGCGCCGACTGAGTCCGAATCCGAGTTGTGTCGTACATGCGCATGCATGCCGCTCTTTGGCTCCGCGCACTTCCACAATGCGCACCTGCTCGCGTTTGATACGCTGCCCCGCCAATTGTACCTGCATTCGCAGCTGCGGCTCCCTTCACTTTACTTTTCGCGTGTCACGCGCATATTCGAGGACGCGGCGGTGTCGCGGCCCGAGATTCAGCGAATCATCGATGCGTGCGAGCCTGTGGGAACGGCAAGCACGCAGAACCTAACGTCCAGAATCGTCCTACCGTTTCCTGAGGATTGGGTGACACCGAATGTTTCGCCCGCCCTGGCCAGGTTCAAGGGCTCGTGGGAAGGTTTTGTGGACTCGCTTGTAAGGGAGTGGAAGACGCTCAACGTGTTATCAGCCTTGTTACTTTCGTGCGGCATCTATTTTCATGCTTTGACAGGAGCCCACTGACATCAAAAATAGAGCCATTTTGACCATGTTCCAAATACCGGATGCTGCATCCGACCCGGTGATCCGCACGGCTGCACTTTGCTCTCTGATTAGCGCATTGATGAGCCTCTCATACGGCATCACGTATATTGTTATTTTCGGGAACATGCGTAGCATGTATCGGGCATCTCGCTGGGCCGAGGTACAACTTTCGTCTTGGTCATGACCGAATTTCGCTTATCTCGTGCGAATTAGGAAGCGCAAAAGACAGGAACCGCCATCTTCTGGAACGTCTGGGTCTTGCTCGCCTTGCCAGGTGTCTGGCTCGCATGGTCCGTGCTCGCGTTTATCGTTTCGATCATGGCGTTTGTCTGGCGCACCGGCGCCAGAGGCGAGTCGCACCCTGCCCTCTTGCGGGACCCGGAGTTCGGCCCGCGCGTAGCGATCACGTGCCAGTTGTTGCTCGGGTTGGTGTACTTCGCCCTCGTGATACGGACGTTCAGGAGCTATGGCGAGAGTGGACGCAAGGCACGCGTCGTGCGACGCTTGGCAGACGCACAGATTGAGCTGGAAGCGAGGGTCGAGTGGGCGAGGGAGGGAGAGGGGGAAAGAGATGACGTGCGCGCGGGGGCTAGGGAGAGCGAGGAAGGCGCGAGAGATCGTGGGCGGAACCGGCCCAGCGATAGTTTGAGGCAGAAGGACAAGCCGCCGCTGACTAATGAGCTTGGATTGTCCGGCATGGAACGCAAGCAGGAAGCTCCGGCGACTGGGAACGGAGACATACCGGTCAGCGATTCATACTCCTCCTTGGGGCTGTGAATTCCCGAATCAGTGGCGAAGGTGAGAAGACCCTTTTTTCGCCTGCGGTACGTGTTCGGTGATCTCATGCGATCTCTCAGATGACGACTAAGATGACTATATCCATGAAAGTTTCAATGAGTATCCGAATACCATTCACGACCATCACACCTCCACAATTCCTTGATAGAACATTTTCAACACTTAGGATTATCGCCCTCGCTCTCCCTCATTGCCCCAGAATGTCTTCAACATTGCAACGTGTCTGTGCGCTCTCCAACTTAACTTTACGCTTGTCCCCCCGAACATAGAAAAAATATTTATGCCCCAGAGCCCGAATTGTTCGTGGGCTGAGACCTCATGAATTCTAAGATACTCATGTACTACTGTAGTACCATGCTTTTCTCGGTATATCAGATCGGAACAGCTCAGTGGCACAGCGCCACCGCTGGTGTGTTTAAAGACATCTGAGGCTGAGTAAAATGGTCTACGCACAGGCGAAATAGCATATAGTGGGTGCTAGGTACAGTAAGTACGATTGACTGTACGTCGACCATAGACAGAATTATGAGTGATGAATACGGTTCTGGGGATGTCTCCTATTAGGAATCCCGTGCCAGTGGCAGGGTCAATGACAAGAGCTCCAAGAAAAGGTTTGTTGCGTCTTTTGCATCGCGAGGGTCGGAATAGACTGCAGGAATTTCAACTGACGCGTTAGAAGCCGCGTTCGCGCTCGAGTAAGAATTTTTGCGAGGAAGCACTTTTCTCTTCTTTTTTTACTGGCCGACTTCCTTACAGTAATCGCCACTCTTTAAACTCTTCGGCATTGGTTCACGTCGTGGCCACGTTCGTTCAAGTGAGCTCAGTGTTTTGGCCCTTCCTCGTATTTAACTTTGCCCTTCTTGGCAGCGACCCTGGCAAAGTACGCCGTTTCCCCGAGACCCGATTCGTGGATGCGACGCTGCTCATCGAGTAGAATCTGCGATGTCACGTTCTCGATGGTGAGTCCCGAAGACGGCTCGGCGAGCACATTTTTGTCTTTCAAGTCCGACAGGGTGGGTGGTGGTGAAAGTAGGATGATGCCTGGGACCCACTCGTGGAGCAGCATGCGAAAGTTTATCGAGGCGTACGCGTCTCGTATTAGAGAGTTTATCTGGGGCTCAAGAGGTTCGGTGTCGGAGAAAGGGTGCTGTAATAGTAACGTCGGCATGGGGTATGGATGGCTTTGGATTTATGCCAGGCCGACAATTCGCCCCAGCATTCTTTGGCACGCGTGGCGCCTAGAGCGGAATTGAGTGGTCCTCGTGGCTCCCTCTTCAACGTTAGGACGATGCGCACGCGTGCTTCTGTGTCCTTGTGGTACCAGTCGGCATGTGCATCTGGTGAGGTCGTCTTGTCTGGCTCCGCAGCTGTACCATCGACCGCGGGCCAGAAATCATGGAGCTCAAGAACTATATGAACAATGGACTTCCGGCAGACGTCGTTGCTCCCGTCGTCCTCAAGATATCGCAGTGATCTGGGAGGGACTCGGAGGGACTAGGGTTCGACGTCAGGCATGGGGATATAGTACTGGAAGCGCTCATCTGATGGCAATATAGCTTTTGATTTGGAAGTGTTCGTTGCCTTTTTGGCGTAAGGGTAAAGGTGATAGTATTTGGCAAAATCTTCACGGCTGAAAGCAAGTGCAACGCTTCTATATCGACATGCAAACACGAGTCAAAGACAAATCAGCTGTGGTAACGTGGCCGATATCACCGTGTCCTTCTTTCCTGCGGTTGGTTGTGAGCAGAGGGAAAGCGTGTTAGCAGATGCCGTAACAATTCAACTTTGTGCCTGAATCGCCACGCGGCCGCACCGCTCGGCAATAGAGCTGGACGCAGATCGGGGCTAAAATAGAAACGTCGCACGCCTCTTCGTGCATCTCCCATGGTTCAAATTACTGTTTGCTCGCAAGAATGTGAACGCTGCCTACGCCAGTCAACACATGGGTCCCCATTTGCAAATGTACGCAATATGGTGGAGCATTGGTACACAACCATGCCACGCTCGGCCCTTTCGATCAGCCAGGGTCTTCTCCCAGGTCCCTGACCTAAGGACCTTAGAGACTGGCCGGATGTCACTTGGCAGCTCCCAATACTTTATCAACTGTTGTCAGCGTTCCCATTGGGTGGGAGATTAATTTCGCGGCCCCGCTTTTCCCGCCCTTTTGGTGGCGGTTCGTTTTCGTCCTCTTTGGGCCTGATTTGTTCTTCCTGTCGTCCAAGACGAAGGTGATATAAATATGTTGGTTTTCTGTGCAGTTCCATGAATCACTGGACTTGATTCTACTACCGTCAATCCATGACACTCCTTGCATTTGTCACTCTCCTCACTCTATCAATATCCTCCTCCTCAGCTGGGCCGTACTCGCTCGTGGACTCGTACCAAGGGGGCAACTTTTTTTCCACGTTCCAATTTTTCACCGGGGCTGACCCGACGCACGGACGAGTGTATGCACGTTTTCTTTTGTTTTCTGCTCTCTTCCACATTATGACGAAAACATACCGAAAGTAATTATGTTTCGCAAAACGTCGCTCAATCGGGGGGCTTGGCCACCGTGTCCGGAGCGGGTAACTTTATCATCCGCACAGACAACACCACATTCCTGAGTCCAAGCGGGCCCGGACGCAATTCGATCAGAATCATGTCCAACAAACAGTATGACACGCACGTTGCAGTGTAAGAAGGCCAGCCTCACCATCGCCACTCATCTTGCCTACTCGTGGCCGTCACGGTAGAGGCTGATTAACACCCCTCCACAGTTTTAATATTGTACATATGCCACAAGGCTGCGGGTGCGTGATGCGCCTTGTTATATCCGCGAACACTCAACGCGATCCTCTGCAGGACTTGGCCCGCCATATGGGAGGACGGTGCAAATTGGCCAACAGGGGTCTTTGGCTTTTCTTTGGCACCGTTGACATGTCGGCTTAACTGATGCATGTTCAAGGGTGAAATTGACATTCTCGAAGGGGTGAATGATCAGAGTTCAAACTTCGTCACATTGCACACTGCCCCTGGTACGGTTTCACACGGCGAGGCGTGCATTGTAATAAATTACGGAAACAGGTTGCAGTATGCCCCCGTCACGTGTCATGACTGGGTAGGTTGCTATGATACTTGTTGGAAAGGCTCAGTGCTGACCCCTCCCTCAACGTTAACCCAGTTCACACACGGGGCTGGACTGCAGTGCGGCTGTGAACTATAATGCAGGGTGCGGGGCGATGGTCCTTGATTCGCCTAGCTATGGACCTCCATTCAATGCGAATGGCGGAGGATGGTGCGGCACCCCTCAGTCTCCGTTAACGGCTACGAAATTTGATAAGGGCAACGCGCAGGTATGCAATAGAGCGCACGGACAATTATATCGCAGTATGGTTCTGGAACCGACATAGCCCGTCCATTCCGCTCGAAGCGGCAAATGGCTTTGGCTCGATCAATACGGACAATTGGGTGCGTCCGCTGTTTTGTTGGAATGCGTTCCAGTACCAATTCCGTAAAATAAGGGAATCCCAACTGCCTACTTCCCAAATACGAACTGCGACATTGGCTCGCGTTTTGGGCCAGCAAACATTATTATCAACATCGCACTATGTGAGTGGGTTTGTCCTAGGGCCGTTACCAAGCGTTAACTTGCCCACCGTTATGGTTACCCAGGTGGAGACTGGGCTGGAAATAACACCGTCTTCGCCGCGGCTGGGTGCCCAGGCACGTGCAACGGTACGTTGTCTCCTGAACAAGGTTTTTGGGTAGCCTTCTCTAAGAGATACTTTTAAACAGACTTGGTCAACAATAATCCCAGCGCATTCAGCAATGCGTACTTCGAATTCCCTTGGATTAAAGTTTACCAGTGAAGAACCGGCTTCTGATAACCACGGGACTTTCCGTCCTCGGCTAATGAAAGGCTAATGTGGCCACCTGGGGGAATGGGGGGGGGAAGAGAATGGACCCTACTTAATGTCTTTCACGAGGAATTCTTTAACGTCGTAGATTAAATCATGTGTTTCCACGGACAATGTACGGTGCATGGATTCTGGAGCCTTGTACTCACAGGATCAATAGAAAAGTCAATATCGATAGTGAAAATGAGAAAGGAGCGGAGGGGTTGTCAGTCGCCCAGTCGCACGCCGAGAGGCGCAGAGAGTTCATTTTGGCTTCATGCAGCGGAAGAGCTGAACGTGCCAGGCGGCGTCTCACGTCGAAATGACGGCTACTCGTGTCAAGGAAACACGCACAGGAAGGGCATGATGCGTGCTCCAAAAAGTATAGCTGGATGGAATGCCAGCTTGATGCCCTGAGTGCCATAGTGGCGGCAAGGCAGGTGCCAAGTCATATCATTGTCCACGCGCGTTGTTCGAGGCCCTGCAAGAAACGCGCGGGCTCAAACCCAGTTTGGTATATGCCTGCTGGAGTTGGCACCGGCGGCGGTGAACCGATGCGGAAAACAATTGTACTGGGTCCGAAGAGCACCGGAATTCTGTTTGTGATAACGCACAGGGTAAGTTACTGCCAGTGGCGATGGCCCATGGCCGTCACGGCAAAGGGGATGATATGAATAGCACGTGGCAACGAAACACAAAAACGTGGCCAAAGCTGACTAAGCCGAATGGGGCTCAAAGGGAGCTTTCGTGTTTAGTTTGAACGGTCGTTGTGGCCGCGTCTTTTGCTTTTTGTACTTTCACAACGCCCTCTCCATTGTCCTATTCTTTGTATTTTGCTTCCCTTCGCGACTGTCATGTCTGTGCTCGCTCTAACTTTTTTCACGCGCCCGAGCCGACCAATCCGTGGCGCCAGGTTATGATATATGCTGTGATCAGCCTCGAGGCAAATTTCCTTACCTGGTCCGCGACCTCGTTGTCTTCGGCCATCGCACCTTGTCTCGTGTAACGCAAGCCACGTTGGAAACGCGAGTTTGCCATTCTCGTGTGTACTTCAATTCACGTCCGACTCCGCTTCTTTGGTTCTATCTTTTGCTCTCGACGTCCCCTTCCGCATTCCCTTCCCTACCCATCTACCTCAACTCTACGCACCCTCCTCCCCAATGTCGACGCAATCGCCTCCTCTTAGCAGAAAATCCACAACTGGCACTTCACAAGGTATGCGTCTCTCGTTTCTCTATCACTTGTATTGGATCGATTGCGTGTGGGGAAACGCTCGTGTCCTCTCATTTGGTCGTTCAAATCTCGCCCCCTCGTATCCCCATTTTTTCAAATACTGTATGCGTCTTTGACTACATCTTTTTTTGCATACTTTTCTTTATCATTTTTTTTTCTTGTCATTTATACACAGACAGTCTTCAATAGCCTGAATGTATGCATTATCTTTATTTCCGTTTATACACTGCTCGGTTCTCCTGGTCGATTAACGCTGATCTCTGATTTCTCCTTCCCTTCCTCCAGGACTGAGTTCTTCCCCGCGCGAAAATTCTCCATCGCCGTCGTTCCGTGAACGTCAAAGGAATTCCCGTGGCCAATCAACCTCTACATTTCAAGGCCCGTATAACGGCCAAACAAGTCCTACTGCCTCCACTACCTCGTTTCATCAGAGACGCTCCTCCCCCCCTCCGTTGGCCGCCCAAACCGTCTCAGGTCAGATCCGCCGTGCTACTTCTCCTTTGTACCACAGCACTAGCAGAGGTGGTAGCCCGGATCAAGTGACCCCACCCTCTGCCACCCTTCATTCTACGAGTCAGGAAAATATCATCCATCAGGTACCCCCTCCATCGTCACACAATCACAGCCAATCCAATTTGCTACAGCTCAACGCTAATCAGATGACTCCTTCCTTGGGCTTTGCGCGACCTGTACCACGTGCTGCTCCTCCCCAGTTCCTATCCCTGGACGTTTTCCCAATGGCTGCTGAGATTATGGCGGATATCGACCAACATTCTTTGGCGGCGTCCGCAGGGATGTCGGGAGTGGCATATGCCGGGGGTGCCAATTCGGGCCCTATTTCGAGGTCTGCGCAATTCGAGCCTAGTTCTCTCCCCAAAGAATCTACCCTCGATCGTGTTCGTAATAGCGAGCGTCCAAGCCCGCGTGAGCCAGCTGGTGGCTCTGCTGTTGTGCAACGCCGTGATACCGCACGTGACAAGGATCGCGAATCCTGGGAGCGGGATCGTGAGCATCCCCGCCGCGGTAGCGTGAAGCGTGATCCCCCTCCGGCGATGCCCACTCAGCAGTCCTCTCCGAAGCTTGAGGTCAAGCGCACCGACTCCCCGCAGTACTTCTCTGCGCTCAATACGCCGGGCGACCACTCCACTTCTTACGGACAACTGGACCGTGAACTCCGATCTGCCCAGGCTGCTGCCCTTCCACCAAGCCCTCCCGCTGTCCGACAGAATGTGCCGTATATGGAACCTTTGCGTTCAACGCCTCCGTCCGTGGCTAAACTTGTCACACAATCGCCTACCGGCCAGTCCGTCAAGGCTCGAACTCCTGACAGGTCACTACCGGTTCAGGAGGAACCTGAAGAAGACGGGGCTTATGAACAACACGATAAACAAGAACAAGAGCGCGACCGTTGGACTCCTGGGGGCAGCGACTATGGGCGGCACGGCCACAGGCACGAGCAGGGGGCGCGTGACCTCGATCGCCAGCATCACGCCACTTCGTCTCCTACCCCTTCGTCAGACCTACTTCCCGAAGGGTTCGATCCTCGATATGATGCACGTCACGAACGTAATGGGCGAGAAAATCTCGGTCAAAAGCCGCGAAAGAACTCCAACGAAGCAAAGCAGGAGCGTGACGGCGACGAGGAGGAGGAGGACGTATCACGTTCTGGTCGTACACAGTCCCAGGACGAGGAGAGTTATACTCCACGCTCTCCGTCCGTGGCCCTGCCCCCTGAACGTAGCCTGGCTCGTGATCCGTCTGCGCATCCACAACAGCGGCAGCATTCCCAACAGTCCCAGCCACAGCCTCCACGTATTCGAAGTCGCAATGGCACGATGGATGCGCTCGGGTTACGCTCTTTCGACGCAGCTAGTTTCGAGAACACTCTTGAACACCTCAAGTCTCCTCCACCTGAACAAAATCACCGACCTTATCCGGCTCCTCAAGTCACCTCTCCCCATCAAATCCACTCGCCGCATCAGATACACTCACCGAGCCATGAGGAACCTGACCATTTCCTTGATGACCCTGCAGCTGCGTATTACCAGAGCTATCCTCATTCTCCGATGGCCACACATTCTCGCCCGGGTGCGCCCATTCCCCCAACCCCCCACAGTCATACAGCTGCGCCTTCACCGTCACCTCTCATTTCTGGAATGGGCCGTGCGAATGGCATCAAGCCCGTTCTTCCACCTTACAGCCCTGCTCCGCCTGTTGGTTCTCCGTACCCGTACCCTTTCGGACACATCCGTCGCGGACAGTCCTATTCTGGCTCATACAATGGAACCATGGATCATTCTCAGATGGATCCCAACGTCGTCCGTGAGCAGCTCGCGCTGCAGATGCAGATCTACGCGCTAAACAATGGTGGCATGGTTTCCGACTCGACACTCTCACCTTCGTCAACTCCATTCCCGGGACCTCAGTACAATCCTTGGGCGTTCCTACAGACGAGCAATATATTTGGTGGGAGACGTGGTATAGACTCATCTGCGAGCATGCATTCGAGCCCAAGTCATCAGCCCGTTTCGCTACCACCACTTGTCCGTCAGAGTCGCGAATTACGCCGACTCGAGCGTTCTCAGGACTTGCGCCGCCGGGCGAAGATGCATCCACCCCCGCGCGTTGAGAGTACGCAGCCTCGAGACACGAGTCCGGAGTTGTCCTCAGGCGAAGAGACTGCTGGAGAATCTAAGGTGGGAGGGCGTCAATCTGAGCTGCATCGTTATGCATCCCGGCCTGCTCGCTGGGACTCTAGCGCAGATGACGAGGACGAGACAGACGCCGACGCCGACGATGGAGAGTGGGTCGATGAGGACATAGGAAATGAAGGTGTCGCAGATGACCTGTTGCAGCTCGAATTCCATACCGAGTATGTTAGCAATCCTGAGAAGCGTCGCCGAAGGTGGAAAGTTCGTTGGGAAGCCCTTCTTCGTGCTGTGAGTACCCCCAGTTATCCTCGCCCCGAGATCATTTAGGCAGGTCTGACCCCGTTGTTGGGCTGGTGCCCATCATAGTTCCACGCACTCGATCGCGAGACAGATACTACCCTCGTGCTGCTCGCCGCGCCAACTCACACAGGCAAACACCACTCTATTGTATCCCGTGCGATTCGTCGCGATAGCGATCTGCTCGATTCAACCGACATGATGAACGTCCGCGCTGGGTTTGCGGAAGTCGCCGCCCGCCGCCGCGCCTCGCGCTCTTCGTCATTACTTGAACAGCTCTCGCGCGCTTCGTCGTCTCCGCGCGACGGGTCGCCTTCCAGTAGCAATGAAGCTCGCGAGGAGGACCTCCGCCGCGCGCTGGACACTGCTATTGGTAGTCTGCGCGCGCTCGGAAGTCTTTACGAGCAACGGGAGATGCGTTGGGTCGAGGAGAAGCACAGGCTCGACGATGACAAGGAAAAAGTCCAGCTGCTACTCAAACAGGTGCTCGGCGTCGGTGTCGTCGGTAATCTTGTGGAGACGGCGCTATAGCTGTGATAGCCACACTCTTTCTACTTTTTGTTACGTATTGCGTCTAGGCAGGTATACTACTTCCTTGCCCATATCTTTTTCAAACGTACTCTGTCGCGACAGAAAAATGACCGTCACGAATGTACTCTTACTACCAACGTCCGCAGTAGTACCTAATGGCCAACCACTTCCACGCCTGCCTCTTGCCTTTGCAGTTTCTTTTGGAGCGTACATTGTGCACTATTTTTGGCCCATCCGAGAACTCAACAAACACGATAAGACGCATGGATAGTATATCATGCATCATTGCATCATTTCTTATCTAGGTGCGTCAGCGAAAGTACGCGAGAGCGCTATTATAATACCTGGGTTCAGGATATTTCTAAGAGTTGTGCATGAAACGGGTCATACAGTCTCGTTGAAATAATTTCTATTTAGCCATAACAGACCGGGGACTCAGCAGCACGCCAATGGAGATTCGTTGGCACCGAGCAAAGGCGCCGTTACTTGGGCCGACTAGGCTGCAGGATCCGACTCGCCTTTACGGTGCGGTTACTGCACTTGGCACCGGCGCACTTCGCGTTGTTTGGTCGACTTATACTGCTGGCGGAGGCACCGTCGGGGTAGCATCGTTCGAGTTATCTTGGACATTCTCTGGGGCATCCTCTTGGGCAGTGGTGGCTTCCTGCGCTCGTAGGATTTCGACGGTCGGGGGAAGAAGCATGCTCATCAACTGGACGACGGGCGGCAAAACGTCGGCGTCCATTACGCGCCTCTTAAAACGCATCGGCTCGCTCCCAGTAATCAGAGCAGACCCCCAGGGCAGGGCGGGCGACTCTGAGTCGCGACTCGCCAGCGAGGGAACACAACTCCGCCCCAGAGGGCCAGGAACGACCTGCGGATGTGCGGCTGCGGCGGCTCGATGGCGACTCGCGCTCGCGGCATCTTGTTCAGGATTCGCAGGAGCGTCTCTCGCTGGTGGCGGCGGTGGCGGCACGGCGTCATCCACTGCGCTCATGTGGGGGAGAAGGGCGGCATTGAGGCCATGGAGGATGAGGATGAGGAGGTGGCATGCTGCAGGTGAGCAAAGGCCATTGTCCTTGAGCTATGGCGCGTCGATGTGCTCGAACAGTTTCTGGGCGTGGTCGGCGGCGGCAGTGGGGCTCGCTGGCGGGTCTCGTGCGCCATCTGCGAAGAGGAAGCGCACATAGGCGCG
>Ga0137397_10001824_pt1 | contig 14869 bp, 14 predicted proteins | sample czorhiz116metaG_FD_106658 | JGI IMG/M metagenome (GOLD analysis project Ga0137397, IMG submission 106658) | Vadose zone soil microbial communities from Angelo Coast Range Reserve, California, USA - czorhiz1.16 metaG | ecosystem: Environmental > Terrestrial > Soil > Vadose zone | place: USA... | reverse complement strand
TCAATCGGGTCAACGGTCACATTGCGCGCGTCTACAAAGCCCGTAATCAGCAACTCAAAGTTGTGGCTGGCCCCCTGTGTGCAAACGATAACCTTCCCAACATCTCCAGCCACAAACGTGTCTGCTGATAGATGCTTTAGGTTGGTCGGGCTAGAGAGCTGAAGGGTCTTGTTGAAAGATGTTGGCGCGGCCGGTGTGAGCGTCACGCGGTCGGCAAACAGTCTCAGATTGCGGTTCCACCAGTTCTGAAGTCCTTGTTGATAAATCGTATTGGTCCAAAACTGCGTGAAATCCGCGCCCGTTTCGGTTAGATAGATGTTGATGCCATTGGTAAATGGGAGCGGCAAACGGAAGTTGAATGCCCATGTCCCAAGACCAGCAGAGAGGGCCGGATTCTGAGATGACGTGATCTCGAATGCCTTTGTCCGAACCCGAAGGTTGGCAAAGCTGTTGGCGGGCTGTTCAAGGGCAAAAAGAGAACGGAGCGGGACTGACACGGAGGGGCTCGCCTCGCCATCATACTTGATATTGAAAAGGATACCAGCCATTGATGCGGTCACCCCCGGCGCAAGAACCATCGAAATATTCCTAACGATCCCGCTGGTTCCGACCGGACTATTGAAGATGGTCATGGGCGCGGCGTTGGTCAGCACGACATATTCGACAGTCGGAGCGAGTCGGATAATGTCTGGGGTCGTCGGCATCGGGAACTCGAACGGATGCCAGCCAATCTCTTGCGGTACCGTCAAGATGGGTCCGCTCTCGTCGATGGGGCCGCGCTCCCATTCCACCCCAAAGGCGTCCCCGTAATCCCATTTCCCAGCCACATCAATCAACTTCGCCTGAAGAACGAACAGCGCCGCCTTCTTCTGTCCCAAGTTCGCGGTTGAGATGATGCCGAAGAAGCCCACCCACTTCGCCACGCCTCCGACAATGCTGGTAGCCGCGATGTCGATGTTGGCCAGATCGGGCAGATCGTGACTTCTCCCCTGCATCCGTACCCCGAAGCCTGAAAGATCGGCGGCCGTCCCATCGGCTTTGAGGAACGTGATGATGAGGTCCTTCTGGCTTGAACTCACAACCGTGGCCACTGAGGCCGCGACCGTGATATCGGCTGCGGCCACCACGACCGAATGGCCGAGCGTCTGGGTTAGAGAAACAGGCGAGATCGAAGTCAAGACTTCCTCCTAGACGGGCAGCGTCCGCAGATCGGCCGTAGGCGAGGTCAGCGCGCTGATGACCCAGAGATCGAACGTGACCGTCGTGATGTCATTCGCCGGGCTCGCTCCAGCGTTGCCCTGCACCTGAATGCCCACGTAGGGACTGGTGATGAGTCCGCCCGCCGTGGCGGGGCGAATCTGAAAATCGTAGCCTCCGGCTTCTGTAACGTTGAGCGCGATCCCGGAGGTCCAGTCCGCTGTGAACAGGCTCACGCCCTGAGAAAGATTCGTCCCGTCAAAGGATACCTTTGCGAGCATGCCTTGGGCGGTGATGGCGTTACCGGCACCCCATACCTTCCCAAGAATGCCATGCGAATACATGGTGTCCGCCACGATGCCGATGAGCGTGAAAGCTCCGCCCGCCACGAGCGTGATATTCGAGAACCGTTGACGCTTCACCACTTGAGCCATTTCGATACCTCCCTATCCTAGACTGACCGCGACGATCTTGGTCGCGCAGGTTTGAGGTCCCAGCGAGTGCTCGATCTCGGTCACGATGAATCGCTTACCAACCCACGATCCATCGCTACTCGGCTCCGGGTAGCCACGGCCATAGGTATCCATATCTGCATTGAAGGCGATGACGTTGCCGCGTTCGATATCTGGTGCCCGTTCGGTCAAGAAGCGTATCACAACGCGCGGCTTGCTCAAAAGATCAATGAGGCGGTTGCGAATCTCGCGTGCCGTCTCCGTGCTGCGGATCGTCTCGCTGGAAATCTCCATCGGGTCCCGCTCTCCGTAGAGCGTGGCCGCCAACTCTAGAGCGGCCTCGCGCTCACCTTTAGGGCAGAAACCCACGTAGACATATGCGCCCACAGAGTCGTCTGATGGTAGATAGCCGAGCAACGGTGCGGCTGTCTTGATGTTGGTCAGCGTCGTATTACCCCAGCCGTTCGTCCCCGTTCGCCACCGGATGTCGAAGGTAGCCCCGGCCGGGTAGCCGATGACGAACCGCTCCTCCTCGACAGCGACATCCGATCCGACGTTCTGGATCGCGAGCCGTGTCGTCGGACGGATTCCCAGCATGGCGTAGGCGCTCGCCGCCACCGTGTTGAGAGCCCACGTTGGAATGCCGGTTTTGCTGATGAAGAACAGGCCCGTCGCCCGCGTGTAGGTCACACTATAGGTGCTGCTGATGGCGCGCATCGCCAGCTCTAGCTCGGCCGCGCGCTCCTCCATCGTCTTCGTCCCGGCCGAGAATGTCACCGTGTGCGCGCCGGCGCCATCGGTGAACTTGAAGGCATCGTTCTTTCCGGCCTTGACCGTGCCGCCACAGCCCACCGACCAATCCTGCGCCACCGATGCTTGAAGCGCATCGTAGACAGCGCCGATGGCTCCCTGCGTGTTGTAACTTCCGGCCGCAATGGTCGCAGCCCGCTCGGTCGTCCCATCCCACCAGTCGATCTTGTCATTGGAGCCGGTGACGCATACAAAGCTCTGATCGCGCTGATTCAGGAACTCGTAGCCGGACAGACTGCCGCTCCGGGTACAGCGCGTCTCGTAGAGAAAGCCCCGGGTCAAATCGTCGCTCAGGTAGCGCAGCGACACCGATGTCTCGATATCAGACAGTGAGGACATCGAGATGCTGAAGCTCTCGGGCGGCCCGAGGTCCTCCCGGCCGAAGGTGATCCTGAAGTTGGCGGGAGCATTGATGCTCCACGGCACGTACTTCCACTTGTTATCGAGATGGGAGAGGAATACCCAACCCAGCGAATCACGCATGAGCAATCTAAGCGTGTTGGCAATCGTCGTGTCATCCGACACCTTGAGCGTGAACGGCATCTCGCCCTTGCGCCACGTCTTCATTGCGTCACGGCCGTCCACGAAGCTGCCGTGAACGCCGACCCCGCGCTCGATGTTGGCGGCGGGCTCCTTGGCGTAGCCGACGATGACATGTTGGGCGATGTCGGGTGCGCGCTCTATCAGGGCATCTGCGGTTCCAGTGAAGTTGCCGGATGTATCGAAGGTGCCATCGTCGGCGTGGCCTTCCAGATTCGCAAAGTAATCTCCGGTGACTTGCGTGACGGCGGCATTGGTGATATCCGCCCATGCAACCGTCCACGGATCGCCGGGATGCTTCTTGATACGAACCCGAGCATGGTCCACCCGATATGGAGCAATGACCTTGCGCCCCGCCTTGTGCTTCACGTAGGCGCCAACGTAGAAGATGTCCGCCGACCCAGACGAGCCGGTGTCGAAGTAGACTCTGAGCGTGGTCTGAGGGAAGTCATATGGAATCTTATCGGGCGCTCCCACGGTCCCGTCCCAGATGGGGAGCGCCGTGTTCTCAATGAACGCCATAACAATCGAAGTGGACGCCGTCAATGTGATAATCATGCTCCCAAGAGTATGAAAGAGCCCGACCTTCAAAGCTGCGGCGGGGCTGGTGGAGCGATAACAGCAAACGATGCCAACGGCCACGGCCGGTCCTAGATTGCTCAACTGCGGGAGGATGTATTCGACCGCCTTGTTGGTCTGGTCGATGCGACAGTAACCGAGCGCATATGGATCGAGGACGGCACGCGGCATGCCGGGCGTGTAGCCACCATAGGACTGAACCGCCACAGGATAGACCGGCGCGTAGACCTTATCGAACTCGTCGGGGAGGTAGAAGCCAGAACCCGATGTCAACTTGAAGATGTCCCCCGAGGCGGCGTCCCAGACACTCACCTTACCTTCCTCGGCATAGCCGATGCTGGTACCGTGCGGGGCCGTGGCGGGGATGCCGACCGTCTTGACCTTGTGACCGGCCACGAGCGCCTGTCCCTTTGAGCTGCCCGCGCCACGCCCCACATCAACCACCACGCACCGCGCCGAGCCGCGAACGCCGTGGCAGATGTCACGGAACAGGTGGGTCAGCCCGGTTCCGCTGCCGGTCCCATAGGGATTCAGGAATGGCGGGACGGTGAGTGGTACGCCCTTGATGGCGCCCCAGCGGTGGGGAATAGCCTGTCCCACGGCGCTCTCCTCGGCATTCGGATGGTCCGCCTTGTTGACCCTCTGGATGATGATGTTGCGGTTCCAGTCCGATCTTTGTTTACAACTGAATAGCACCGCATCACGCTTCAACTCAACGGCATGAATGATGCCCTTGAATACTTGAGCCGCGTCGGCGAAGCTGCCGAGTGATGCCTCCCACAGCCGAGCCGTCACCGTGATGGCCTGCGTATAATGGGTGCGCAGGACGGAGTCGAGCGATCCGGTCGCGCCGGTCGAGTAGGCGAAAGTCCGATTCTCCAGCGAGAAACTGAATGTCGTCGGGACTACCTCGCTGGTCACGAACGCGCCCGGGGCATGGACGGGGCCGAATGCAAGGACCCCTTTCTGCCAAGCCTGAATACTGAACGCCCCTCCGGTCGGGGTAATGACTTCGCGTGTGGCAATGTAGAGCGTATCTGATCCACCAGAAGTGCTCGGCATCGACAGCTCGATCAGCCCGATCAGTTGTCGGCCGTTGTAGTTGGCGTAGGCAGCAAGGAAGGCGTTGGTCATGCGAGTGATAGCAGGTTGAGCCGGACGGAATAGAGCGGCGGCGGCCCGAAGGTCTGGGTTGAGATGGCCCTCATGCCGCTCACGATACACTCATGGACGGTGCCGGTGTGCCGGTAATAGACAAAGCTCTGCCGCGCGCGCCGCAAGAAGTCGAGCTGGGCGAGCGTGGCTGTGGAGACGGCCTCCAGCAGCAGTTGGAACTCATCGTGTGTTTCTCCGATGATCGTCACTACCGGACCCATCGCCATGTTCTCCGTCACCAGCGCCGGGTTCACGATCTCATGGGTCGAGCCGGGCGATCCGATAACTCCCGGGTCCACCTCCGGCACGATGCTGACGAACAGCCGCCCCAGAGCGAATGGCGCGGTGGCCGCGTCCGAGAACATGATGCGCAGATAGCGGAATGTTTCCCCGGCCCCTTCGATCATGGCATCGCGATAACCTCCAAAGGATGCGGTGGCGGCGCTGGCGAAGTTCGTGAAGGTCGCCGTGCCATCATAAGTCTGCCCGGCCGTGCGATAGGCGGCGTGGACCGTGAATGGGCGTGGGAACAAGCCTTCGGGCACGGGCTGGCATCGGATACCATGAAAACTAATGATCTTGATGGTCCGGTCGGCCCCGAGGTCGATGTCCAGCTTGAGCGCATCGGCACCAGAGGGCGGCGTGTTGCTCGTCTTCCACAGTAGGTAGCGGTCAGGGTTGAGGATGTTGGCCATCGGGAATGCCGCGTCCTGTTCCAGCGCGGGCTTGTTCGTGTAGGCCACATTGCCGTTGATGAGCACCGGAGTCACGACGCCGCCCTGAAAGATCGGCCCCATCGCATTGCTCTGGACAGTCGAGAAGCGCGTGTTGGCCATTAGAATCTCGAGGCCCCGCGCACGCTCTCGAATGCTTGCCGCAATGGAGCACCGGGGCTGGTCAACTGTTGGAATGCATCGAGAGCCGAGAACGACTGGAACACGAATGTGTTGCCGCCTCCCAATGCGCCGCCGCCATCGAACGATACCCCGCTCTGGGGCGCGCTCCCAGCTCCATGCCTACGGGAAAGAAAGCTCGTCCCGGCCGTGACGATGGACTCTCCGGCCGGACCGCCCACAACCCAGCCGATGAGCTTCAGGAATAGCTTAAACACCTCGGTCGCCACGATCTGCCCGACCATCTGGAGAAACATCTGCCCGATGGTCTTGAAGATGGTGGTGAGCGCCGTGGCAAAAGTTTGCCCCCTCGACAATAGATTCGAGAACACCGCCGAGAAGCCTTGTTGCATCCCCTGAAAGACGGCACCGATACCATCATGGAGCAAGGTGCCAGCTTTTAGCATGTTTTCAACCTCCGTCTGCCACGCCCTCGTCACATTACTGAACACCTCGCGTGTAGCAGTCCCTTCGGGGAATATCGACCGCTCGGCATTGGCCTTGCGCTCATCCATGATGCGCTCGATTTCATTGAACCTCTGCTCCTGAATCTTTTTACGCAACGCCTCCTGCTCGGCCAAAAAACCCTTCTCATCCGGCCCAACGAACATCTTTTTCTCCAGTTCGCCGAGCTTGGCAGCGGCTTCTGCGGCCTCGATGCTAGCCACCGCCGCATCCCTTACGGCTCTCGTCCATTTTGGGTAGGCTTCTGAAAGTTCTTTGACTAGAGCCAGATGCTTCAGCATTTTAGCATTGGATTCGTCCATGCCTTCATCCTGACCGGGCGGCGTAGCGAGCGCGGCCATATAGCCAGTGAAGATGGCTTCATCCTTCTCCTTCTTGGTCCAAAATGCAGCCTCGTTTTTTGGCTGAAGGCCCAGCTTCACCCGGAGGGCATTTTGGCTTCTCTCCCACCAGCCCTGGCTCTTTTTGTCCGCATCCTCGACCGCCTTACCAAATCTGTGAATCCAGTCGATGAGGCCGCTGATGGTATTGGCGATGTCCTTCGCCGGACCGACCATCGCCGACGCTATATCCAGCCACACACCGCGCCAGCGAATGCCGAGCACGTTGTAGACCTCGTGCAACTCCTTCGCCTTGGCTATCATCTTTTCGTCCATCAGTGCGCCGCTTTCGATCATCGCCTCACGAACCGCCCCAATGGTCGAGGACAGATCAAGGGCCACGCCGGAAAGCGAGCGCCATTGGCGACCGAGCAGCTCGTTGAGCAGGGCGTTTCTCTGAGCCGCGTCTCCACCCTTCTTGAATACATCGCTCAGTTGGATCATTGCGGTGAAGGCGTCGCGGCTTGTCACGCCCAAATGCGCCAGACGATCATGGTGCTGCTGGATTGCCTTCGACATGAACTGGAGCGCGGTCCCTGCTCCTTCCACGTCCTTACCGAAACGCTTATATGTCTCTTGCAGCACCTGCACGTTCTGGACAGAGGTGCCGGTGCCGCGCGCCAGCTTCTCAATGGCGATTGCTTGATCGGCGAAGTGTTTGGTAAGTGCGATAACCCCTGACACGGCCGTGATGGCGCCAGCCGTGAGGATACCGAACGCGCCGCCCGCCGAGGCAATGCGCGCCAATGGACCGGGCAGGGTTCCTAGTTGGGCAGCCAGATTGCGCACGGCGATGCTGGCCTCATCTCGGGCCTTGATGATGATTGCGACTACCGGGTTGACATCAGCCACCGAAGCCATCCACGTAGCAGCGCATCAGCAGATGCTGGATCACGTCCATGCCCATCGCCTCCGGCTTTGCATGGGCGAGAATGTCGGCCACCATCACCCTCCGATACTCACGCGACCCGCGCAGGATCGTCACCGGGAGCGATAATGCTCGCGGGTCCGATAGGTCCGGACTCGACGCCCGGGTGAGCGCCCGCAGCTCCTCCGCCATTGCCAGACCCTTCTCGCTCGCCAGTAGAAAAGCCAGCCGACTCGGCGGCCCCTCCCACATAGCCGCCGACCCGGAGAATGGCGTTCAACATCGCTAGCTTGTCTTCCTCATTGAGCACGCGGCCCGGCAGCGACAGCGAGTGTCTCGGTTTGGCGGGGTCGAACCAGAAGGCGGGGGATACCTCGTTGCCGTGCTCGTCATAGAGCACGGTGCACAACTCGATCAGCGGCTCACAGAAGGCAAGACTCTCGCGCGCTAGCTGTTCGGCCAGCGCAGGGTCACCTATCACAGGGTCCTCGGCCATCGCGTCACGCGGCTTCAGGCCCGGCAAGGATTTGGTGGCATCGTAGAACTTCATGTGATCGCGGTTCTCGCACCGCACCATGACCGGCGTGCCAGCCTTGGTCTTGAGATGCTTGAGTGCAACGATCTCGACCGGCAGCACCACATCGCTGACGACCGTGGCCTTGTCGTCCATCATATTCCTCCGTTCTTACGTCAGGACCGCCCCGAGGTTCCGCGCCCGGATGTAGAGCGCGGTGGTGTCGCTCGCGTTGTAGTAAGCCTCTTGCTCGCAGGTGGAGATGATGACCCCGTAGCCCGCGACGGGATTCGAGAAGCTGGTGATCTGGGCCGAGTTTGACCGCAACTCCAGCTCCCGATACACCACGCCGGTTCCGACAGCGGTCGGGTGGCGCAGGATGATCTTCGGCGTGACATTCGTGAACGCCTTCGCGGCCACGAACTGATCGAGCGTCGCGAACTCCTGCGTGAGCTTCCACTTGGCCACGATGAAATCGGTCCGTAGTGGCTCGTCCGGGTTGAGCGCCCCCATGTAGAAGCGCGTCTCATCGTGCGGGTTGGTCAACGTGACCTCGAAATCCTTGAGCCGTTGCGTGAACGAGAACGACGCCGGCTGGGTCGTGAGCAGCACCCCAGCGTTGCCGCTGAGCGTGACCTGCGTGGCGCTGTCCACCGTCGAGATAGTACGCCCGACCGTGGCACCGGCCGCAAAGAAGACCATGCCGGGCTTGAGGTTGAGGCTCGCCGGGGTCCATGTACCGAAGCCAGTGACAGGCGAGATGCTGGTCACCGTAGGCGAGGCGACGGCGCAGCTCATGGTGCACAGCGCGAGGCCCGGAACAGTGTCGGCCATGCCGTCGTTGAGGGTGACGGACTGGTGGAAGATGACAGGCAATGTCGCCGGGAAAGCCGGGCTGCCGACGAGCGACTGATTGTCCAGCTTATCCCGCGCCACCACGTTGAACTGACAGGTGAGCATCGCATCGGCTCCGGTCCCGGCCTTACCCTTGATCGTCAGGTCCGTGACCTTGGCGCCCACGAGCACCTGACACTTCGTGGTCGGCACGTCTCCCTCGACCATCTGAATACGATAGGTCTTGAGCGTCTGCCCTTCCTTGAAGATGTGATCGAATACGACCGTCTCACCACCCACGACACCGCCTGAATAGAGCCCGGTGACCGCCCTCAGAAGCTCGTTTAGGCCCTCATAGTTCGTTCGCACGAGGAACTGGCCCTTGTAATACAGGCCACCCTGATAGAGCGCCCGTCGGCTCTGTGCGTTGTAAAGGGACGGGTCGGGAATCACACCGATCACGGGGTCCACGTTCATGCTGATGACTTCCAGCTTATCTGTGGCCGTCGCGCCTCCCACGGCATAGCCCGACTCGGCGGCGAACTGGATGTAGCTCTTGTTTCCAAAGCCCGGCATGGGACCCTCCTACGGGGCCGTCAGGGACATTTCAAAATCCACGAACACTTCTTGAACTCCCACCGCGATCCCCGCCGTGCTCATGGCTGCATCGTAGCTGAAGTTCTGGCACCAGATGCCGTAGCCCCACGCGCTGTAGAATGTGCTCTCGGCCGCGTAGATGGCCCGTAGAACATCAGCCTTGAGATTTAGAAGCATTCGCAAGGCTACTGTCTGATCGGCGCCCCGGGCAAAGCACGTGATCTCAAACATCGCATGTGCCCGCCGTGTGACGGTTCCAGCATCCGCCGCCTGCATCTCGGTTTTGCTGTATTGAACGTATATCTGATACTTCATATCCGGCACTGGATCGGCTGGGAGCCCGGCATCGACGAACGGCTTCGAGGTCATCAGCCACGATCCAGCGACGCCAATCTTATTCATCTCGACTACGATGGCGTCTTGGATTCGCGCCTCAGAAACCTCGGTAGGCGGCATCTAAGGCAAGGTGACGAACACGTGCGTCAGCGCGCCGTCGTCCGCCTTCTGGACTTGGATGACTTTGTAGCTCACCCCGTCCGCCGTCAGCAGCGAGTTAGCCGCGAGCCCGGGCAATGCTCCCGTCTTGATGACCAACATGGTGACCTGCCCCATGACGCCGCCCGCCTGCCCACCTTGCCACAACGTCTGGTCCGGCGTCTCGATGATGGCTTTGACCGTGAGTGATCCGAATACTACGGAGACGCCGAACTCGTCCAGCATGAGCTGGATGTCCGACGCCCCGTAGTAGCTCGGCATTCCTATGCGACCTTCTTGGTTCCGATGAACGTAGCGCCCATGAGCACGACGCCGACCGCGACACAGACGGCTCGGACGTACCGCTTCACATTACGCACGTCGAAGTTGAGCGTGACGCTGGTATTCGCACCGGTCAGGGCGGCGGTTGTGATCGCCCCTCCGGCCGGGGTGCCAAACGTCGAGTTGTCGGCGCTATCCTCGACCCTGAACAAGCCGCTCGTTCCAACCGCTCCAAGCGAGCAGGCGAGCGTGACGACTCCCTCGAAGCCGACGGCTGAGATATCCACTCCGGTCCCGTTGACCGTCGCGGTGCTGATGCTCTGAGGGGGGACACCGGGCTGCGCAAAATCCCGGGCGTGGATGACGACAGTTGCGGGCATTTCGTTCTCCTTCTAGCCACGCTTTCGCGTGGGCGGGTCCTGAGTCAGAACCACCGGGGTTTCTCCCGACGGTATCTGTGTGGTCGTCACGGGCTCGGCTTTGGGTGCCGGAGCGTCAGCCTCCGGCACCTCGACGAGCCTCCCTTGCTGCACGAACTGGCGTGCCTGCCCCGGGTCAAGGTCCACCTCGTCGCCGGGGTAAACGTCCTTCCCGCCCGAGAGGCAGACACCTACCAGCACATGATACTTCATAGACCCTCCTTGCTTAGCTGGTCGCGCCAGTGGTCTTGACGAACGATTCGCCGCGCCGCACGAGGATGTCGCACATCTGGAAGCTGGTCACCTCGATGATGCCCTGCTTCTTGAGCCGGTACGGATCGACGATCAGCTCCAGCGCCCCGAACGACCCGATGATGAGGTCATTCCAGTTGCCGAAGATGTTGCCGATCTCGGTCCCGCCCGTCCGCTCCGAACCAGTCATGGTGCTGCTGATCTGATTCGTCGCGACGGCCTTATAGCCTGCCGCCTGTCCGTCCTGATACGTCCCGGTCCAGATCGGCCGACCCGCTGCCGCCGCCGGGAAGTCGAGCAGCCCACGCAGGTTCGTCGCAATGGTCGGATGCATCAGCCATCCCAGCGTTCCAAGGTAGGCGTTCAGACCGGCGAGCAACCCCTGCATGGTGAGCATCTTCGCGTAGGACATCGCACCGCCGATGGCGGACGGCGTCACCCCCACGGCCTTGTAGATGCCGGTCGGTTCACCCGCCGACGCGAGCCCATGAATGGCAGCCCGGTCGATGGCGATGGCGTGAATCAGAGCCAACTCTTCACGGACCATTCCCTCCACGTCGATGCTCGCCTGAAGGAGCAGTTGACGTGAATAAGCCGCCGACGCCATGAGCGTCTTCGGTGCAAGCAGGGCCAGCCCGAGCGCGACATCGGAATCCGCCACATCCGCACCCGGGTTCTCTCCCACCCAGAAGGCCGTCATGGCACCCGTCTGCTTCGGGAATGCAATGGGCGCCGTGAGACCCGAGAGAGTACGTGCCCCCAGAGCCACGACGGCCGTGTAGTTTCGGAGCAGGGTGATGAGTTCTCCCTGCTGCTCGAACACGACCTCCATGCCCTTACCCACGGTGGGTGATGCGAGCGTACGGGCCTGCATCGAACCGAGACGCATCGGCACCATGACGCCGCCACGCCGTGTGATCGTGGGTGGAGCCAACCGGACGAGTTCCTGATGAACTTCAGCCTCCAGCCCTTCAAACTTGCCGCCCTCGGCGAGATTCGCAGCGCCCGTGATCGCGCGAGCGTAAGAATACGCCTTCCGATCCTTCTCGCTCAGTTCGAGCGTCTCGGAGTTGGGCTGGGCGGTGCCCTCGGTCTTGCGCAGCTTGAGAATCTCGATGGCCACCTGACCCGGAGTGAGCCCACGCTTGAGCCAGTCTTCGGCATGCTTGCCGACACCATTCAGCTCGGAGATAGCGGAAATCTCTGCCACCTCCTTGTTCCGGGCTTCGAGCGCCTGCTCGACCGACCGGGTCTCGGGCACCACCGCCGCGCGCGGATCGTCGTCTGCGACCTCGATGACGGCACCCTTCTCGTCACGAACCTTCTTCATCTTACGTCCCTCCTCGACGGTTGTGCCGTCTTCGATGATGACAGGCGGACGGGCTTCCCGCCCACCATCACGCCCGACCCCAACGGTGGGATCGGCCGGTACGCCAACAACGCTTAGCTCCATCGGCTCCCATGCGGTCATTCGCCACAGGTCACCAAGGTCTGCATTCTCTTCAACCTTCACGGCTCGCGTCGGGAGATATCCGACCGAGATATTGGATCGAATACCATCCTCGATGTCCTGCTGAACTTCCTGTGCCCGGTCGCTGCGCGAAAACCTGATGATCGCACGCAGCACCTTGTCGTCGTCAAGCCGGGCCGATTCGATGACCCCGACCGGCGCCCCCCGGTGCTCTTCGAGAACGTTGGCCGCCCCGCTAGTGAACCGCTTGAGATTGACGCTCTGGGTCGAATGATCGAGCACCTCGCGCCAGATGTAGCCGAAGAAGTCTCGGGTCACCTCGTACTCGCTGCTGACCGCGACCTCGAAGCGCGGCATGGCATCGGCAGCCGAGCGCACGGCGCCTTCGGCCACCGGAGCATCGGGTAGGCGTCGAATCTCTTTGACGGGGAAGAACCGCATCCCCGGAGGGCCGGGGAGTTGTGTCTTGCGCTTGGGCATCTTAGTGCCTCCCATTCGATAGTGCTGCCAGAACCGCCGCACGCCCGGCCCCGCCGTTCGCCGTAGCATCGGCCGCGCTGGCCGCCGCGTCGGCGGATTGCGCATTGGCCGTCGGGGAACTCGGAGACAGGCCACCGTCGATCTTCACGCCCTGCTCGGCGGCGATCTCCTGTTCCTCTTTCAGCTCCTCGATCAACTCCTCATAGTCGATACCGGCTTCGGAAAGCATCTGGGTGCGCGAGGCCAGCCCGTTGGAGATTCCGATGACCCCACCTTCGGTATCCTTGAGCGGATCAACCCACGGCCAGCCTCGCGCAGACCATTTCACGTCCTTGAAACGCCGTGCATCCCGAGAATCCAATACCAGATCACCCGAGAGCAACGCCGCGTTCAGCCACTCGTTATAAACCCGCGTGCGAAACGCCCGCGCCCACCACTCCTGAAGCGTGCGCCACGTATCGCGTTCGATGAGGAGGCCGGAACGCATCGAGGAATAGTTGACGGATTCTAGATCGCTGGTGAGCGCATTGTACGAGACACCTAGGGCGCTGGCGATCTTGCGCAGCATGGACTTCGTGAAGGCGGGGAAGGCTCCGGTTGGATGGGTTGGGTCCCACGGTTGAAACTCCCAGCCAATCGGGAGCTTCTCCATCGTGCCGGGGTTCGCATCCATTTCCTCCGGCCCCGCCGTCGATGGGGCTCCCTCGCCGTCCGCAGCTCCCTTATTGAAGAAGAAGCCCATCTTCGCAGCACCGGCCCGGGCCGCGACCAGCTCAGCCTCTTCGTAACCTTCCAGCATGCGCAGCGCGATCATCACCGGCAGGAAAATCGTGACGCCCCGGGACTGATTCACCCGACGGGGTCGATAGAGGTGAATGATCTGCTTGGCCGGGATACTGGTCCGGTCCGATCGACCGAGCTGCTTATACATGGCATCGAACACGCTGTATGAGACCGGGCGCCCATAGCCGTCCACCTCGATGCCCATGCGCACCTCGTTGGACCCCGGTTCTGCCCCCCGGTTGTGCAGGTCGTCCACGAGGTCGGCGTCGATGGCCTCCAGCGCCATGCCGTAGGGCAAGGCCGGGTCCAGCCAGATACGCACGAACGCTTCTCCATCGCGCCGCTCGGTACGGAGAAGTTGGTGCTCGAACTCGACGAGGCTGAACTTCCCGTCCAGCGTTACCGCCTGCGACCAGTCGGCCCAGCCCTCCTTCAGCTTATCGTTGATTTTCCATGCCGAGCTGCCATCGTTGTTCTTGACCCGGGGCTGGTGTTTGAACCCGTGTGGGCCGACGACGTTGCCAGTGGCGAGGTTGAGGTAGCTTGCGACCCACGAGTTATTGCGTTCCATCTCGCGGGCACGGGCACGCAGGCGTCGAAAGGTCCCCTTGACCTCCTGATCTGGCGACATGCACGACGCCATCCAATCTAACGTCAGACGATTCATGGCGGCACCCGCCGTCGAGTTGATCGCGGCAATCTGCTCCTGAGAGAGAGATGGCCAGACCAGCTCGCGCCATGCGGCCTTCAACCGAGAGCCAAGAGACGATGGCTTCTGCTTCATGCGTCGAACCTCGTGCCGGTGAACTTGATGAGCACCGGAGTTGAGAACCTTCCACCCGCCCGCACGGATCGAATCTCAGAACGGAGCTGATTGCGAAACCGCATTAGCTCGTCCAGTGAATAGTGCTCAAGACTCCGGCCAGCGATCTGGTAGCGGAGCACATCGGTGGAAGCATTGCCCTTGAGGCGCGCTTCGACGGCGGCCAACGTCGCTTCGGCCCACGCTTGCATGTCGCCCGTCACGGCGGCGGCGATGTTCGGCAGCACCTCAACCCGGCCCCGGGCGACCACGATCACGGTTGTGGTCTTCGAGACGCGCTCCTCCCACTGGTAGTTGCCAGCCGTGAGCGGCGCGGTGTCGGTGGCTGCGAACGTGACGATGAACTTGTTCCCGCTGACCGTCGCCGTTGCGCTCTCCACGGAAGCCCCGGCGAGATAGGCCGTCAGGCTCCACCCATCGGCCGGAGAATAGTCACTGAACAGCCGTTCGTAGGTGACGGTTTCTCCGCTGGCGAATGACGGTGGCATTTCGATGAGGACCGGCGCAGTCATGGAAACCAGACCTTCATGGAGCGGGTCGTCAACGGCAAGTCAACATTGCGTGGAATGGGGGTGCGGGGGGGGGGGGGGGGGTGGCCGGG
>Ga0137397_10001820_pt1 | contig 14881 bp, 24 predicted proteins | sample czorhiz116metaG_FD_106658 | JGI IMG/M metagenome (GOLD analysis project Ga0137397, IMG submission 106658) | Vadose zone soil microbial communities from Angelo Coast Range Reserve, California, USA - czorhiz1.16 metaG | ecosystem: Environmental > Terrestrial > Soil > Vadose zone | place: USA... | reverse complement strand
CCGCAATCATGACCCTATTACAGTTGACATCCTCACAAACATAGTGTTGGCAACCCTAGAAACCTATTGTAAGAGTTATGCAATTATGAACACGTATGATGGCTCAAAGTGGGATTGTGTAGCTTCAGGAAGACTGGGGCAAGACGTTGCTGCGTAGGCAAGCACCCAGAGCGACATCCACAGATGACGTCGACGCCTACAATAATTCCATATGTGAAAGCTTCGTGTATGCGTGCGCACTAAACCTAGTACCTCGATGTATTATACAAATGCATGCCCTGTCCGCCTCGGGTTATAAGGTGAGAATACATACAAAACCAAAGATCGCGTGCAACGACGTGCCAAACGCGAAAACGACCGAAAACTGGGGGGGGTTACAAGTACCACTGGCCACTACGCAGACTGATGCTGCAAACACGACACCCACGCATACCACATCATCGTCTGCAGCTGGAGCACGTCCTCCTTCCACATCCGCTCTAAGTTTTGCGCGCGAAACTCCTCGGTCAAGCGTGCGCATCGTTCGATATTCTCCGGGCTGACAAAATCCGCCGCTACCTTGATGCAGTCCGACAAATTGCACACCTAGCAGAACAAGCTGCGTCAGCGACCGCGCTCTCGATCCACGTGGTACGTCGGATGAAGTATACCTGATGCGCGCACCCAGCTGGGATGAATACCGCCTCGCCTTGCCTTTGAATGATCTGATGGCTCCTTACGCCTGTCTTGGCGTATAGCTCGGCGCGTAGCTGTTTGTTGAGGTAGAACTGTTGCGAGTGAATGGGATCGATCCCACTGGCCAGCTTGAAGCGATCAGTCAGGAATTTCCTGATCGCTGGGGCGTCCTCTGCACGGAAAAGGTCCCACCGTGCGCCGCCGGGTGTACCGTCGGCACACAGTTCTGTATGCACCATCATATTCACGGCGTCCGCCATATCCATGTGAAGCCGCGTTGTGCCTTTAGAGCCTTCCGAGTCCTCCGTGGCGAACGCATTGTACATTTTTGGGCCTATCAAACGAGTATTAGCCTATAATCTACTAAGAGGAAATGTCAGAGCATACCGAGGTCGGGGGCGACGACGTCTGGGGGAAAGTGCGACGCGATGTTAAGCACGCCATCGCGGCGACAATAACTCGGAATTGGCACGGCCCGGGCGAAATCGTCGTACAGCTCTGGAAACGCACTCTTGAAATCCGTCGATGGTGGCCAATCCTTCAATTTCCACACACGGGAGTTGTCTCGTTCGCTGTATTTACCGAACAAGGCGAAGAACCAGCCAACTGTGACCTCTCGTTTGGCTTCTGTGATACAATCCACGACCACGCAGCTATGATCGCCGTATCTCTCAATGAAGTATTGGGGGGTCCATTTTATGTCGAATTTGTCAAGAACTCCTTTGACAATAAGCGGGCGCCCCTCGACCCAAACTTGTCGAAAAGTTTCCTCTGTGAGCGTCGAGTCGTTGAATGTCACTGTCGGATGAAAGGGAGTATCATCCTCTGGAACGATAGGGTTCGTATATAGCGCTGGCGACTTCGACTTCAGTCCTTGAGACAGTTCAGATGCAGAAGTAGATGGCGAGATGGGGAGGAGGGGACTAGACACAGGCTCCGAGGTAGAGGATGTCGTAGCCTCTTCTATGTCGGGAGGAGTATTCTCTACCTTCACGAGAGGTATGACGTCGCCCGTTGATGATGGCGTGGGGATAATCGGTGGTTTTGTGGGCGTGCCCTGGACGGGTGCTAAAGTTTCTCGAGTCGGTGGCGATGAGACGGATGTCTTCGCCTCGGGGGGTGATGACGGTTGCTTGTTATTTGGAAGGTGAGGATGTGCAGCGACAACGGCGGCAAGTAAGTCAAGGGGAGCCAGTGAATCGCCGGCGTCAAGTGGTGGTGGGTATTGCAACTCAGGAGTCGCTTTCGCTGGGGTTCGCTCTCTTGAAGGGCCCGCATGCTTGTCTTCGTTCAGGATGGCGTTCATCTCCTCAACAGCCGAGCGAAGTTCCGACTCTGCGAAGCGCGAAATGGGAAAGAATTGTTCGGAAGAATGGCTCTCGCGGGGAACGCAAGCAACGAGACGTTTCTCAGGATCACGGCGATCTTTGGGCGCGCTCGCTGGAGTCGTGTTTGGAGGTATTGAGCAGAGCTTCGCGTAGCAATCTGCGCACGCCTCGCGCCCACATGAGCGACACATCCACGACAGAGAGAAGAGGGACGTCAAGCAAGTGTCTGGCGCATTCAGTCGGTAGCGTGTCGAAACAGAGAGAGCGGGGTTCCTTACCGCATGTTGCGCGGACATCGACCTCACGAGGCCGGCAAACAGTATCCTTATGTTCAAAGTGCTTGATTTCTCTTTGAAGTACTGGCAAAAGCCCCGCCGCGACAACGCGCTTTTCCGTGGAGTCAGCGATGCCGTGGAAAAGGCAAAACGACACGACACCCACCTTGATGGCATCGACATGCTCTTTCCGCAGTTCCGTGTTCCATGAATGAGGAAACTTGACCCGCCCCAGCGTCTGAGCGGGTTTAGTTTCGAAACCTACCCCGCGACATGCACCGGCGGCGTCGCGTATGATGTACCGAATGTCGCGGAAGCGACAGGTATCCATCCCGTTGCGACGGGAGCACGAAGTACACCTCGAGAGTTTTGCGTCTTTATAGGCGGTAGCAAGGCAGAATTTCTCTTGCATCTGAATTCGTAGTCCTGGCTCCGAGTGTGCTGAAGACAGCGTAAGAGCCCGCCACACGGTCATGTATATCCTCATGCAGAGTCCGACTCACGGGATGAGGAGTCGATTGAATCAGATTTCATACGCTTTGAAGAGGATGTCTCTCCAGCACAGAGGGCGGCAGAGAGCGCTCGTTTCTTGCTCTTGCTTTTGGCGGCCGGCATGGTTGGTGTGATGGGCGGGCGTGGGTGTGTTATGGGGGCGGAAGCGGGAATATACAAGAGGACGCCGCCCCCGCTTACAGCGGAAGTAGCGGCCCGCATTTCCGTACATCACGTAATCGACTTGTGGTGCATTGAACGTGTGGTGTTGTGGACAACGACAATTGAATTCGTCGTTACACAACTAAAGTATGAAAAAATTCACGCTTGAATAACAAAGACATCCGACCGTAACAATACGTGTATGAGAGTAAAGGTTGACCACACATCTGGACGGCGTTTACTGTATTTCCCACGTGGTGGCCCTGATAAGCCTCATTTTCCCGCCGCCGTAGCCTTTAGCAAAGTTGGCACGACATGGCCAGTAGTCTCACAGAATACCTTGATTCACAACAGGAGCTTGAGAAGGAGGCTGCTTTGGCGCTTCCATTCTCATTTTCTCACTGTACTTACCCCCGTGGCCACATCCGCCAAGCTGTCTACCTCTGTCTCACCTGTTCTTCCCGACGCGGCATCTGTTCCTCCTGCTCTATCGCCTGCCACACGAATCACGAACAACTCGAGCTGTTTCCAAAGCGCAAGTTTCGTTGTGACTGCCCAACTAGTGCGCTCACAGTGCAATGTTCGCTTCACAAGGTTCTGGAGGCTCCGAATGAGGATAACGAGTATGGTCAAAACTTCGACGGCAAGTTCTGTCGCTGTGGCCGACCGTACGATGCAAAGTCAGAGCGGGAAACAATGATCCAGTGTCTCGCCTGTGAGGTACGCTTGTGGGATATTTCACCCAAGATCCTCACTAATGCACTTTTTTTCAGGACTGGTTACACGAATCTTGTCTGAATTTGCGTACTCGTCCGCCATCTCGCCTTCCATCCCCCGCGGCCTTGGCGGAAGAAAATGGCTTCGCAGAAGTCGATCAAGCCGATGATTCCCACTCATACGCGTCCTCTTCAGGCCTTCCACGTCCCTTGATCACGGCTGAGGATTATGATGCACTTGTCTGCAGGTCATGTGTGTCGCAAATCCCTATCCTGCAGGCCTGGGCTGGGACACCAGGGGTCGTCATGGTTGTTCGTGATGACCCTGCCTCGTCATGGGGGATCATCGGCGCTCTCCAGGAAGAAGATCTTGTCATAGATGACGGCCCAGCAGCAGAGGGCACTACCTTCGCTCATATGGAAACACCCGAGTCGAATCATACACGCCCGCCTATCCGACCTCTATCTGGAGATATTCCACCACCACAACCAGACCACGATACTGTACAGGGGAAAAAAAGAAGCTTAAGTAACCCTCCCCCTCCTGCCGATGGCCCAAGCGTGAAACGCTCGCGCACATCCGAAACATCTTTGAACTCTTCTCAGAAGGTTTGCCTGGCACCAACACCGCACCCCATTGCCCAGGCGGTTCTCGCACAGAATGGCGCAGAGACGCTGGGTGCAGGCGACATCTTCCTCTCAGGAGACTGGCGCAAGCGATGGTGCCGGTGTGACTCTTGCTTTCCTGCGCTACGTCCATATCTCCTAGAAGAGGAGGAAATTTATGAACCGCCAGAAGACCCAGACTCCCGTGAGTTCTGATCGCCAATAATCGCAAGAAAAGCTAATAATAGTATTCTAGAGCTATCGTTGGAGGAACTGGGACTACGTGCCCTGGATCGTCTCCCGCGTGACCGTGCGCTCGACGGCATTCGCGCTTTTAATACTATGAGGTATGTTGGTGATCATGTCTCTGGCGGTATCCAGATAGATTATTCTCCAGAGATGACCTCAAGAACTTCCTCAGGCCTTTTGCACAGGAAGGCAGAGAAGTCGCGGAGCTCGATGTCCGCAGGTTTTTTGAAACACGCGCAGAGATTACGCGTACGGGTCAGGAGCAATGATTTGGACCTTCTATCGCATTATATCGACTATCGTCGCATATGCATCGATGCTGGTAAGTGCTATCGCTAGCTGCTTATATGCGCCTGAGTCAAGTAAAGGCCTGACGATGGTATCGTATCGATGTCTCTCTAGATCTAGAAAAGGTCCTGAAACCCATCCCGTTGTCGTTCTTTCTGACCCCAATTGCTACCTCAATAGAAAAGTATCGCCGCTGTATTTTAGGTGTACTTCACTGCCAACGTGTACTATCAACTTCATTCAATCTACTTATGGTTTACTCCCCGAATTGATGGAACCGTGATCGAGTTTCCACTGCTCGGCATGGACATCTCAAGGCCTGGGGAAATTTAAATACTTCGACCACACATTCAGCCAGAAGTTGCCGTGGTGACATTCTACACTCGACCGTGGAGGCACCATTATCTTGACCTTGGCTATTGAAGGGACTCATTCGACGTGATATTCCATTGGCGTTGTCGAGGGTGCATTTGTGACGGCATTCGGCCTTTCCGGATGTCTAAGTAGATGCGGGAAAGACTGCAGTACCTATGCATTGAAATCGAATTTGAATGACTGAACTCCCCGGAACTTTGTGCGTAACGCCGGAGGCCGTGAAGTGAGCGTGCATATGTGGTTGAGACTCTTGGGCAGCCGCATGCATGGCGGTGAGGAACTTGAACGTGAGATCATGCGCTCATCATGCATCATGAACCATTCAAACCTCTCGGACACACAACGCACGTAATACTTTACTTTCTGACTTCACAAGCCTACATTAGCACATAGTCGATGAGCGCACGAATCATGGGAATGAATCGTCGAAAACAAGGTCTCTTTTGAAAAAAACACCCGTGAGGAAGGCGCTCTCATGAAACTGCTGTGTGACACTCACTGATCATACAAGTTACAAGTAGACGTCTTGCTAGCGTGTTATCCCAATCAAATGCCATCTGGTCCTTGCATTGAACCGACAGGAAGCCGTGGCCCAATCCTCCTAGAACCCTCAACAGTGAGGTTCCAGGACCGTCCTTCCAGGTCATCCACTGGCCCCATCCCTGCTGTCTCTGAACTGCAATTGCATTGAACTGTATTGGGGGAGAAGAGTAGAAGTTGGGGTCGGAAGATTAGGAACAAGAGTACATTGATGGTGCCGGAGAGGTTGAACGTAGATTCACCAAAAAACACTGCTGCCGAGTCTGAGTCGTTCGCATTTTTTTGCGACCAATGTGAAACGAAGAGAGGGAGGACGACAAAAGCATATGCAAGTGGATAGCTATATGAAATTATGTGTCATTTCAGACAAGACAAGTATGACGGCTCACAAAAGCATTCCCAGGCTAGCCCGCCTCTGTACATATGCCATCTCATGCTCAGTGTGGGATAAGCGGAACTTGTACCATCTATCACCAATCGACAAGCGACCCTCCGTCCATAAATACAGTGGGAGATACATCACCACCGAAGCAAATAATGCCACCCACAACCATACATGTTGTCCGGCCATGCGTTCTCTTTGGAATCGAGGACTGACCCAACACCAATACTTTGCAGATAGCATGAGTGAATGAGAAAACAGTATGAAAGAATAGTGGTTGAAATAACCTACGGGTACAGGTACTTCATAATTCCTGTGGGTCCCATTTTCGATGCCAACCCAGAGCACAATGAATATACAGGTAAGGCCAACAAGGCCGAAGGCAAAGCCGCATGCTTTACTTCCTATCCCCCACAGGGCTGCGATGAATGTGTGCACAGCAAGTATCTGGTACGGTGTGCGTCAATACATTCTAAAATCAAATAGCCTGTGACAACAGGGGAAGGGCACACGAGAGTGATCAACGCAGTCCCAACTGCACCTATATGCTTAATGATGCCTTGTGCCGAGCAATAGGGTCCTGCTGTAACTTGTCCATCGTGAACCCAACGGACATTGAGGATACCGCCCACAGCCTGAATGGTACCAAACATAAAAAGGGATAGCTGTCATAAGATCAGTATCATATCGCATGGGGGGTTGAGCATTGGCGACTACGACATACCATGTAAATGTCAGCAGGAGCCCGAAGCAACTTCAGGTCACCATTCTGGAGTGCCTTTCGATGACGTAGGACATTTCTCTGTATAGAATCCAGTCAACTGGACAACGACATGAGAGAGGGTCGAGACATGATACCCCGATTAGAATATGAATGATGAGTATGCAAATGAAACTTATGAATGACGCCTCGGCTGTCAGCTATACATATTCTGGGTTAGGAGACAACACCTGACGGAAGGCAGAGAAATTGTATGCCCACCGCCAGACCAATGCTTTGGCCATGTGTCAAGCACGGTGTGGGACTGGTCAGAGACAAGCTCTGCTGATACTGTTGTGCATTACAGGTAGTCCCATTGACGCCTTCGGGTGTGATCATCTCTATCACAGTGGATGGGATGAAAGAAGCTATTGAGCGTGTCCTCAGGGCAGCAGGGCCCCAACCATGGGTTTTGAAGCAGCAAGGAAAGCTAGAAAAGGCACCAGGGACCTCGGGCTGGGTGTTGGCTGTCAAGTGTGGCAAATATCAATGTCACAGGGACAACGCCCCCTCTGGCATAAGCCATGAAGGAGCCAGTAAGGCGGACAATGGGGACTGATCACAGGACGCATATATGGGAGTCATATAACGTTCAAGTTGATACCAGCCATGAATATGAATTTTGTTAAAAGATCACCATGTCCTCTTCCGTTGAGTGAAGAGAGTGGGGCCAATGGCGATATATTTTCGGCGACCGCCGACATGGACACTATTAGAGGTATCCTAGGGCGTAAAATGTAATTTGCGACGTCGAAGCTTTGAACTTTGAAGCTTGAAGATCCGAAAGCAAAAAACAACACTATACATGGACACACTTCGCTAACAGGCCACTGGCAGTGGGAAGGCCAGCAGCACATATATTCAATTAGCCAGGTGCGGCTCATGTACCTGGATATCATCGTGTTTCCTCGAGCTTTTCATACGAACGGACCTGTGAACATCACAGGCTGCCGGTGTAAGGCGGTGTTGAATGGAATCATTTGCGCGGATCGATGATTGATGCCTAAACCGTGCCGCACCTAGTACCGTACTAGTAGCACACTTTACTCTAGAGCACGGTCATTGCGGATGAGCTACTAGTAGGGTCTTTCAAAGTTCCATTAAATTTTCCCATTAATTTTCCCATTAAGTTATTTTCTGGGCCGAAATTAAATTAATTAAATAATGGTCAAAAATCATGGTACTTTGAAACCCCCCCTGTTTTTAACAATTATTTGACCATTATTTATTCCATTAAAGTTCATTTCTATGACAAATAATGTAAAACTTTCAGAATAAAAGTATTTTTTAGGGTTGAATTATCTTATCAAATCCATTATTTAGTTAAGTTGATTTTGACCCAGAAAATAACTTAATGAGAAAGTTAATGGGAACAAATAATGGCTACCTTGAAAGACCCTAGTGATTCGGTGAGCGATGAAGGAACATGCGGCTGGTGGTGTTCGAGTTACCGTGGCTCATTCAAGTTGGCACTCTAACCCGAAACCCGAGAAAACTAATCGGGGGAATGTGTGAAAGTCAGAACTCCTTCCATGAGATGAGATGGATACCCTTTCGTCATATCACGGGACACGGTGGTACTTACTCCCAGAACACATATCACAGCGACAACCACAAATGTCAGGCTCTGAAGGACCAGATCCTATCTTACTCACGCTCTTCGCGAATCGCTTTATGAGCGTTGCTGAGGCTATGGGTCGCTCACTGCAGCAGACCTCTATCAGCACAAATATCAAAGAACGCCTGGACTTTTCGTGCGCATTGTTTGCTCCGGACGGAGATCTGGTTGCCAACGCTCCCTTCATCCCGATTCATCTGGGGTCCATGAGCTTGTGCGTCTAGCGTGTTTCTCTCCCATACTCTGGTCTTGAAGTTGTTTGATCATGGTAGTGCCGTAAAATACCAAATGAAACTTCATGGTGATGATCTCAAGGAAGGGGATGTTATAATGACGAATTCGCCTCATGCAGGGGGATCGCAAGTCCCTTTATATTCTCCCTCCCCTCTGTTTATTACAGCTCGCCTTGTTACAGACATCTCCCGGACATCACCATAATCAGTCCTGTTTTTCATCCGGAATCCAAAGAAATCATCTTTTTCACCGCGTCGCGTGGGCATCACGCCGACATTGGCGGTATTTTACCTGGATCGATGCCCCCGACCTCGATAAATATCTTCGAAGAGGGTGCTGAGATTGTCAGCTTCAAAATCGTGAAGGAAGGCGTGTTCGATCAAAAGGGGCTATACGAATACATGATCGATAAACCTGCAAAATACCCAGGAAGCTCCGGATGTCGGAACATCCGAGACGTCGAGAGTGATCTGAAAGCTGTAAGACGTCGTGATTACCTCTGAATTCCTGAAAAATGGATCGTTTCTGTAGCAAATTGCTGCCAACTACAAAGGCATTCAACTGATTCACCAGAGTACGCCTTCTTCCTTTGTCCGCTGGAATCGTGATGATCAAATATTCCTTCCTTGGGCATAGTTGTGGAGGATTACGGCTTGAAAACCGTTCAAGAATACATGTATCATATCCGAAACAATGCGGAGAGTTCTGTACGCAATCTTCTGCGCGACGTTGTCAAGAGGCTGGGTGTCAACACCTTGAGTGCGATCGATTACCTGGATGATGGCTCCCCTGCATGTTCTTTACTGTTCTATGCTGCGGCAGAAGTTCTAACTCGTCCATTTAAATCACAGATCCGTCTTAGAGTGGAGATAAATGAGGAAGAGGGCTCCGCCGTGTTCGACTTTGAAGGCACAGGGTGCGAGGTTCGCGGGAACCTCAATTCACCCACTTCTGTTGTCCACTCAGCAGTGATATATTGCATACGTGCCATGCTCGACGTCGACATCCCTCTGAATGCTGGTTGCTTGGTCCCTCTTGACAGTGAGTGCTTCTCTGTTTTGCCACAGCATTCTCGTTCAGTTTTGTGGCAGTTCGCATTCCGAGTGACAGCCTATTGTCACCATCACGCACTGCGGCAGTTTGTGGGGGTAATGTGCTTACATCACAGCGCATAGTAGACGTCGTGCTACGAGCGTTTCATGCCTGCGCCGCCAGTCAAGGGTGCACCAACAATCTCACTTTCGGGGCTGGTGGCAAAGATAGCGATGGTCGTGCTGTCGCAGGATGGGGTTATTACGAGGTTCGTGACTGCGTATACAGTCGTCTCCTTGTGAATGCTAAACTGGCACGTAGACGATTGCGGGAGGTTCTGGGGCAGGCCCGAATTGGCATGGAACATCAGGAGTCCACACACACATAACAAACACACGGATCGGTGATGTCGAGTTACTCGAGCGACGATACCCAGTGCTCGTACATACCTTTGGAATGCGTCAGGGCTCTGCCGGGGCAGGAAAATGCCGCGGGGGCGAGGGCGTGATCCGGGAACTTGAATTTTTAGAACCGCTGCAAGTCTCTATTTTATCTGAGGTACTCGACTTGGTTCATATCTAGGTCCAAAAAACTAACCCGTCCTCATAGCGGCGGACGCGTGCGCCATACGGCCTTGAAGGTGGTTCTTCGGGGGGACTTGGGCGCAACACCTGGGTCAAGCAGGCACGCGAGGAGGATGGGGACGCTCCTACTGGGAATTCACCCACGACACGGGAGATTAACATTGGTGGGAAGGCCACGATCCGCATGGGTAAAGGAGACATCCTGCGAATTGAGACACCTGGTGGGGGTGGATGGGGTCTCCCTACGGAACAAGATGATCTCCAGACAGACGAATTGGAACATCTAAAGGAGTGGGCAGCGCGGGGAAGTCTTGCAGAGCGCGAGGCAGCACAAGCTGGATTTTGAAATAAATAATAAATAACTGTAATGCACCATCACGTGATGTTGAGTTTTGGCGCGTTTCGCGTCGCGTCGACCGTAACTGGACTGGGCGTCGTGGCTGCACAAGATAGCGAAACACTGGCGAAACCTCGAGCTGATGCTGCATGATCCACAGGAAGACATGACATTGCAGCCACAGCCTACAATTACCTCCCTTCTCAACTCTCTACATACCCACCTCCAAACACAGACACAGCTTCTTCCAACACTCCACGCCCAACTCGGCCTACCTCCCACCGCCCTCGCAGATGAGCTATCTTCTCTGCAACAAGCTCTTACACGTTGTGTCGAGGATCAGATCAGCTCCAGAAGGAAGCAAGTACACGAATTAGAGGAACGATGCGAGAATCTCGAGTCAGAATGCTATAGCTACAGCGTTGCCCTTGGTCCGTCAGCAAAGGGCTTGGAAATTACCGCCATGGAACTACGCAGGGAGATAATTCTCCCCAGAAGATACGATCAACTCGCCGAACTTCAGGAGAAACTACGCCAAGTAAGCAAACTACTCCTGACTCGCATCACACGCTGGCTGACCACGGCGCAGTTATATCATACCAGGCTGGAGCAATTGATCGCTCTCACCACCCGTCTTGTCTCTATGTCACGCATTGTTGGAGAAGGCTTTTTTCCCAAAGATGCCCTTGAGCACTTAGGTGATGGCCACTCCGGCGCGCCTTATCAGGACGTAAGCCCAGAACGGTTCTCGAGACTGGAGAAAGAGCTTGTGCGGGGGAAAGGTGAAATGGTGAGTCTCTCCCCGTCCCTGGCATGTCGCAATATCTATTTATGCTTGGTAGTCCAAGCGTCTCAACCATCTGTCAACTGCATTCGTCCAGATTGACTGGCTTCACACTGAACTCGGCATAGTAGCACCTACACTCGACGATCTTCCTTCGTCGTCATCGTCATCGTCAAATTCGCTTGGCCTACCACCCATTTCTCGGCCGCCTTCTGCTATGGGACTTGGCATGACATCACCCTCGGACCCATTTGCACAAACACCAACGCCGGGATCGCGGTCCAAGCCTCCATCATTATTTCCTACTTCTATACCCGATTGTTCTGAGAATGAAACGGCATACCTGCGTATATACGCACGTTTTGTTGCGCAGCTGGACGAAGTAGACGATGAGCACCTCGCAGGGCGCTGCGTGGGACTTGAGGGTGTGGAGCCGACGCCTGGTCTACTGGCCTGGGCAGAAGCAACTCGCGGCGCCTTGGAAGACCTGCAGCGCCGGCGCGAAGCCCATATACAAGCTATGTACGACCAACTCGAGGGGCTGTGGCGCAGGCTGGGCGTCCCGGACGCGGCAATGGACGGATTCGTCAACGCTCATCGTGGCAGCACGGAGGAGACGATCCGTGAGTACGAAGCAGAGCTCGAGCGCATGCTCGAATTGAAGCGCGAACGCATGAGCGCATTTGTGGAGAATGCGCGTGGCGAGATTGCCAAGCTATGGGACGAGCTCCTCATTGGCGAGGAGGAGCGGGCAGTCTTCATGCCTTATTTTGACGGTGAGTACATCAGTCCAAGCTCCTATGCGAACACTCGTCTGACTCTGCTTCTCAGACGAGCATACGGAAGAACTATTGCTCCTTCACGAGGATGAGATTAGGCAGCTCAAAGAAGAGCGGCGGACAAAGGCTCATCTCCTCCCCAGCGTGCGCAAGTATTTCGACATTTGCGAAGAGGAGAAGGAACTTGCAAATACAGCGTCGGACCAAAGCCGCCTCCTCGGGCGGGGCCCACGAGATCCAGGGCGTCTTTTGCGGGAAGAAAAGATGCGCAAGCGTGTTCAGAAAGAGAAGCCAAGGGTGTGTGCGCTTTCATCGACAAACAGCGATGGGGTGGTGCTGACAGAGATGACAGCTTGAAAAAGACCTTCTCACCTCCATCCCTGCGTGGGAAGCAGATGCAGGTCGCCCTTTCCTCGTGTATGGGGAAAGCATGCTGCAAATTCTGCTCAGCGTGGCTGGCGCCGCTGACAAAGAAAATCGTCGAAGCGGGAAAGCACGGGCGGGTTCTGTGCCGCCACGAGCGACGACGCCCAACTCTGCACCTGGGAAAGGCGTGGTCACGCCAGCCGTGCGACCGGCGTCGAGCATGGGTCGTTCACATTCAGTGCCAAGCAAACGACCGCGGCTCGCGGAGACCAACGTCGGCCAGGTGCCCGGATTCGTGCCCCGTTCCGCGAGCGGAGCCGGCGCTGGCGCTGGCTACCCACCAAGCAAGATCGCAATGCCCGTCCCGGTACGCGCGACTGCCCTGCCCGTTCACGCACCCCGCGCGGTGTCGGCCACTATCCCGAAACAACACGCGGCGCTCGGGATCGGGCGCCCACCATCGAGGGATCAGCTGGCCCCCTGCGCGGGCTCATATCGCGTACGTAGTGTCGGATCTGGACTTGGTACGTCCACGTCAAGAAATCCGCAGACGATCGCCGTCAAGGCGAAGCGTGCACGGAGAGAAAGTTTCCGTCCACGGCCGAGCGGAGATTGGAAGCATGTCCCCCAAGGGCGATATGGCGGCTTGGAGGAATGTGCACTGAAAGAAGAGGATGAGGACACATGATGTCGAGTTTTTCTTTTTTTTTCTCGTGTTTCTGCGCATTTTATTCGGCTTCTCTCTGGCAGTCCTGCGTGGCTATCCACGCGTTTATCATGATTATGGTAGTACATTTATTGTGAGGTGCAGGTGTACGATAGTCCGAGCTGTTGTACCAAGCCACCCCATGGAATTGGGTCGAGATCTCCACCTATCGAGACGCATAAGCCCAAGAATGCATAAGGATGCCCCGAGAAATCTACAGTCTGTGCCGATGCCATGATAGGTTATCTACAGGGCTGAATGTCGAAAAGTAGGGCGTTGGGCTTCAGAGCCTCGGCGTACGGGCGCGGCCGACGGCATACTTGGCCATTTCGACCTCCCGTTTTTCATAGCCACACTTCTCGTAAAACGCTGTAGAAAAAGAAAAGAAAAGTAAGTAAACGGAGAGCGTTCCCAAGCCACAGACGCAGAGGACGCACGTATGTTGGTTTCACTGCAGTTGAGGATGGTCTTGTAGCAGCCCACGTCCTCGGAGATGTGCGTGAGGGCCTGTATGACGCGTAGGCCAAGCTTCTTTCCCTGCATCTCGCGCGCGACGGCGATGTCCTCGATGTGTCCGACGCGGCCGAGCCCGCGCAAAAATTTGCGCTCGACGAAGACGCCGCCGGTCCCGACGATTCGATCGGTCTCGCGCTCGACGATGACGATGACGTAGTACGTCGCGGGCTCGCTGCGCACGGCGTGGAACTGAGCCGCCCACGCCTCTGCGCCCACGTCTGGCGCCTGCGTCAGCACGGAGAGCACGGAGAGGTGGCCGCGCTCGTAGTCCGTCGAAGCCAAGGGGCGTATCTGACGGAAGCGGTTCCGGGAACGAGTTTTGTTCAGGACAAATGGAGAATTGGTTGGGAGGGAGAGGATGAGAGAAGAGATGATGATGATGAGACGCGACGCACGTGGAGCTCGGCTGGCAACTCGTCCTTGACGTGTTGTGGGACCAGCTCTTCGGGGAAAAGGAGGTCGAGGTCGCTATCTTGCGTGAAAGGCATTTTGGTGCGATGCGATGGGTGGGTGGAGAGAGGGCAAGCGTGGGGTGTAGGCGCTGTTATGTTATAGTCGACCTGGAAGCTGAGCAGACCCTGGAACGTGCAACAACCGGGCACCGCGGTACCGCACGCACCGCATTGGACTGTGCACGACAGGAGGGAAGGGAAGGGACAGACACGGTCGCTAAGGCACCGCATCACCGGCTGCTTGTCCATTTATTAATTGCGAACAACACCGAACACCGCGATCAAACGGGTCTCGTTATCTTACGGCGGGGGGTTTTCATCGATCATACATAAAACTCGTTCTGAACCGCGTTCATGCAAACTTGTGTTGAGTTTGAGATTTAGGGGATTGACTTTTGGCCTAGGAAAGTGGCCAGATAAGGTCGCCTCGGCTCATGCACGCTACTGTATTGCCCGCAAACGGGTCAATACATCAAGCCAAGCCCTGGATCCCGACGTCGCAATCAAGCGCCACATCCATAAAAGAATGAAAAGGGAGGACGAAAAAATAAATAACTTGCAATAAAGTGGGTTCGAATCAGGTTGATGCCGGCATTCTGGTCAAGAACCAAACACTGCTTCATGT
>Ga0137397_10001819_pt1 | contig 14882 bp, 27 predicted proteins | sample czorhiz116metaG_FD_106658 | JGI IMG/M metagenome (GOLD analysis project Ga0137397, IMG submission 106658) | Vadose zone soil microbial communities from Angelo Coast Range Reserve, California, USA - czorhiz1.16 metaG | ecosystem: Environmental > Terrestrial > Soil > Vadose zone | place: USA... | reverse complement strand
GGTGGGCCCCAGGTGCCCCAGCCCTTGACCAGCTCCTCAAGCAGAGTGGTCTTGCCGACGGCCGGACCGCCGATCAGGTAGATGAACCGCGTACAACCTCCTGGATCCGAGGGATGAGTTCAGGAAAGCCTGCGAGGCCCCGGGCGCCGCCCGGCCGCAGCTGCCATCGGCCACCAGGGAGCTCGGCACTCAACGTCGGGCCTACCGCCACCTGTCTAACCTTCCCTTCCAACGTGAGGTCCTCGGCTTTCGGCTGCGGGCGCCAGCCCTGCTTCGCCGGGCCGAGTGGCCGAAAGTCCACCCCGAGGAGCGGGGGGACGCGGTCGAGCCAACGCAGCAGGTGAGCCTCAGCGTCCAGCTGCCTCGCCTTGCCGAGCCTCTGCACCGCATGCGCAGTGCCGGCCAGATAGGTGTTCGTCCCGGCTAGCGGATACGCGTACCATTCGGTGCGCCCCTTTCGTACCGTGTACGCTTTCCGGGCGTCGCCACCCGGGCCCTGGACCTGCGCGCTCCAACCCCACACGTACCACTTGCAGGCATCGAAGCCGTGGGTGATGAGCACTGGCTGACCCTTCTCCGGGAAGGCTCGGAAACGGCCGATGATCCGTTCACGCACGGTCTGGACTAGGTTCGGAACATTGCAGTGGAGCGAGACTTCGTGGTCCGCCGCTCCCGGTTTCCCATTGGTCCACTTCCACCACTGCGCTCGCTCCCAGATGCCCGGCCACCACGTCCCCCGCATCCACAAGCGGTAGCCCGGGTCGTTCGGCAGCACCGTGCCGGTGCTGGCTGGCCAGGCGCAGAAATGGTCGCCGATGTCGCACCAGCTGAAGTCCACACCCCATTGCTCCAGCAGCGACGCGACGAGCACGCCGCGGAGCCCCATGCCCTCCAGGTGCCACTTCACCACGGTTCCCGCCTGATGTAGATGTTCATGAGCTTCCCCTTCTTGCTGCGTTTCTCATCGAACAGGTCGAATCCTTCGCGCCGGTAGAACTCGTTGCTCTCCGCGTTATCGGCGTCGGTCGTCAGACGAATCGGCGCCTCGACGGCGCGGAGCAAGGCCCGTCCCACTCCGGTGCGCCGGAACTCCTTGTGTACGGCGATTTCGTGGATCGTCTTCCAGCCATCCCGCCGCAGGTAGTAGTGCACGAAGCCCACCGGCCGCACCACCAGCCACCGCTGCCGATCCGCCGCGGCCCCGAAGTGGAGCTCGCGTTGCTTCCAATACCACGACCACGCGAGCCCGAAGCCGCCGAGCCGCCGGTCCCACACCTGCTTGATCCACTCCTTGTCGTGCGGTTGGGCGTCGCTGATCTCCAGGTTCACCGGCTTCCCATCCGCGGTGAGAAGAAATGCCCCTTCAGCGATGACGGTCATCAGTCTGGTTTTTTCTTGATGGGCCAACCGCGGAACTCATCTGCTACCATGCGGGCGCCGGCGACTTTGCCGGAACGGCCGTCCTGCTTCTCTAGCTCCTCCGCCCAGAACTCGATTGCTTTCACCGCGAGCTCATCTTGAGCCCGGAGCACGAACACCGGCTCTTCTGGTGGGATCATACGCAAGTACTCTATCGCTTGACGAGCTTTCATGGCCTCACCGGAGAGTTTAGGGAGAAGTTAGTCCGCGCAAACACGGCCGCCAGCTCGGGGATCGGCGCGGTTTGATGCTCCAGCTCCTTGAGATCTTGGTAGATCTTGTAGTGCCCGGTCTCCACCCCGTGCCATTTACACAGGCAGGTCTCGATCTGATCCCACGGCATCGTCACGCCTTTCGTCGCCAGCGCAGCGCCCAGTTCTTCGAGATTCGTTTCCAGGAGCTTGAGCCCGAGCTCCGGCCCGGCACCGCTGGCCACGGAGGGCGGCGTCGGCGTCAAGTCCCAGCCGAGCACGTAGCGCGCCAGGTCGGTCCATTTGAATGCGGCCCACGGACCGTTATGCTTGAGCGCGAGCGCCGCATCGTAGACCGCCTGCCACTCCACCGGCTGCCACAGCTTCGCCCCCCGGTCGATCCACCACACCAAGTTCGCCTTTGTCAGCTCGCCTAGGTGCTCATTGAGCCGCGAGCTCTGGCGCAAGTTCCGCCGTTCCGTGGCAATCGGCCAATTTCCCACGCCGGGACCAACTCCCACGAATACCGCTCCGGCAACCAAGTCTTCCCGCTTCGGCACCGCAGCCCAGAACCTCCACGCTGTATCTACGCGATAGAAGGCGTGGTACAGCTGCACGAACCACAGGCGGTCGTCCATGTCGGTCGTCCCACGTCCACTCAGCAGGTTCCGGAGGTAGGGGTACAGCGGGTCCAGGTCCCCGGAGCCGAAGAGCCGGCCAGAGACGAACATGAAGCTGTTGAAGGCATCTCGGTTCACGGTGTTCCTTTCCCTCCGAAGCTCCTGTAGTCTGTGAGGACCTGTAAGGCTGGCGTCGATTCCCTGATGGTTCCCGTCAACCGAGCCCGGAGCACTGCCGTGGCGAGCGCCAGAATCGCGGCAATGAGGCTACCCGCCGTTTCATCGGTCATCGTTGCTGTCCGCAGTGCCGACACCGTTTGAGGAGCACCGCGTTTACCCACTCACAGCGCTTGCACACCCACGTTTCTCCGATCCACAGCGGCATTACCGTTCCCTCGCGTAATAGCGCCACGGGCTGAGGTCACCTTTCGGCGCTGAGCCTTTGCGCTCCGCAATCAACAGCCCGTCAGCGCGGTGCCCAGCGGTACTGCGCCCTGAGAGTTCCCACAGTCGGAAGTCGAGCGTCTTCCCTGGGATATCTAGACCATCCGCGATCTCTCGTCGGCCAGCCCCCGGGTGCTCTTGAACGAAGTCAACGATGGTCTGATCCGTCACTGAAGCCGTGGAATAGACCTTCTTCCAGTCCGTGAGGGCCGCCAAGTCGATGAGCTCCCCCTGTTTAGAGAGCACGGAACTCCTCCACCACCAAGTCGATGTAGCCGTCCGGCCACTCGGGAAGGTGCTCGGCGGGGTCGCCGCGCTCCGCGACAATGCGTGCTACTTGCCGGTCGTTCGTGTACGCCACACCCTGGAGGGCGTCTAAGAGAATCTTGAGGCGATTGTCCAGGTCCCCGGCAGCCAGATTCTTGCGGGACCAGTACATGCGCAGTGCGACGTCGCAGTCCGGAAACCACGGCTGCGCAATACTCCGGAAGCGGAGCGTGGACAGCATGGCGACCGCGGCCCGGTATGCTTTCGCTTCCGGGGTCGGATAGCGGCCGCCCTTGGCTGTCACGTGGAAATACTCGTTCGCGCTCGGCGGCACCGAGAGCTTTAGGGTGATAATCCGCGTGGCTCCTAGTACGGCCATAGGCTCCCCTGTTCGTCCGACCACTGCACCGTTTGCAGCCACTCCGGTGGTACTAGGTCGCGCATTGACCACTCGAAGCCAGGATAGAAATACGGTCGCGGCGGCACGATCACATCGGCGTAGGTGCGCGCCTGCGCTTCGAACGGATTCCGCTCGTAGCCCACCTTCCAGGTCCAGTAGAACCACCGGGCCAGGTAGCCGAAGAACCCGTACACCCCGTACTGCGCCACGTGGCAGTATTCGTGGGCCAGCGTGTGTTCACTCAGGGTGGACGCGTCGGTGAACACGTGCCGGCCGAAGCAAATGGCCACGGCTCCGGTCACCCGTTTCACCCACCGCTGATTGTAGTGAACCACCATCCCCTCGAACTTCTTCACGGGCTCGGAGCCCTCCAATTGGGAGCGCGGTCCGTTAACCCACCCCGCTCGTCTACGTTCAGGAACGCGGTATGCTCCGCCGCGGTCCCGCCCCGCCGCCGGTGCTTCCCGACCCGGACGGCCATCACGTTGGCTGCGAGCACGTCCGATACCGGCCGCTCGCCGTGCATCACCGCGTGCAACTCCTCCGGCGTGCAATCTGTGCGCTTCGTCTTGTGGAGGAGGCACACCACGTCGGCCTCTTCCTCCAGTGTCCCGCTCTGCTTCAGCGCTGAGAGGGGTGGCGGCGCCAGATCTGCCAGCGGTACCCGCTCCGGACGGTTCAGCTGCGCTGCGACAATCACCACGGCGCCGGCGCGGACCGCCCACTGCTTCATGAAACGAGTCGCCACTCCCAGCCGGAACGTCTGATCCCGCGACTCGCCCCCGAGCCTCACGCGGTGTATGTGGTCCAGGATGATGACCTGTATGTGGTGCTTCTGAGCCGCCTTGAGGTACTTCGTGAGCGTTGCTGGATCCAGGTCCGGTGCGTCCCCGAAGTAGGCCACTTCGTGGTAGACTTCCGCCTGCCGCTGGAGCTCCAGAAACAGCTTGTCTTTCGCGTCCGGAGGCAGCCGAGTCCAATCGTTCTCCAACACTGCGGCGGCCGGATACCCCAGGTTCCAGGCGGCCCAGCGGCGACGCAGGGTCTCGGCCGCGGATTCCGTTCCCATATACAGGACGGGCTGCCCGCGGTGGACCATGTGCTGGAACCAGTTGAGCAGGAACGTAGTTTTGCCACACCCCGTCCGGGCGCCGATTACCCACATTTCCCCCAAGAGCGCTGGCCCCACCAACTCCACGAGTCCCACCCACGGGACTCTCGGGGCCTCCGTATGATCCGCACACAAGGCATCTTGTGCGGCGTTCACCTGCTGACTGGCGATGTTGTAGCTGGTCGGTAGCGGGATTTCCTCCCCAGGCTCCCGCGGTGCTGGTACCAGCTCAGCCATTGCCCACCCGCGCCAGGTACTGATCGGAGGTTTCTCCCGGCCGCGGTGCCTTCGGGTCCTTCTCCGACTTGACCTTCACCGGGTCCCACTCACCCCACGTCGCCGCGAACTTCAGTGGGCTCGCGTACCGCCCGGGTGTTTCGCTGAGGTACACTTCCCAGCGCATAAGCACTTCGGTGTTGCCGTGCTGCTTGACCAGTGGAGCGAGCGCCTTCGCTAGGAGACCGTAGTTGGGGGTCCCTCGGTAGTACTCGGTCCAGAGGTTTCCGTACGGCGTTAGCCACGTAAAGTGGTGCGGTGTGATTGCCTTTGACTTTGTAGTTTCTTTCCCATCCTCAGCTTCATTTGAAGGAAAGAGAGAACCGTCAACTGCAACCGCATTTACACCCCCCGCATTTACACCCCCCCCTCCCCCCCGCACCTCATCCGGTGCGGGAGCCGTAAACGCGAGCTTCCCGACACCCTCAGCCGCCTTGGACCACTGGTTCACCGCGCTGCGGAGCTCTGAACGTCCGCACCCGCCGCGGATGAATGAGAATGCTGTGTAGCACACCACTTGCTCGGCGGCGCGCAGATCGGCGTAAACCTTGGTGGTGTTCTTTGGCACGGCTACCCCCAATACGAATCGCCCCGGCAGTCTTGGGCTCGAATCTTAGCTCGGTCGTGGTCCCGAACCGAGATAAGGGGTCCCAATCCTGACGGGGCGATAAATCGCTCCGTGGGACCACTGTTCGCTTCGGACACGACTTTGTCCGCGTCGGCTGACCGGATCGAGATCGGTCGGCGCGATTCCGGAATGTGTCACGTCACCCGATTTTGGGCAACTCTTGTCTGAGTAGGGGTGGGCGCCGGGCTGGTGAAGGGCGTCCTCGCTCGCCGGCGTTTCACGCCCGGGCCGGAATCATCCCGTTGTTACTCGCCTGTCCCTACGGCGACGCGCTACTCGCTCCCACTTCCCCCTCAGCTATGACTAGGCCGGGCGGCTGACTTTCAGCGGCTGTCAGCGCGTTGCCCCTGCGGACTACGCCCGTTCCCCCTCACGTGCCCCGTGTGGTACAACGGGTTTTCCGCACCCGGCCACAATGCTGGTCCCCCAGAATGATAGCCCGTGGGCCTCATCACCCGGTTCATTCCGGGGCAGGCATGGGTGCGCACCCACGGCCTGTGAGGGACTCACTACGTGAAGGGGCTGGCCGCCCATGAAGCGGCTCGCAGGTTGAAACTAGTATGGCCTGCCCCGTTGCTCCGGGCACCCCAAGTCGCCGTCGGGCTTCGACACCCGGTGCCGGCATTCAGGACATGGCGCGACAACAGAGCCATGTATCCGGTCTTAACCATGTTCAGGCGCGGCTTCGCGCCACGGCGACGTCTACACGGCAGCCGGTCTGGGTGAGATACCCGACGCCGGGCGCCGCAGATTCAGGCCCATGCAGCAGCATGGTCCGCCACTGCATGGGATCGATACCCCGTCGTCTCCCCTGCCGGGGTGACTAGGGCCGCTCAGTTATCCTAGAATCTCATGGTCCGGCAGCGCCACCCGCAGGTACTTCGCAAGCGTCCCCACCGCCTCGACCTGCCACAGCTGGCTTCCGGTCTCGTACAGCGCGGCATTCGGCAGCCCCTCTCCGTAGCTCTTGAAGCGGAGCACGTAGGGCGAGCTCGGTTGCGCAACCTCCGGGAACGTCCGATACGGCGCCAAGAACCAGGGGTTCTTCACGGCCGTGGTCAGCACCGCGGCCACCCCGCGCCGCGCTTCAACTGCCTGACTGATTCCGTCGTCCGCCACGCCCACGCTTGCCGTGGAACGCACCGAGGAGCAGAACTTCTGGAGCTCCCGGCAGTCCCCCGCATCGGGGTCGAAGCTAGTTTGCAGAGCGATCGACAGGTCCTCCAACGGTCCATAGTTGTTGAACTCGAAGCCGCCGCCCTGCTGCCCGGAAAACACGGCGCGAGCGTACTCTCGCCGCAAGTTGCTGTCCTGACCTTCGAGCTTGCTGATGGCGGTGACTAGCGTCGGCTGCACCACGTGAATCATGGCATCCGCGGTCTCCGCCTCCGCCAGCACAAAGCGGACGAATCCCTCCAGCGTGTAGAACTCCAGGGCGGTCGGGTGCCGTGGGTTGATGTCCACTCGTTCCAGCTTCCGGTCGGCGAAGTTGTACTCACCGATCTTCAGCTGCTGTACCGTCGCTGCCTGCTTGGCAAGCAAGGCAACGGCATTCACCGCCCCTTCATCTAGCTGCGTCATGATTCACCTCCGGCCCGCATGGGGAGCACACCCTGATTCGGATTCTCCTCCGGCTCGGCAGCGTGCACCACTGTGCCCACCACCTGACCGTCCTTCCGTCCCACCCACAGCACTTCGCTGACGGGTTTCGTCGCGGCCAGCGTAGACTTCGCGCTGATCAGCGTCGCCACCATCTCACGGCTTTCGTTCGGCTTGAACACGAACTCCAGCGTGATCTTGCGCTTTCCTTCCGCCTCGGTCGCAGGATCCCGAATGTTCTCCAGGACCCGCCGGAGCTCGGCGCCGAACAACTCCAGCGCAGCGCCGGCGCCAATCGAGTGGAGGTCAGCTAGTTGTTCCTCCCGGTTATCGAGCAAACTCTCTCTCCCGTTCAGGTGGACGTGCCGGGGCCAGCTCATCCCGGCGCTCGTTGAATTCCGCCTCATATGACCACTCAGGCAACTCGGCCAAGAATGCACAGAACACCCGGTTGGAAGTGTCCCGCTGCCGGCGCGCCGTCCCGACTAAGCCAACCAGATCCGTATCATTGAGCACCCGCTGGAGCTGCCGCTCAGCCAATGCCAGCTGCCGCGCTGCTCCCCGCACGCGCTTCTGGATAGCCACCTGCTTGTCTAGGATCTCCACTGTGGCTTCCAGGCCAATCACCGCTCCCTGAAGCTCTCGAATGAGCCCTTCCAGCTGGGCAAAACGGTCAACTTTAAGTTTACCTGGGGTTTTCGACTTCGACGCCACTGACTCCTCCTTCGATTGCGGCCACAGCGGCCGTGACTTGGTCTCCGAACACTCGCTCCAACTCTCCCAGCAGCGCCGGGCCGTAGAGCCAGAAGGCATCATACGCCTTCAGGAAAGCCGCCCGCATCTCCCCCGTGCTCTTCCCACTGCCCGGTTCGCCGGACAGAAGATGCTCATGGTAGCGCCACCGACACTCCACCATCGCCGCGGCGACTTCCGGCGTCACCGCCGGCCAGGCGGTGGCGAAGGTGCACCGGGGACACAGCGGCTGCTCTTCTGACCTTAGGCAAGCGTGGTACCCACCGACGAACACTTCGTAGTGGGCGAATACCTCACCACACTTCGGGCACTGACAGCTGCTGACCACCAACGGGCCGACACACACATTCCGCTCAAGTTCACGGGGGTGCGAATCCGGCGTGGGGAGCGGCTCGAACTTCTGTGTGCCGGGCCCTACGCCGGGTGGAGGCGGTTCCCGCCCGGTGTAGGAATCCGGTTCCTGCGGCTTATCCTCCACGCCGCACCCGGGCATTCAGCTCGGTCGGCTTCTGATCGTCGCCGGTCGCGTCCGGTACGCTGCCTTCGGCAGGCGGCGCTTCCGTCCGTGCTTCCACTACAATCTCTTCAACGCCCTTGAGCTTCGGGTGCATCCGGAACCACGTCGGCTCCGCCTTGTAGGCCGCCTTGCGGTAGGCCCGGCTGTGCGCCGTCTTGGTGGGCTCTTCCTCCCCGACTGGATCCTGGAACTTGTCCGGGTACTTCGGCGAGCGCTTGCCGGTCCCCGCCCAATTCACACCGATGAACGGGCCGCGGTCCTTGTAGTGGAGCGTGACCAGTGCAGCTCCCTTCGCTTCCTCGGGCACACCGTACTGCACGCGGAGCTCCTTCCGCTTCGCGTTGTCCGCATCGGTGGCGCGAGCGTCGTGATGAATGAACACGACGTCGTCCGCCTGGAAGTCCGGGTTCGTGGCGCAGAGCTCACGGTAGAACTCCGCGTTGAAGTAGACCGTACCGCCCAGCACGAACACATGGCGGACCGGATCGCAGCCCACTTCCAGGCAGTAGCGCGCCACCGCGGCGCGAGCCACTGGCGTGATGGCGTGCCCCCAGCCCGTACTCGCAATCGCTGCGGCCGCCCGGCGAATCATCGTGATCTGGCGAACCTGATTCGCGAGCGTGAAGGCCAATTGCTTCTGATCGAAGCTCGTCGCCGCCTTCATCAGCTCATCTTCGCTAACGCCCGGTTCCGGTCCGAGTTCATCCGGCTGCTCTTCCCGCGGTTGCAGTGCCGTTCCCTCAGTCGGTTCCGGCGGCTTCCCTGGTCCCGTCATCCCTACCTCCCGTGTCGATGCTTAAAGCATTCCTGGATCATGAACTCGGCGAACATGCCGGCGACGAACGCGACGAAGACCAATACACGAATACTCATGCGGCGCGGTGCTTCCCGTGGGTACGGAGGAGCTCTAGCGCAATCCGCGTGCGGCGTGCCCGCGCTTGCTGCTTACAGGTCCGCGGCGGCCGGCAATAATCACGACCGCGACCGGGTGTCCCCGGTTCTCGCGGCGGCAGCTTGCGGTCGCAGAACTTGCAGTGGTGTTCCTCCATTACTTGAACTCTCCAGCTCCCAGCCAGCGGAGCTTCTGCAGGCAGTCTCGGCACTCCGGGTCCTTCCCGGCATGAGCCGCACTGTAGAGGCTCGGTGGGGCCAAGCTGTGAAGCGCCCCACAACCGGGGCAGTGCCACAGGTAGAGGATCATAGAACTAGGGGGAGGCAAAGCCAGAAGCTCACCGCGGCCGGTGCGACCGACCCCGCGCCTTCGCTTCCTCGGCTCGCTCCCCTCATGGCCCTCAATATCGCGGGACCCGCGTCCGAAAGCAAGTCCCCCGGTTCTCCGATCCGCTCCCCTTGATAACGCCCTACTACCGCGGCTTTGGGGGGACTTGCCTTTTCGAGTCCCCCGGTTTTAGATTCTTCCTCGTCCCGAACCGAGAGTCCCACAATGGCTGGAACCTTTGGCAATCGCCTCTACCTGGAAACGGCCGAGCAGTACGAGTACGTGATCTGCTTGCCGGCCTGCCTTCGAGCCTACTTCGATGTCACGGCCGGAGAGGGCTACGCGGAGTTCCCCACCCAGGCAGCCGCGCAAGCCGCACGCCGCCTGTTGGAGGACAATTGAACACCAATTGGTCCTCGCGCTGGGTGCTGGGCCGAGAGCTCTTCACGGCTCCCGACGGCACCGAGTGGATCCGCACCGATTCTGAGCACGCGGAGTTGTGCGCGCTCCTCTACACGCCCGGCGTCCCCCGCATGTACCTCAAGCGTGGGTCCTCCGAGCGCATCCTCAAGGCCGCGGCCCGGAAGGTCCGTCGGCTCGAACGCCGCACCAAGCGGCTCCACAAGGAGAATGTATGAAGGGTCTCATCTTGCACACCGGCGCCCATGACGCCACCCGCGAGCAGGTGGCCGCGGTCGCCACGCCAGCCGCCGAAGGCATTTGGCATCCCATTCCACACCTCACCATCCGGGACCTGGTCGCCGAGCAGGTGACGGCCAACGGCCTCGTCGTCAAGGAGGAAGCCTACGGGCTCTGGAAGGACGGTCTCCGGGCCTTTGGGCTGCTCGGGCTGGGCAACGGGGACAACCATGAGGATTTCCGCATGGTCCTTGGATGGCGGAATAGCCACGACAAGAGCTTCCCCGCGGCCGGCGCGCTAGGTTCGCACGTGTTCGTGTGCGACAACCTCGCCTTCTCAGGGGAAGTCACCTTCGCCCGGAAGCACACCATCAACGTGATGCGCGACCTGCCGGGTCTGGTGGTCGAAGCGGTAGGCCGGTTGCTCGGTGCCCGGAACCTGCAGGAAGAGCGCATCGCAGCCTACAAGGAGTACGCGCTCACGAATGAGCGGGCACACGACATCGTGATTCAGTCGCTGGATACCCGAATCATTGGCGCGACCCGGATTCCGCAGGTGCTGGCGCAGTGGCGGCACCCGCAGCACGACGACTTCACGCCGCGGACGGTGTGGAGCTTGTTCAACGCCTACACCGAGAACCTGAAGGGCATGAGCTTGTTCGAGCTCCCACGCCGCACCACACGGTTGCACGGCCTGATGGACCAGGTGGTGGGGATCGAAGCCAAGGTCGGCCCGATCGGCGACGCAGTGCAGGGGCCCGACTACGAGATCGTGGACGAAGGGCCGAAGAAGGCTGAAGAGTAGGGTGAGGGCTGTCTCCGGGGGTGCCGCGGACCTATACCCCGGACGGGCGGAAGGAACGCCGCTCGGAACGCCTGGAGGCAGTAAACCCAGTGCCCGGTCCCAACTCCGGGCCAACCACAGGAGCTACACATGTTCGGTCGTCCGAGTGACGAGACCATCCGCGCCTTCACGCGGGAAGTCTCCAAAGAGGTAAGCGCGACCGTCGAGCGCGTCGCCGCGAAGTACGGGTTCGATGGTCAGGTCCTGCTCATCGACGGGCAGGAAAACGAAGAGGGCGAGTCTGCCCTCGAGACGTTGGCCGCAATCAAGGCCCTCGTCCGAGCCTAACCACTAGGGGGCCCGGCCTCTACCGGGCCCCCGCTACACTGGAGAAGCACATGCCTAGCAAGGCGAAGAAGCACCCGAAGGGACGCAGCTATCTACGTCGGCATTTCCCGAACGTGGAAGAGGTAATCGACGCCGTGAAGCCAGTGAAGGTAATCGTCAGGGAGAACGATAACGTCACTGGGAAGAAGGGCCAGCCCACGGAGTGTGCGATGGCCCGCGCCATGAAGCGTGAATTCGACGCTGACGGCGTAATCATCGGCCTGTCGCGGTCCTACATCATCAAGGGCAAGAAGGCCACCCGCTACCAGACGCCTGACTCGGTCGCCCGCGAGCTGGTGTCGTTCGACCGCCATCAGGATTTCGCTCCCGGCGTGTACTCGCTCTCGCCCATCAGCCCGTCGAGCCACAAGCCCAGCGGGACTCCGAGCTCGGGCACCAACCCGCGCCCCATCGTCCACAAAAGAACCGTCCGCGTGCGGACGCTGAAAGGCTAGGGAATCGTATGGGAGCACCACGAAGGCCCGAACTGAGTGAGCCGCTAAAGGCGGCGATCTACCGTCGGGCGCAGAAGGGCATGAGTTTCACCACGACCACACTCGCGGATGAGCTCGGTCTACGAAAGGATCCAGATCGGGCGTATGTTGCCCGCTCCTTGGCCAACTGGCTCAGGGAAGGGTGTGTTCAGCAGCTCCCGAAGTTGGGAAAGGGCAACCTATACCAGGTGAAGGACGGGAAGCTGGAGCGGTTCAAGCCGGCCCCTGCCCCACCCCCACCGGCTCCGACGCCGGTAGCGGCGCCGAGGCTTCAGGGTGCCCCATCTCCGCAGCCGGCGACGTTGGACGCGCTGATGCACACCTGGCTGGACGGCCAGCTACGGCCCTACGGCACCATGCTTAAGGCCGTGGTGGATGAGGTGAACCGGGTCCGGAAGGACCTGGACAGCGTGATGGACCTGCTCAGCAAGCCAGAAGGCTCACGGCCGGCAATGCCTGAGCCGCTCCCACGACCCGTAACCGTGCCCCCAATCATCATTGAGCCGCGGAAGACGCCGGTAGAGGATTCCGCGCTGGCTGTGATCGTCTCGCGGCTGGGCATCGAATGGCACGTGGAGCCGTCAGCCTGTGACACCTTCGATGAGCTGGATGGCCACAGTCAGACTCGCGTCGTCCGCATCCTTTCGTCGGCGGCCCAGATGAACGGTGCATGGCCGAAGTTGGGCAAGCCGTTGGTCACCGTACCGCGGTCGCACGCGGCGCCTGGGACGTTCTGGAACTTCCGGGCTGGCAAGCAGCACCGGGTTATCATCCGCCGGAACGGGGAGACGAAGGTGCTCGTGGCGATTGTGAAGCGGAACGATCAGCGCTGGTATGGCACAGCGCGGGAAGGGGCGCGGTAGTTATGGCCAGAGACCTGCACGCCGGCAAAGATGGCAAGGCACCTGCTTCGGTAGTCGCCGCTCGTCGGGAGTTCGCGAGCTTGCTGTCCGCCTGGAAGGCCGAAGCGTTCCGCATTGGCTTGATCCAAACGGCCCATCAGATGGACCGGGCGACCAGGATGGTCGGCTACGAGATTGCGGCGCTGGAGACAGGAACCTGGCCGGTGGCGGACTTGACCTTCCTAGACCAACCCTAGCGCACCAGCTTCAGCACGACGAGAGTGCTAGCTACTACGGCCGCCGTCCAAATCACGGAAGGTGGCCGTAGGCTTAGGGGGTTCCAACTGGGCTTCGGGTTGCATAGATTTGGGTCCTGTTGAAGCTCCGCCAGCTGGACGGCCTGCCAACGTGGTCCCTCCACTTGGACCTGTGCGGCGTGGGCATGACACCCCTGGAACGTTACCCGATAGCTGAGTGAGTCCTGCCGCAGCTTCCAGTCCCACGTCACCGGCAGCGGTTTCAGCACCACCATCGCAGAGACATGCACCCCATTCGTATCCAGATGCTCACGGAGCGTATCGGCGGGCGTGAGGGTGTCGGTCTCAGTGACGGTCACTCCCGGCACGTGGAGCGTCACCGTGGCGACCGCACCGTGAGGGAGCGGCTTCTGGACGATGAGGCGCGTGGCAATCTGCAGCTGGCCACGCAAGAAGTGGTGGGTGGAGTCAGCTTCCGCCTCTCCATTCAGCCGCTTCAGGCGCTCCGAGCGGGCCGCTGCCTGGCTCATCCACGCGCTGAGGGCGAGCAGCGCGATACCGAGCACTTCGCCGAGGATGAACAGGGAACTAACCGCTTTCCGGCGAGCGGCGGCGGCAAGCCCGGCCACCAGGCCAACACCTGCCAGCATGACGCCGAACCACAGGAGAGCGCCGCTCATCCCTGTTCGATCCACTGCGCGCCGACTTCGCGCCGGGCCTTGAGTCCAGCGAGCTCCACAAGCACGCCGTTCACCTTCGCGTGGTCCCAGCGCCGGAATCGCTCCGCGGCGGCCGGCCAGGCACCGAGCCGCAGATACCGCACCACGCCGGAGTCATCGGTGAGGTCGGACGGGCTCACCCCATCCAGCGCGTCTCTCCCCACGTTGAACACCAGGTCCGTAAGCGCCGCGAGGCGCCGAGGTTCTCCCGTAAGGTTCGGGCAGAGCTCCAGCGCGCCCCGCTCAGCAATGCGCAGATCGACCGCGAGCAGCACCTCCGCATCCTGAGTTGTAATCGCCGGGTGTGACAGTGAAGGAATTCGGTGGCCATAGCCAATCGTCGGATAGCCGGCCGGGCACAGGTAGGGATGGTCAACAAAGCCCTCCTGCTTCTTTACGAAGGCGATGAGTTCATTCGTCATGGTGGCGGCCTCCGGCCCACCAGCGCCTTCGCGCCGCCAAGCAGATCCGAGAATGCCTCACGGCTGAACAGCGCCAGTCCACCGAAAAAGAGGAGCACCGGGAAGATCCAGACGTGGACGACTTCGATGACACTAGCCGGACAAGGCAGCGCGACCTTGATCCGCACGGCGAGAATCTTGTCCAGCACGACGAAGCCCACCGAGAACAACATCAAGCCCATTCCCATGACCGTTCTAACATGGCGAGCTCCGAGTCCGATTTCCACTCCCCCGCTGCTGATTCTCATCGTCCGGGCCTCGGGTTGAGGAGTTCTCCGCAGGGAAGCCCCATCAACTGGGTCTGTTTCAAGGGACGATCGATGCACTGCGCAATCATCAGAGCCCGCAAATAGAAGGCCATCTGCGTCCGCGTAGAATCCCCGGAGTCGATGCGCCGTGCCAAGGTTGTATCTGTCCGGTGCAGTTCGGCGAGGCTGTACTCGATCGCCCGAAAATGCGTCGCAGGAGTCTTGAAGTCGAACCCGAAGGCCACCAGGGCGGCTACGACGAGCCAGACCAGAAACTTGTAGCGCGTGAGGGCAGCGTTGAGTTGGTCGAAGGGATTAGTCACAGTGCCCCTGCCGGCTTGAGTGCCTTCCGAAGCTGTGCGCGCACCCGTCCAACTTCACGCTCCAGCAACTCGGCTCGCGTGTGGGAGCCCTTCTCAGACTTCGCTTGCGCCATGAGCGCCTCCTGGATACGTTCGACGCTGTGGGCGGCGAACCGGGGGTCCTTCCCTAGGGTCTGCGCCTGCCGGGCGATATCCTGTTCCAACGCGGTAGCGGTGGCATACTCACCGGTTTGGAGTAGCCGGACAATCGCCGCTCGCGTGTAGGCTCCGTAAACGCGCTGCCG
>Ga0137397_10001818_pt1 | contig 14887 bp, 11 predicted proteins | sample czorhiz116metaG_FD_106658 | JGI IMG/M metagenome (GOLD analysis project Ga0137397, IMG submission 106658) | Vadose zone soil microbial communities from Angelo Coast Range Reserve, California, USA - czorhiz1.16 metaG | ecosystem: Environmental > Terrestrial > Soil > Vadose zone | place: USA... | reverse complement strand
CGCCTGCGCTACGCCCTAAACGCGCCGCACAAACCGCGGCGCAGGGCTTCGCTCCGGCGGACACCCCAACGACAACAGGCAAATCAAAAGAAAAAGGGACATTTCTAATGAGGTAAGGCAGGGGACATTTCTAAAGAGGTTTGACAACCTTCTTTCCATCTATTGACGTGTCCCCTCGATGAGGGCATCATCTTCCTCCGCGATTCCCGATTCCTTTGCTTGCCGCACCATTGCTAAAATCTCCTCCCGGAGAACTGACCCGTGCCCAAATCAAAAACTAGCTCGCGCCCTACTAAGTCCAAGCAGGCAAAAACAAGAGAACTCACCGAAGCCCAAATTGCCGTCCACTGGAAAGAAGAGGAATACTTCTATCCAACGAAAGAATTCAAAGCGCAAGCGAATCTCACTGACTCTTCCTTCATCAAGAAATTCTCCGAGAAAAACTTCCCGCAATGCTTTGACGCTTACGCCAACCTCCTCAATTGGGATCGCAAGTGGACCAAAACGCTCGACACCAGCAATCCTCCGTTCTGGAAATGGTTCACTGGAGGCAAACTCAACGCCTCCTACAACTGCGTAGACCGCCATCTCGCCGAGCACAAAAACAAAGCCGCCTTCATTTTCGTCCCCGAACCCGAACACGAATCCATGCAAGTCCTCACCTATCGCGAACTCTACATCCGCGTGAACGAAACCGCCGCGATGCTTCGCGATTTCGCCGGACTCAAAGCCGGCGACCGCGTCACCATTCACATGCCCATGATTCCCGAGCTTCCCGTCACCATGCTCGCTTGCGCGCGTCTCGGCGTAGTTCACTCCGTCGTCTTCGGCGGATTCAGCGGCGAAGCCTGCGGCCTCCGCGCTGCCGACTCCGGCAGCCGCGTCCTCATCTACGCCGATGGCTACTACCGCAACGGAAAATGGATAGACCACAAAGGCAACGCGGACATCGCCGTGGACTCCGCGAAAAAAGAAGGCCAGCAAGTTGACAAAGTTCTCGTCTGGCGCCGTTATCCCGGCAAACAAATGTCGGACGCGCCGATGATCAGCGGCCGCGATTTTTTCGTCGAAGATGTTCTGAAAGATTACAAAGGCAAAATCGTCGAGCCCGTTTCGCTCGACGCCGAAGCCCCGCTCTTCCTCATGTACACGAGCGGCACCACCGGCAAACCCAAAGGCTGCCAGCATCGTACCGGCGGCTATCTCGCCTACGCCGCGGGCACTTCGAAGTACTATCAGGATATTCACACCAGCGATGTGTACTGGTGCATGGCAGACATTGGTTGGATCACCGGCCACTCTTACATCGTGTACGGCCCGCTCGCTCTCGCAGCCACCAGCGTTCTCTACGAAGGCGTGCCGCAGTTTCCGGACGCAGCTCGCCCCTGGCGCATCGCCGAACGCCTCGGCGTGAACATCTTCCACACTTCTCCCACCGCCATCCGCATGTTGCGCAAAGCTGGCGCCGACGAACCGAAGAAATACAACTACTCCTTCAAGCACATGACCACTGTTGGCGAACCCATTGAACCCGAAGTTTGGCGCTGGTATTACGAAGTTGTCGGCAAGAACAAGGCAGCCATCGTGGACACCTGGTGGCAAACCGAAACTGGCGGTTTTCTCTGCAGCACGAAACCCGCCCTCGATCGCATGAAGCCCGGCAGCACCGGGCCCGCTGTCCTCGGAATTTTCCCGATTATCTGGGACGAGAATCGCTACGAAGTGAAAGCCGGCCAGCAAGCCGCGGGCAACATCTGCATTCGCAATCCCTGGCCCGGCATCATGCAAACGATCTGGGGCGATCCCGACCGCTTCGTAAAGCAATATTACGAAAAGTATTGCAAGAATCCGAAAAGCAAAAAGTGGCAGGACTGGCCCTACTTCGCCGGCGACGGCGCCATGCTTTCCGCCGACGGCTACTATCGCATCCTCGGCCGCGTGGATGACGTCATCAACGTCGCCGGCCATCGCCTCGGCACAAAAGAAATCGAATCCGCCTGCCTCACTGTTCCGGAGATTGCTGAAGCCGCCGTCGTTCCCGTCGTGGACGAAATAAAAGGCCGTGTCCCCGAAGTTTACATCTCCATAAAGCCCGGCGCCGCTTCAAACAAACAGGTCATAGACAAAGTCATCCACGTCATCGAAACCATGATCGGCAAAATCGCGCGCCCCAAGCGCATTCACGTCGTCCCCGACATGCCCAAGACGCGCTCCGGCAAAATCATGCGCCGCGTTCTCGCCGCCATTTCCAATCGCATGCACACCGGCGACATCACCACGCTCGCCAATCCGGACATCGTCGAACAAATCCGCGAACTCGTTCAGGGCCGCGACGCCGTCGCCCTCAACGAAGGCCCTGAAGACATCAAACTCTTCGGCGAAGACCGCTGACCAGTTTCGCGCGCTACTTTTTCAAGTACGCCGCCAAACTCGCTTGCTGCAGTCCTCGCAACTCAATGCACGCGTTAACGGACGCTTTCGGCCTTGGAGTAGTTAGACGCAGGAGAGTTCAGAAGATTGTCTCAGAAGAGTAGCTTTTCAGCGTGGACGCTGGAGCCCCATCTGGATTCTTGCAGGCAACCGCCCTAGCGCTTGCACAAGCCTTGCACAGCTACCTGCACGTCAGGATCGAACTGCGCGTCGACAAAACTCGCAGAGGAACAGACCTGCGTTGCGGTCAGGCCGAGTGCTCCGTGAAAATCGCCGCCGTCCAATTTCGCCCCATCCATCAGCGCATCCCGCAGGACGGCTGCAGTGAAAACCGCGCCGCGCAGATCTGCACCGCGCAAATCCGACCCAAGAAAGATGGTTCCCTTCAGTTGCGCGCCGGCGAGGGTTGCGCCGCCCAACTTTGCGCCGGAAAAATCAGCCAGTTCCAGATTGGACAGTGAAAGTGTCGCGCCCTGCATCTGCGTGTCGCGTACGTCGGCCCGCGTCAAATCCGCCCGCAGCCATTTCGTTCTCTGCAAGTTCGCCCCATACAACGATGCGCTTTCGAGCCTTGCATTTGCAAAAGAGGCTTGTTCGAACACGGCATACGTCAAATCCGCTCCTCGCAGATTTGCTCCCGTTAAATTCGCCAGCGTTCCGTCCGCGGAAATCAACACAGCTTTTTCAAGATTCGTGTGGTCGAGCACGGCATCCCGCATTTTTGCCTCGCGCAAATTCGCGCCGTGCAAATCCGATTCCGTCAAATACGCTCCTACCAAATCTCCGCGCCATAATCTTGCGTCAGGCAACGAAGCCCGGTACGCGCGCGCGTAGCGCAAGCTTCCTTCATTCAATTTTGCGCCATCTTCAGAAGCGGCTTCGCCCTTTTTCCGCGGCAAAATGAGCGAAGACTCGATTAAATCCGCGTACGGCCGGTAACCAACCAAACGAAATCCTTCCGCGGCCCAGCGGCGCGGACTCGCGCTGAAATATCGCTGCGATGCTTCCGTTTCTGCCGGAACTCCCCAGATGACTCCCACTGACAGCAGCATGAGAACGAGGCCGGCTGCCACGGGAATTCGCATCGTCATGAACGCCAGCCGTAAGATGCTTCGAGAACTCGGACGCCGGATCTCTCCCGGCCGCACCACGCGGCTGACGACCGTGGGCAGCCCCGTGGCAACGCTCACGCTCAGCACAAAAAACAGTACATGCAGGGCCGAACCGCGAAGGTCTTGCCGCACCAGATAGCGCATCCAGATCAGCGCGATCGTCGTCGGCACGACCCAATACGCCAAAATCGTCGCGCTCACATTCTCGAGCAGAGAAACCGGCGTCTTCGCTTCTCTCAGCCACCGGAAATGGCGCCGCACCAGCCCCATCAGGTACCACGGCCCTTCGCGCTCCACCGTTTGTCCATCTTGGAAAACCGCGGGCAGCGCCGCCATGCTTCCCCATACTCGCAAAAGCAAAAATTGAAATCGCACAAACATAATAAGGAGTGCGATCGGAGCAATCAGGTAGAACGCATTGATGGGTAAGAGATTTCCCAGCCGCCGAATGGGAATCGTAGATCCATCCAGAATCAATCGTGCATCGGAAGTCGTCGCAACCACCAGGCAACAAATCGCGCTCACACTCAGCATCAGAAAATAAAACCAGCGCGCGCTCCTTGTCGCTTCCCAAACCGCTTTCGATCCGTCAATCGACGAGATTGTTTCCGGCAGCATCGCATCGTACAAATTCGCGCCGCCCAGTCTGCCGAGCCACAATCCTTCCGCGCCGTAAAGCGTCGCGCCCATCAAATTTGCGCCACGCAATTCCGCGCCAAGAAGATTTGCGTTGCACAAATCCGCTTGCACTAGCGAAGCGCCGCGCAGATTTGCCATCGAAAGATCAGCGTTGCGCAAATTCGCGCGCTGGAGAATTGCGCCTTGCAAATTCACTCCGGTCAAATCCGCGTTTTCCAGATTCACTCCGGAAAGGTCCGCTTTTGCTCCCTCATCGCCACCGCTTTCCACCCAGATGCGGTGCCGATCTAAAGTCGAAGCAAGCTCGAGCAAGTCAATCTGTCGCGCCTGGTCTTCAACGGGGATTTCTGGAATCGGAACAGGCCGCATCGAAACCGCAGCCTGCGGCGCTTCCACAGCTGCACTCTCTGATTGATGCTTACTGGAAACTACTGAACTTTTTGGGCTTTCGTTCTTTTTCATGCTCTGGATATTCTTGCTGATCTCGCCCTTTCCCGCCGCGCCGCCATTTCCGCTCACCGCCAATTCCGGTCCCGCACCGCTTTGCAGCAGCGAAATCAATTCATCTTTCGTAGCCATCCGCTCGGTTCCCGGATCGAGCGAAACCTTTTGAAGAACGTCGATATTGTGCGCCGGTGAGTCCGGCATGGGCGTACCCCTCAGGCGATTTCTGGAGACGCGCACGTCTCCTGCAACTTCGGCTGGTAAGGATAATGGCGCAAGAGGGCGGGAAAGTCGCCTGCCCTGAAGGACAGGAGCGGCGAGAATGCAACGCGGAATCAGAAACAGCGGCTGCAAAAAACCGCTAAAAAAGAGCCGGGGCGCTTCGCTGAGGGGCCAAGGCACCCCGGCTTATCCTGCCCGCCTCCGCAGTGAGCGAGCAAGAAGACCGTTACATCTAAACTTTCAAAACTGCTGCGCGAAACTCTTTTCAAAACCAACTGCAAGAAAATGCGACGAGTCTTCCTTAGTGAAAACCAAAATCAGTTGTCTTCGTCGCCGCGCAGAAATTCGTAGCGCTCGATCGCGGCCACAACGCCCACAGAGGCATCGTCGCGCGGCTCGGTGCGCTGAACCCGGCCGAGGCAACGGACGCGAACCGGTCCGGCCAGGGTGATCTCGTTCGGAAGCGTCAGGAGGATCTCGACGGCGGAGCCTTCCTTGACGTCCTTGGCAAGGTAGAAGTAAACCCCGCGGGAGCTAACATCGCGAGATTCGGTGCTGGTTTCTCCAACGGCGGCCCCAGTAGTCCAACGAACGGTAAGGGGAAGCCGCATGGAGAAGCGCTGAGTTGTGCGGCGTTCAGAGCCGGTCAAGGTAAAACCTCCTCGAATTGAAGGGCCAGTGTAGCTGCCTAGGCGCTGGGGAACAATAGGACAAGAGGTACAAAAAGAGGCTCCAAAATAAAAGTACCTAGGTACTAGGAGAAAGCGGGTTTGATAGGAACCGCGGAGGCTTGCGCTTATGACTGACGCGTCGCGAGAAGAAGAACGGAGACGGGAATGTAGATCGCAGGGGATCTTGGTTGGACGTACCGCATTCGGCTCCACTCCCAAAGACGAGGCGACCCCCTCCCCCGTTTTGGCGTAAGTGTTGATTCTAAAGGGAGTCGGACAACAGGGTTGGGGAGAGTCATCGGGCCGACCATGTACCAGAGAATTAAAATCAAAATTGACGCACGGCCATACGGGAAGACGTGAAACCTGGATCGGCCAACGGCAATTTAGAGCGAAACGGGCGGAAGACTAGCACAAGTCGTTGTAACTGACTAGGTACGTAGCCGGCCGCAAATCACAAATAAAGAAGCCATATGACAGTGGTTTGAACCGCCTAGTGCGCAAGCCCCGGCTTGCTATTTTTCGCCTTCGCCTACGGGTTCGGGGCCGGTGTGGAGAAGGACGAAGCCGGGGTGCTGGTCGTTGATGGTGAGGCGGACCGGGCCTTCGTTACGGAGCATGTCCACGATGCCGACGAGGGCGCTGCGTTTGAAAAAGATTTTTGCGCTGCTGAGGTCGGGCGGAAAGACGGGCTGGGGAACGGGCAAGCCATCGTCAATGAATTCGATTTGCGCGATTTTACCGTCGTCTCCCCAGAGCTGGAGCTGACCCGGAGCGCCGATGCGCGCGTCAAAGGCGTAGTTGTATTGTTTGATGTCATGGACCTTGAAGGACATGAGAAAGCCTCCCCGTCAATATTGGTTTCCGCTGGCCGCAGAGCAAGACTCGATAATGAAATTTTAGAAGATGACGATTGCGTTGGATAGTTGGCCTGAGGGACAGGTGTACTTCCGGTGGTATCACCGGCCAGGAATGCGGCGGCGCGTCAGCTCTTGGATGGAGCGGGCGAGCTTTTCTCCCCGGGTTTGATGGAAGAGCGGACGACGACGATTTTGCCCTAGATGTCAAACCAGAAAGGTGCGCCCAACGAAGCAGCGCAGGCAGTGAGAAACCAGCCCAACAAAGAAGCACCCCAAAGAAACGGATACATACGGAGATTTTCCAGGACTTTTTGGTTCCAGCCGATTGGGATGCTGGTGCTCTTGAGTTCATCAATATCGGCTTTCAAGCCTTGATCGAGATTGGAAGCATTCGTGGAGGCCGGAGCTGAAGTTGCGGATGCAGGATGCTTTTCTAGATAGCCTTGTGCAGCGCCGACGAGCGCATCGCGAGTGGCTTTGTTGGTCCAAAGATCCTGTGCGAGTGAAATGGAGTTGACGTTCATCGCGACGGCAATGATGAAGCCGAGCGCGAAGATAATGACGTGCGTGCGGCGCTTGTACCAGCCGGAGACGCGGTCCATGGCGCTGTTGAACCAGTCCTCGAGGCTCTTGCGAAATTTCTGAAGGTCGCCGCTCGCGTCGTCATAAAGAGTGAGAAGAGCGGATTTGACCTGGGGATTGGTAATGGTCGCGATGGCCGGCTTGATCGAGTCCATCGTGATGGGAGCATTTTCCGGGGCAAGAATGCCGCTGAGTGCGGTGGCAAAGTCTTGCGAAGGAATATAAGAAGGCAAAGTTCTTTTTTTTATGGCTTCGTCGTAAGTGCCGCGGTAGAGGCTGAAAATCAATCCGTGGTTGTACAGCTTCTTGACCAAGCCGGTGTCGCTGCCCAAAAGACTGATGATGCCTCTTTCGAGGTCGCCGGCGCGGTTTTTCAAGCGAGTTTCGAGAAGTTCGTTGAATGCGGAGCAGATGAGGCTGAGCAATAGAAACGTGAAGGCCATTCCGATGGCGACGTCAAGCATTTCAGAGCCGAGCATGGTGGAGTGGCCTCCTAAAGCAAACATCCAAGACGAGGGGCCCGCTTACACGATCATAAGAAATTGGCTACACCGAAATAGGGATGAACGCCCTCCCCACCGCCGAGCCCTACGTACGCACGGAAAACGACTTTGCCCGCGAGAAAAAAGGAAAGGCCGCCGCCGAATCCTTGACGCAAGTTGGAGAAATTGAGATCGCTGCGGGCAAAGGTGACTTTGCCGGCGTCATAGAAGGCAAGAATGCCTACCGGCCCGATGATGCGGCGGTCGTATTCGGTTTGAACGAGAAATGCGTTGGGGCCGCGAAAACGGAAATCGCGGAAGGAGCGGAGCGTGGCTTGGTTGTCAATGTCGCTGCCGCCGATGGTCTCCTGCAAGTAGAAGGGGATGGCATTGGAGGCACTGGCATCGGACATGGAGATTCTGACGCGCGCAGTAAAAACACTGTCGAGTCGGCGATGGCCATTTTCAGATTCGGGATACAGGCTGTGGCCGAAATCGGCGACGAATCGGCGGAAGGAATAGTGGCCGGTGTCGGTGTCGTGAAAATAGCCATAGCGGAAACGATAGTCGAATTGAAGGTGATTGGAGATGAGACTGAAGTGTGGGCGAAGAAAGGCTTCGAAATGCAGAAACGTGGGCTGCGAGGTCAAGCCGGGAGCTGTCGCTTCGTCATAAACCTGGCCGATGGAAGTGACCTTGGTAGAAGAGACGTTGCCGACATCGGGGAACAGAATCTCGAAAGTCCCGCTTGTGGAAAGCCAGGAAGTCAGCGGACTAGCGACTAGACCGCCGGCACGAGTATCGCGTTCGCTGAAATGAACGGCGTTATGGACATTGGTGTCCGGGCCCAGGCCGTAGAAGGGCAAATCCTGCAGTTGCTTGTTGCGCGCGTAGAACTGAAAGGCGAAATTTTCGTCAGAATGAAATGAGCCGAAGTGCGGGCGGCGTGCGGTGAATTTCGCTTCGGTGAACCAGAACTGACGGATGGTCATGACGCCGGTGAATTCGAGTTTGTTCTGCCAAATATCCCTGTTCAAATCGCGGCCGTAGTATCCACCCCCACCCACGCCGCTGCCGGGAACAACACTTTGTACTAGGAAATGAAACGGACGCGAGCGGAAGGTGCTTGTGCCGCAATTAAGAACGGAATCTTTGGCGAAATTGTGAACCATGTCAGAACAGTTGCGTTTCCAATCGCTCCAGTCGTCCGTTCCGGTGACGGTCGGGTCGGAGGCCCACATGGGAGGGTTCGTAGGAGGGCTGCTCGGGGCGATTTGCGCGAAAAGAGGAAGTGCTCCAAAAGTGGCCGCGATAAGAATGAAGAAAAATCGTGTGATTTTCCAGTTAGCGGGGACGATGAAGTTCATTCTGGCGTTCCTAGTTCCCTTTCCCGGCACCCGCGGCGCCAGATTGGACTTTTGCTTGAGCGAGCAACTTGGAATGAACACTCGCCAAAAAGTCGGAGGCTTGTTTCTCCGACCGAATATGGTCCGGATCAACACCGCTTTGCTGTCCGGGTGGAAGGACGGTCTTTTCGAGATGGGAAGCCATTTCGACGTGAGCGGCAAGATGGTCGTTGATGTCGGCGTTCAAGTGAGCGGCGTCGACGTGTGCGGCGCCAAGATCGGCGATGGCTTGGTGCGGCGGATCGGTCAATTTGAAGCTGATGGCATCCGTGCGAGGAGAAGCCAGCGTCAGATTGGCTTCGAACGTGTTGGCGCTACGGTCGCGGCTGGTCAGGGATGCGCCGGCGATGTTTTTGAGAAGGAGCTTGCATGCGGTGGCGATGATGGAACTGTGATCGTAAAGCGTGCGGTCGATCGTGCCAGCCGGAATGTAAGGAGAAATCAGGACGGCGGGGACGCGCACGCCGAGGCGCGTGAAATCAAACGCGGGATCGAGGGAGTTGGGGCTGCCGGCCCAGTTTTTGTTGTCTGGATTGACAGCAATCGGTGGAGGAACGTGGTCGTAGAGACCGCCGTGCTCGTCATAGACGACAACGAGGAGCGTCGATTCGCGGAGAGATTGATTGTTCCAGATGGCGTTGAAGGTATCGCGGATGAGGATTTCGCCTTGTTCGACGTTGTGGTCGGGATGCTGATCGCTGGCGGAGAAGAAAGCGTTGTTGACGGGATCTTCGCCGTTGGCATAACGCGGCTCGATCAAGCTGTACGCGGGCAGGCGATTCTTTTTGCAGTCTGACAGGAAATCGTCAAAGAGGCTGAAGTAGCGGCCTTGATTCATCAGGCCTTTGAACGTCATGGCCATCGTGGAGTCGTGATAGTAGATGCGAGAGTCAACCTTGTTTTCCGCAAAGAGCTCGTAAATAGTTTTGGACATGCCGAGCCAGTCCACGCCCATATCCACGCGACCGATGGAAGTGGCGCCGTGAGCGAACGCGCGATTGGGAAATGTGGGGCCGGGAACCGAAGAGAACCAGCGGTCGCAAACCGCAAACTGGCGGGCAAGTTGAGTGAGAACGGGAACTTTATCTGGTGTGAAACACTTCATGATGCGATGGGCGTTGGGAGAATTGTGCGTCTTGCCTTCGTAGCTGAGGACAAAGCCGTTCATAGTGGGATTTTGCGAGACTGGCGTAGAGGCGCTTCCGTACAGCTGCGTGAGCGTATCGAAGAGGGCGTGGCCCGGGTCGGGAGTGAAGTCTCCGGAGTAGCGGGCGTCGTTCGAAACGGTAGCGAATTCTCCGGTGGAATCGCGATTCTTTTCGCTGCCGGTTAGGCCGTCGATTTGCCAAGTGGGAGTAGCGGCAAAGCCGAGCATGTGGTCGAAGGAACGGTTTTCCATCATGAGGACAACGATGTGCTTGAGGTTGTCTAAACCTGCAGTCATGGGGACTCCTGGGGCATGGGGGCTGTCGAGTAGTGAAGAATTCTAACCGGGCGTTACAGATCTTGGTGAAAAAAAATGGATGAGAATTGCGTTGGATGGCGTCCCTGCGTGGCCGGGATGCGATTAGGAATGATCAATCAACCTGTGGTGAATCGCATAGAGAGCGAGTTCGAGGCGGTCGGAGACACCGAGTTTGTCGAAGATATTGTGGAGGTGATTCTTTACGGTTTGCTCCGAGATAAAGAGCTTTTCTCCGATTTCCTTGTTGCGGAAACCCTGGGCGACGAGCTGAACGATTTCTTTTTCGCGGTCGCTGAGGAGCGGCTTTTCGCGACGCGGGCCTGATTCGGACGATTTTGCAAAAGCCTTCATGACTTCGGCGGTCATGCGGTTGTCGAGCCAGATTTCTCCGGCGTGGACGCGGTGAATGCTCTTTACAAGAAGATCGGTGGCAGATTGTTTTAGAACAACGCCGCGTGCGCCTAGACGCATGGCGCGGACGACGTCGCGATCATCTTCGGCAGCGGTGAGCACGATGACGCGCGTGGGAATCGTATCGAAATTGACTTCTTCGAGGACGGCGAGGCCGTCTTTTTCCGGCATGCGAAGGTCGAGCAAAAGAATATCGGGCTTCAACTTGGCGAGCAGCTTGATGCACTCGGCGCCGTTTTGCGCTTCGCCGACGATGGTGATGTCTTCATCGCCGTCGATAAGTTTGCGAAGGCCATCACGAAAGATCGCGTGGTCATCCGCCATGAGAATTCGAATTTGTGGTTTGGTCTTCGCCATAATTTAACTCAGGGTTTGTACTTACAAACCCCGAAACTCTATTTAACCCAGGGTTGTAAGTACAAACCCTGAAACCCTCAGCCGAGCGGAATTTCGATCGCTAGACGCGCTCCATGCCCTGGGTTCGACTCGACAGTCAGAACCCCATTCACAGTTCGCGTGCGCTCCTTAATGGAAATGGGACCCAGCCGCAGACGATCCAACTCATCCCCGGTGAAGCGGCCCGCAAAGCTAAAACCCTCACCGTTGTCGTCCACGACTAAAAGAAGACGGCTGTCGTCCTGCGAAAGTTTTACCACGACATGGGTAGCCTTAGCATGCTTTTTTATGTTGTTGAGTGCTTCACGGTAAATCTGGAAGAGCTCGCGGCAGACGCGGTCCGGGGCACGCAGATCTGCGGAATCTATCAATAAATCCAGGGCTAGCGTGGATTCATTGCGAAAACGCTCGGCAAAACCGCGCATGAGGTCCACAAGGTCGGCGGACTGGACGCGGACGGGGCGAAGGTCCGTGACGAAGCTGCGAAGTTCGGCGGATTCGTTTTTGACGGTCTGCTGAAGAGAGGCGAGGTTACCGGAAACCTGGTCCGAGCTACTGGCTACGCGGCGGCGAAGCACGTCTAGCTGAATTTCGATGCTGAGAAGCGTTTGGAGAATGCCGTCATGGAGGTCACGCGAGATGCGGGAACGTTCCGCTTCGATAGCGCGGGCACGAAGGTGGCGCAGAAGAAAGAGATTTTCGAGGGACGGGCCGACATGCCGCGCGACACGTTCGAACCAGGCGAGGTCGTCCTTGGTATAGGGCTTATTGCCAGCCTTTCCATTAAGGAGAAAGAGGCGGCCGACAGGACGATCGCCTTGATCGAAAGCAACCGTAATGAACGAACGAACCGCGAACTGCTGCTGCGTGGGACCTGGAAGACGCGGAAGGATTTTTAACATGCGGCCGTCGCGGCGATCCCAGCCAAATCCGGCGCCAGGACCCTCAACCGAATTCCAGCAGAGAGTGGCATCGAAATCGTCGAGGAGAAAGCCGTCGGAGCGCGCGAGCGGAAGGCTCTCTGGAGTGAGGCGTTCGCTTTCGCCGGATTTGAGGCGCCAGACGAAGATGCGCTCGAGGTCGGCGTCCCGATAGACGAGCAACGCTTCCGGAGATTGGAATGAAATGGCGAGCTCATTGAGAAGAAGACGGAGCGATTCGGCGAGGCCCTGATCCACCTGCATGGTTGCGGTGATGTGCGAGAGGTATTCGTTTTGAGAGGCGAAATTACGGCTGCGCTCGCCGAGGAAAGCGATACCCGCGCCGGCGGTAAAAGTTGCGGCAGTTGCGGCAAGCCACGAAACGACGCGCATCCATTGCATGTCAGAGCGCGCGGCGGAAACCAAAACGATGCTGAGCGAAATGAGACCGGCAATAGGTAGAGCGAGTTGGAGTCCCCAGCGAGAGCCCGCGGAATAGCAAACAAAAAGATACGGAAACCAAATCGGGACGGTAGCGGGGCAAACGTAGATAAAGAAACCCAGCGCGAGAAGATCGCAGACCAGAGGTAAGTGCCAGTCGGAATCGTACAAGAAATCTTCGATGAGAATGACGATGATGGAGAGAATCAAGTAGACGATGAGGAAGGAGATGGAGCGAGAGGATTGCCGCGACGGGGCGAGCTCAAAAACGGCAAGCAGCGCCAGAATGATGATAATCGGGCGCGCGAAAACGATTTGCCGCTCAAAATGGCGGCGATCAGTTTCATGGGGGCTCATGCGCGGGGACGCAATTCCGAGTGCTAGTTTAGCAAGCGGGGAAGGAGCGCAAAGGACGGCGTGGGGCACGGTTTCCACTTTGCTAAGAGCTTTTTGGCGGGGGAGGCCTGTTTTCGGGAGGGCTGAGGGCGTGTTAAACTGACGAAGAGTGGTGGGAGTAGCTCAGCTGGTAGAGCGTCGGTCTGTGGCACCGAATGTCGCGGGTTCAAATCCCGTCTCCCACCCCAACCTAAAATAACCCAATAAAAAAGCACACGTTTTTCATTCTCTCTTCGCAGTTTGGTCAAGAAAAACGAGGTAAGCTGCGACAAGCTTGTAAGTCTCGTAGTAGTTGTCAAGATTAATGGCTGAGAGTTTGTCCTTCCGCGAGTGAAGGATACGAGCGTTGTATGTATCTTGTGTCAGCGAGTGAATTGTAATGCTCGGAATCTTACGGTCGGAAAATTGCACTGAGTCGGTGCTGCCGATTCGCTCCGCATTCACGCCTGTGACGGGCAAATTCATTTGCTTCGCGAGGTAGGCAAGGAGACCAGTCAGCTGCTTGTCTGAATGGCTAGCCCAAACCTCGGTGGACGCCAGTCCGAGCGTATCCATGTTGACCATCGCTTCGGTCGCGGAGACCTGTTCATTGGTCATTTGTTGGGCATAGAAGCGCGATCCAACTTCGCCTTTTTCCTCGTCCGTAAACCCAATGAAAATGTAAGTGTGTTTCCGAGGATCAGTTTTTGTAGTTTGGTACAAGGAGGGTAGAAGGGAAGCGCCACTCCAATTGTCGACGACTCCATCGCCGTCGGAGACATGATCGAAGTGTGCGCCAACGATTATGACCTTGTCGGAGCTTCCCGGCAGAACACAAATGACGTTTGGCAGTTTCGAGCCCTTCACAGGCTGTTCGGAAAGGTGCTGGTCGTCACAACCAGCTTCGGCAAACAATTGTTTCAATGCCGCTTCGCGCTGTTGGTCATTGCCCTTGTATTTCCCCAGTCGGGCTTCGATGACGGAGCGCGAAACGGGAGTGTACCGGAACCGGAAGCTGTCAGGTATGCCGTCTCCCCGGGGAACAAGCGCCAACAGAATGGTCGCAAGAGAGCACAATCTCACCTCAAGAGAATACCGTTTTGGCCCAGAACTCTGTAGACGCTAGGCGCTCGCTCGTGCCGCAAATGCACATGCGTTGAATGTTCGCCCGTTCGTCCGCCTCCTGATTAACGCCTACCGGACAAATACTCAAGGCGCGCCCCCAATCGGAACCGTGCCGCTTTCTACCGCTGCTTAACTTCGGCGATGACGTTTTTTAACGCAGTTCCGCTTGCGTGGCTTGACGAACTACAACGGCTTTTTGATGGCGCTGACTCTCGAACGCGATAATTCGGCACTATCGCGTCCGCAACTAAAGAGTCGGCTGAGCCAGAAGTTATGAGTTCAAGTGTGTCGTGTGATCCTGTGCGCGAAGCCAGGGGCAGATCAATCGAACGTAAATTGATAAGTTCCCGTGAGGTCCGTAACCTGCGTCAAGCGGCTGTCGTTTCATACGTGTAACTCACCACGGTGGAATTGGGGAGTTTCTCCATGAGTCGGTCCGCGCAATCATAAGCGTAATGATGGCCTGAGATTCAGGCAGTCGTTGCCCTGGCGTAGAGATATCTTTGGAACAGGCGGCGGCCAGCTAAAACGATAAGAGCACCGTCCCACGCAAGAGCTGCGACGCTAAAAAGCACAGACACAGGTCCGAACAAAGGCATCACGCTCAGCACAATAGACGTTAAACAGAATAACAACAGCAATAGATCGAGCCCATCAGCCTTCCTATCTCTTACCTGAGAAATGCTACGCCCAATCAAATACCAGAATAAACCAATCAAAAGAACATAGATGGAAAAGACCCAACGAGAATGCGCCAAACCAAGTTGAAACATACTGCTTCGAGTGATCACCAAGACCACGAGCGCCACAGGCATATTGATCATGCGCAGCGCGTATTCTGCGGGTGCGACATAGTCAACCAGTAATCTGCCAGTGGCTCTCGCAGCAAATTGAATGGAACCTAGG
>Ga0137397_10001817_pt1 | contig 14892 bp, 11 predicted proteins | sample czorhiz116metaG_FD_106658 | JGI IMG/M metagenome (GOLD analysis project Ga0137397, IMG submission 106658) | Vadose zone soil microbial communities from Angelo Coast Range Reserve, California, USA - czorhiz1.16 metaG | ecosystem: Environmental > Terrestrial > Soil > Vadose zone | place: USA... | reverse complement strand
TCCGCTTGGGCGCCTCCAGCATCCGGGAGAACAAGCGGTGCGCACGCTCGCGGCGGAGGAAAGGCTCCTGGTCCGGCGCCTTGTCGTACGCGTAGCCGGGAGAGATCATCATGCCCTCGACGCCCAGCTACATCATGTCGTCGAAGAACCCCCGCATTCGTTCCGGGTCGGCTCCGTCGAACACCGTGGTGTTGGTGGTGACGCGGAAGCCGCGGGAGAGGGCGGCGCGGATGGCCTTGACCGCGTCCTCGTAGCCGCCCTCGCGGCAGACGGAAAAGTCGTGCTCGGCGCGCGGGCCGTCCATGTGCACGCTGAAGCTCAGGTATTTGCTCGGCTGGAAGGAGTCAAGCTTGCGCTCCAGCAAGAGGGCGTTGGTGCAGAGGTAGACGTAGCGCCGCCGGGCGACGAGCTCGTGCGCGATGTCGGCGATCTGGGGATGGAGGAGCGGCTCGCCGCCGGCGATGCTCACCACCGGAGCGCCGCATTCGTCCGACGCGCGGACGCAGTCCTCCACCGAGAGGTTCTTCTTCAAGAGAGAGACGGGGTACTGGATCTTTCCGCACCCGGTGCAAGAGAGGTTGCAGCGGAAGAGGGGTTCCAGCATCAAGACCAGCGGGTAGCGCTCTCGCCCGAGCCAGCGTTGCTTCAGTACGTACCGTGTCACTGCCGCCATCTGCCCTACGGGAATTGCCATCCGATCCGTCCCTCTCGTTCCGACCGTTCGTGAACCTGCCGTGGAGGTAGGATGGCAGATTTCAGGAAAGGTCGCGCGGCGATGATTGGGGAGGCTATGATGGAGGTGTCGGGATCCGACCATCACCGGATCGCCGCGGCCGTGTATTTTTCCAGATAACGGGCGAGCACGCTCTTCTTTGCTGCCCGATCAGTGTCCTGCCCAAGGTCCCAGCTGCTTTCTCGCCTCGGACTCGGAGAGGTCCTTCGCCGCCGCGTCCACTTCCCGCGTCACCCATTTCGGGAAGGAGGTCCGGACGTTCCGATGCGCGCCCGACGGGGTGTGCTCCTGCCGGACCGCCGCCAATCGCTCCTTTCCCAGATCCCCCGCGAGGCGGACCAGGGCCGGCCAAAGCCTCCGGTGCACGAAGGTGATCTTCTTCTCGACGAGCCGGAAGCAGAGCACGTCGGGGGAGTCCTGAACGGCGCCGAGCGCGCGGAAGATCTCGGTGCCCTTCGGATGGCCCCACCAACTCCCGCGGATCGGCTCGCCCGCGACCGCTTCGGCGAGATTCGGCACGGGGCCTTTGCCGGAAGCCAGCACCACCCCGTGCCGCGAGACGAACTCCAGGGGATCGAGCTTTGCCGGCACGCCCCATTCTCCTCGATCCGGGTCGCGTCGGCGTCCGCTGGCGGCCTCGTCGCGACCAAGCGAAAGGCGTGTTACCAGTCCGGGACCTGGGGTGTCACCTCGAGTCGAGGTGGATGGACCAAGGTCGCGGAGGGGCCCGACCCGTGCCACGCCGGCCAATCGCCCTGGTGATCGTCGCCGCCTGCGGAGGCGGCACGACGTCGGACACGACCTGCCCGATCCCGGTTGCCGTCGCCGCGCCCACGTTCAGGCGCGACATCCTCCCGGCCTTCCAGATGAGCTGCGGATCGGGAACCAGCACCTGTCACGGCGGGAACGCCCCGACCGGCCACGTGGCTTACTCGACGGATCCCCCGCGTACCGCGCAGGACGTCTACGACGACTTGACCCGGCCGCCGCCGGCCAACGCGCCGCCGTCGTTTCCGCATCGGGTCACGCCCGGTGACCCGGAGCACTCCTGGCTGGTCGAGAAGATCGCCAAGGACCAGCCCGGAGGATCCGGGTACGGGGCGCGGATGCCGTACGGATTGCCCGACGTTTGTCCATCGACCGTGACCACCATCACTGCCTGGATCCAGCAGGCAGCCCCGTATTAGCGCCCCGGGAGGAGGGAGGACCCATGGCCGATCTGACGCCCGTCAGCACCTGGACCTCGGCCGACGCGCAGCACTTCGGGCGCAGGGCCGGTTTTGGACTCTCGCCTGAAGCCGCGGCGCAGCTCGCGGCCCAGACCCCCGGCTCGGCCATCGACGCCTGGGTGGACGGGACCGGGCTCGATCAGACGCTCTTCGCCGACGTGCTGGCCACCCGCGCCGACGCCGTGGCCGAGCCGGCACGGAACGCCAGCACGACCCCAGGCGCGGTGAGCCTTCCCGTCGAACCCGGACCGCATCCCTTCCGGGTGGAGCCGGCCGACGCCTGGCGCAACAACTTCACCCGATCCCAGGCCTATCTCGCCTTCCGCATGCAGTACGCGCCGTACGCCTTTGCCGAGCGGTTGGCGCTCTTCTGGCACAACCTCTTCGCCACCGGCTGGCACAAGGTGAACAACGCGGCGCTGATGCTGCAGCAGCAGGCGCTTTTCCGCGCCCACGGCCTGGACGGATTCGACGACCTCCTCGCGCTCGTTTCGAAGGACCCGGCGATGGCCATCTGGCTGGACTCCGTGCAGAACAACGGCGCCGGCACCAACGTGCCCAACGAGAACTACGCGCGCGAGGTGATGGAGCTCTACAGCCTCGGGGCGGACAACGGCTACAGCCAGACCGACATCACGCAGCTCGCGCGGGCGCTCTCCGGCTGGAGCTTCACGGTCTCGGCCAGCGAGGTCTCCACCGACCCGACCGACCCTTCGCGCAAGGTCGCCGGCAGCGGCACGTTCCGGGTCTACGACGGCAGCGCCAATCCGGATCCGTATCTGTGGAACCTGCAGCAGCGGACCACGCTGCCCTCCATGCACGGGAGCGGGTCGATCACGTTCCTCGACCATGCGTTCGACGTGAGGACGCCCCCCGCGAGCATGGTCCCGGGCGAGGACGCGCTGCGCTCCATCGTCACCAGCCGCGCCCCCCAGAGCGCCTCGTTCCTGGCCAAGCGCCTGCTCATCCACTTCGTCACTGCGCGGTTCACCTCGCAGGATCTCTCCGACGTGGCGTCGATGATCCAGTCGAGCCAGTTCGACCTCCGCGCGGTGATGAAGACGCTCCTCAAGTCCCGCTTCTTCTTCGATCCGGCCAACCGGTTCGCGCTGGTGGAAGGGCCGGTCTCGTGGTCCGTCCGCGCCGCGCGCGCCCTCGGCTACGACCTGGCTTCGGCGGATGCGCTGAGCCCGAAGGGCTTCCCGGCCTGGGCGCTGGTGGCGGGCTCGTTCGACCAGGCGGGGATGAAGCTGCTCGATCCCAACGGACCCAACGGATGGGGCGAGGACGATACCTGGCTGAACAGCGGCACGATCCGGTACCGCACGCGGATCGCTGCGGCGGTTGCGCTGTTGGAGCAATCCGCGACTGGCTCGCCCTCGGTGACGTACAAGCTCTTCCCTAGCGACGTCGCGCGCTGGTTCCCCACGCCGCCGGCGACGGCGCAGGCGGTGCTCGATCGGCTGGTGGCCCTGCTCCAGCCGGCGCCGTTTCCCGCGGCGCTCGGGGCGGCGTGGCTCCAGGCCCTGTGGCCTTCGTCGTTCAACTGGAGCGCGTCAGACGCGCAGAACAAGGTGCGCGATCTGGCGTACCTCATCCTCTGCTCGCCCGCGGGGCACCTCTATTAGCCGCGCCGCCGAAGGCGGATAGCGGCTACGCAGTTTTCTTTTTGCCAGGAGACCGCGATGCGCATCACGCGACGAAGGTTCCTCCAGGGAGTGGGCGCGACGGGCGCGCTCGCTGCGGTGGGCTGCGGGTCGAAGGCCGGCAGCAGCGGCGTCGACGGCGGACCGGTCAATCCCCCGATCTCGGTCCCGGCCAGGCCCATCCTGGTGGTCATCGACATCGACGGCGGGAACGACTGGCTCAACATGATGCCGCCCGTATCGGGGGCCAACCGCACCGCCTACGAGTCGAAGCGGCCGAGCCTCGCGATTCCGACCGCCCAGGCCACTCCCCTTTCGAACGGCGCCGGCCTGAACGCCGACTTCTCCGGCATGGAGGAGCTGAGCGCGGAGGGGCGGGTCGCGTGGATCCCCGGCATCGGCATGAACAACCCGAACCTCTCGCACTTCGTCAATATCGCGCTCTGGGGACAGGGCGCCGCGCAGCCGAACGGAACCGGCTGGCTGGGCCGATTCGCGGACGGCTCGTTCGACACCCGTGGCGACGTGTTGCGCGGGCTCACCGTCACCTCCGACCAGCCGCTCATGCTCCGCGGAGCGACGCGGAGCTTCGTCTCCATCACCAGCTCGAGCGGGTTCGTCTATCCCTCCCTGCTCCGCGCCGGCCGGGTGGGATCGCCGTACAGTCCGCAGCTGCTGGAGGACGAATTCACCGCCGCGGTGACGTCCACCACTTCGGACCCGGCGTCGCCGCCGGACTACGGCGCGGCCGCCATCTCCGGCAAGCCCTTCCTCGACGCCCAGAACGGGTTCGGCACGGACGGGAACCTTCCCGCAAGGACGCCGTCGGTGCTCTATCCGGGAGACGCGGACTTTCCCATCAAGCGGACCGGCGGGGGCAATCTGTCCTCGACGCTCTCCAACCAGTTCAAGCTGATCGCGCAGATGCTCGCCTCCGGACTCCCCACCGAGGTGTTCTTCACGCGCCTCGGCGGGTTCGATACGCATAGCAACCAGCTCGCGGACCACCCCAATCTGATGCGCGCCCTGGGCGGATCGATCGGCGCGTTCTACGAGGATCTGGCGAGCATCCAGACCGGGGACGGGAACGCGCAGGACCGGGTGATGATCCTCGCCTGGAGCGAGTTCGGCCGGCGGGTGGCGGAGAACAAGGGAGGGACGGACCACGGCACCGCCGGTCTCGCCTTCTGCGTGGGCAAGGCGGTGAAGGGCGGCTTCTACGGAGACTACCCGGACCTCACCAGCCTCGACAAGAACGGGAACATGAAGTTCACGGTGGACTTCCGCAGCCTGTACGCCACGGTGCTCGATCGGTGGCTGGGGCAAGCCCCGTCGGCCACGGACAGCATGCTCGGCTCCAGCTATCCGCGGCTGGGCTTCTTGTAGGACGTGGCCATCATCTACCCGGGTTGCGTCCGGGTCGACTCGCACTTTCGCGTCTCTTGAGCGCCAGCAGCGCCAGCAGGAGAAGCAGCATGACCCCCGGCGAGGTCATGGTGGCGCAGCCCGACTTGCCGGACGGGTTGCCTCCACCCCCGCCGCCTCCGCCGCCCCCGCCTCCTCCTTGCCCCGCGTCTGTCCCCCCCGTGATTCCAAGGACGCCCTGGATCCGGTCCCAATGCGCCGCGCAGTTGGTCTGCACGGGGCCGCAAGTGAGCGGTCCCTGGATCTGCGTGAACTTCATCACCGGGTTGAACGAATTTCCCCCGTCGTCGCTGGAGTAGAGGCTGTACCCGTCCATCACCATCTCGCCGCAGGCGTAGATGCGCGTCGGCTCTCCGAAGCGCTGGCCCAGGCAGCGCAGGTGGGGAGCGGGAAGGGGCTGGGGTGCGAAGGCCGTCGCGGGAGGCCGGCGCACGAAGAGCTCGCCGTTGGCGGTTCCCGCGTAGAGCGTTCCGTCGGTGGCGCGCAAGAAGGAGGTGAATTGCCCGTTGATCGTGAAGGGCGGTTGGAAATTCTGCCCGCCGTCCGTCGTGATCAGGACGCCGTCGTGCGTGGGGCTCACCAGGCGCAGGTACACGATGTCCGCGTCGACGGGATCGACGGCGAGAATCCTCGGCTGGCTGTTGGTGGGGGCCGGGATGGACTGGGATGTCCAGGTGCCGGCCGCTCCCGAGCTCGTGCTCCGCAACAAGGTCGCCCTGGTCTCCGTCGTCGACACCAAGGTCATGTAGACGGTCGAGGGTTGGGAGCGAGAGATCTCGACGCCGGTGAGCAGCTCGTTGATGGCCGTATCGTACAGGTGCGCGGCGTCGAAGGTCCGTCCGCCATCGTGCGAGGCCACCAGATAGGAGCTGTTGCTCGCCGTACCGATGATCGCCAAGGTGAGCGATGCATCCGCGGGCGAGGAGAAGATGTCGAGCACGACCTGATCCTTGACGGATCCGCTGGAAGCCGGCCAGGTGCACCCGACGTCGGTCGAGCGCGTGATCTCGATCCCGCTCGCCAGGATCGCGCTGCCGTCGGCCGTTACCTGGTAGAAATTCACTGGCACATCCGACAGCGCCGCCGAGGATCCGAGCACCACCCAGGGCTCGCAGCTGTACCGCCAGGTGGCGCCGTTGTCCTCGGAGACCAGCAGGCCGAAGTTCGCACCCACCAGGATCCGATTCGGAGCGCCGGTCGGAAAATGGATGCTGAACTCGTCCGGAAAGGCGCCGTTCGCCCGGGCAGCGGACGCCGCCGACAAGACGAGGGCGAAGGCCACGAGCGCCTTGGACATGTTCGACATCACTGCGGTTCGCGCCGACGTCTGCCAAGAAGGAAAGCGCCTGAACGGCGCCTCCCCGGCAGACTAGCTGGAGCGCGCTCTCCACCGCCGCACGAGTTGCAAGACACCGAAGATCATCAAGGCCCCGATGCTGGCATCGGCGCTCGCGCATCCGCCGCTGTCGCCTCCAGCGGTGGCCGCCAATTTGACGACCATGAAGCCGTTGTCCTGGCCCGTGATCCAGACGTCGCCGCTGGTCATGCCGCGGTCCTTCGGCCAGCTGAACTTGCTGGTGCTCCAGTCGTAGTTGCGGACGAACGTGGCGGCGGCCGCTCCGCCCTGGTTCGCGTACTGCGAGGCGGGAAGCAGCTTCGTGCCCTGCGCCGGCGGCTTCAGGTAGGCGATCTCCGTCACGTACTCCGGATTGCTGATGTCGAAGAACCGCGCCCCGGCGGTGAAGCAGCTGCAGCCCGCGATCTTCGCGTCATCCGCGTCGTCGACCGCGCAGTAGTGGCAGGAGTACCCGAACGACGCGCCGCCCGGCGTGGGCCGCAGGGGGCTTCCTGCCGCTGCCATCGCGGAGACCTGGGTGCAGTACTGTGGATCATGCACATCCAGCATGATTTTGCCGACGGTCTTCGGGTTCTTGGGGTCGCTGATGTCGATCAGACGGGGGAACCCGTTTGCGGACATGCCCGCCGCGCATCCTCCACCTTGCGCGCCCGATTCATCGCTGAAGAGGATGTACGGCTTGCCCTTGATGGTGACTGGAAGCGCTTTCTGCGCTCCGCGGCTCCCGTCGTTCCAGCCGAGGCTGCCGATGATTTTGAATCCGGGATTGGGCCTGCGCTGCTGGAAGTCGCTCACGTCCAGGATCACCAGCCCGTTCGGGAAGCCATTGGTGGGGTTGCCCGTGGTCGAGAGATAGGCGGTGTTCCCATCCTTGCTGAACTCGAGATCGTGCACTATCGGGCTGACGGGCGGGGGATTGACGTAGAAACCGTTGCTGTTGCAACCCGGCGTTCCCTGGCCGCAGGGCATGATCTTCGGGTTGGTCGGGTCTTTGGTGTCGATGGGGATGACGCTCGGGCTCGCCTGAAGCGGGGTGACATAGTAGGTGTTCCCGTCCGGCGCCCACTGGCCGGTGTGACCCCGGTTCCCGACCAGCTGGACGTCTGCCCTCAGCACCGGGCTCTTGCAGTCCGAGATGTCGTAGATGGCCAGGCCGTTCTGGCCCTGCTCGGCCGCGGCGAGCAGCTGCCGCGCCGGGTTTACTTTCAGCGACTCCCAGGGGTCGAGCATGCCCCGCGCGTCGATGATGACCGTCTTCTGCGGTTTCGTCGGATCAGTCACGTCCACGACCACGGTGCCCTGCTGCGCCACCGCGGCGTTCCGGCGCTGGTCGAAGTAGGCGCAGTTCTTCCAGGCAGTGAGCTGCCAGCTGGCGCCTTCGCCCTGGAACTGGCCGACGATGTCGGCGTTGCAGTTGAATCCCTTGGCCGGGTCGCCGCGGTCCACCTCCTGTTGCGTGATCGTTCCGGATAGCCCCGACTCCGGCCGGTCACCCGGCCGGCAATGCGCGATCGGGATCGACGCGCTCGCCATGAACGGGATCAGCGCGAGTAAACCTCCGGCCCAAGCCAGCTTGAAACTCGTCATGGTGTCCCCTTGAAAACCGCGCAAGTCTCGGAACTGCTCGCCGCAAAGTGCTGTGCGTCGGATCCGCAAAACAAGGCGCATTGCGTCACCCCGCAAATGAAATATTTCGCAATGATTTAGTCTACCAACGGCAGGACGACTCGAGCCCGTCGTCGTCAACCGCCCGGAACGCCATCAGCTTCCGCTCCCACAAGGGCATCGGGCGCATGAGCTCGGCGTCCTCGAACGCGTCTTCCACCCTCTGGAACTGCCCGGCCCGCTCGTAGCCGAGCGAGACGTGCGTGAATCCGATGTCGCGCCAGAGCTGGAGCGTCCTGCGCAGCTCCGCGTAAGGGACGCGGGTGTTCGGCAAGGCGTTCACCCAGCGGGAGCTGCGGCGCACCCACCGCTCTCCCCCGCCGAGCCGCACCCACCAGGGCCAGGCCGCCGGCCGGCTCCCGTTCAGGAACGCGACCCGGGCGAGATCGTCCTGGTATCCGGCGAAAGAGAAGCGCCCCGAGGGAACGAGGAGATGGTTGGTGCGCCCGCCTTCAGTGCGCAGGTTGCTGAACATCGAATAGCTCGCCACCGTCTTCAGGCCCAGGTACGGCGTCGCGCCGTTCACCAGCGCGACCAGGGGGACCACCCAGGCCGCGCCGACTCCCGTCCAACGGCGCTCGTCCCGCCATCCCTCCGCCTTGGCGAAGAGCGGCAGCAGGATGGGCCAGACCATCGCCATCCAGAGCAGGCAGATCAGCGTGTCGGCCTGAAGGCTGAAGCTCTCTCCTTCCAGGATCGTCGGGCTGCTGACCCAGCCGTGGAAATAGAAGCTGATCGCGGCCAGGGCAGCGAAGGAGCCGAGGAAGCAGGGCCGGGTCCACCTCGGGAGCGCGGCGAGGCGCGCCTCGAGCGACTCCCAGGAGAAGAAGAACAAGTACATCGCGAAGATCACGGTCGCGAAATCGAAGAAGCTCGCCCAGGCGAGGCCGGTGTGGAAGACGAGGCCGACCAGAGCGCCGAGATGGGCCCGGCGCGGCCAGAGGAGCAAGACCAGGATCGCGGCTTCGCTCGCAAGCGTGAGGGGAATGTTGAGCGCGAACAGCCACTCCGGTGGCCTGTAGCCCTCGAACCCGTGCAGCTCGAACATCTTCGAGAGCTGGCTCGCCGCGCAGCTCACCGTCGGGTCCAGGAACGAGCTGTTCAGCTTGTGGAAGATCGCGAACGCATAGACCACCGCCACCGTCGCCCGGACCGGCCCGCGGAGCGCGGCGAACAACCGGCGCGGCGCCGAAGACGGGTCGCCGCGTTGGATGGCCAGGTGCGCGCAGCCGATCAGGAGCAGTCCATCGACCAGCAGCGCGAGGATGGAATGGTTCGCCGCCGAAGGCAGATCGAGCACGAGCAAGGCGCCGTGGGCCAGGGCGAAGATCGCGATCGCCCAGAGGCGCTCCGGGAAGACGAACAGCAGGATCACGAATGGATAAATCGGAAGCCCCGCCAGCGGCCGGGCCTCGAGATGATGGAGCGCGGCGGCCGCCGCCCAGAGCATCGAGAAGAGGCCCAGTGGGCTCACCCCGCTCATCGCGCGCCAGTATAGGGAGTTTCCGGGACACGGTACGCAACCCGGCGTGCCAACTCACCGTCCGGCGCCCGGCACGAGGATCCCCAGCGCCGAGAGCACAGCAACCTCGACTTCGCGCATTCGACCGGGAGAGAGTCGGCCGAGCTCGGTCGGTTCGACCCAGCTCTTGGGTACCGTTGCGATTTGCTCGCACTTCGCCTGGCACGCCTGCGTCAATCCTGCCTCCCCGCGCCGGATCTCGACGTGCCAGATCATTGGCCGTGCCCTGGTCGAGCACGGAACGATGATGACGTCGTTCGCCAGTCGATTGCGGACGTCAGGCGAGAGGATGACGGCCGGACGCCGCTTGTCGAGCGAGACCCAGTGGACCGCACCTCTCCTCAACCGGGTGACCGCCTGCCCGAGGCGCGCCGCGGCTCACCCTTGGCGGAGGTTGCGTGGGCGGCCTTGCCCAAGGCGGAGGTCAACGCCGCGTCCTCCGGTCCAGCAGGCTGTGCGTAGTAGTCCTCCAGCTCTTGCTCCAGCGAGGACAGCGACGTCTGCCGTTCGCCGGCGCGGAGCCAGCGCTCGACGACCCCACTGCGCGAAGCACCCTCGGCTCGGCCCTGACGATCCAATCTGCGGACGAGATCGCTCGGTAGCGAGACCGTCACACGCGTTCGCAGTTGCATACGTCGTGTCATACGTTTCTTCATACAATCGCTACTTTACACGCACTGCAGGCTGACTGCCAAGGATAGGCACATGAGTCTGGAGGACCGACTCAGGCCTTCGAAGACGCGGTGTGTCGCGCGGCGACGTAGTTGGTCGAGCCGAGCTTGATCTTCGGCGCCGCGTTTTGGGTCACCGCGTCGACCGCCTGCTTCCGCTGCGCCGCGAGCTTCTGCCGCACGTGGTCGAACGCCTTCATGCCCGCGGTCATGGCCTGAGTCGATGCCGCCGGGAGCGGGTTGGCGGCCTTGGGCAGCTTCACGGGCGGCATGATGGGCGCCTTCTCGATCAGCGGCTCGGACGAGAGCGCCAGCGAGAGGCTGGCGATCCCGCCTTCCCGATGCCGGTCGTTGACCACCTTCGAATAGGCGGAGCCGGGGGTGGCTACGTCCGCCAGGAACTGCAGGACCGAAGTGTGATCGAAGCGGCGATTGGAGCTGGTCCCCCGCCCCACCAGCGGCGAGACGATGATCGCCGGCACGCGCGGGCCGCTGGTGAGGAAGTCGGCTTTGTCCTTCCAGGCATCGTCCGAGTACCCCGGGCTCGGGGTGGTGACCTTGAAGGGCGGCACGTGGTCGAAGAATCCGCCGTGCTCGTCGTAGACCACGATCATCACGGTCCGCTTCCATCGCTCCGGATTGCTGGTGACCGCCCGGTAGACGTCGGCCAGGAACGCCTCGCCGGGCCCCATCGGATTCGGCGGATGGTTGTCGTCCGCGACGTGGCGGTGCAGCTTGCTGACGAGCGGATCGTCCGAGTACGCAGGCTCGACGATCACAAGCTGCGGGAAGGTGGCGGCCGACTCGCGCTTGAAGTCGTGCGTGAGCTCGGAGAGGTTCCGGAAGTGCGCCGGATCGGCCTCCAGGCCGTGGGGCCTGAACGCGGTGAAGAGTGTGATGAAGGAGAGGGACTCGCTGTAGACCCGCCAGCGCAGGTTCTGCCCGTCGCACCAGTCGAGCACGCTCTCGTGATCGGGCAGCGGGAGGGGCTCGCCGTCGGTCTCGTCGATCTTGCTGTAGCCGCACAGCGACATCAGCCGATTCGGATGCGTGTCGGTCGGGATCGGCGAAAACCAATGGTCGCAGACCATGAACTCGCGGGCCAGGAACGCCGTCGCGGGGATCAGCTCTGGCGGCATCATGATCAGGGACTCGGGGCGAGCGCCCCAGGCGAGGTCCTGGTGCTCCTCGAAGAGGATGTCCGCGAAGCCGTCCATCGCGAACCCCTCCTTGTCGTACTTCTCGCCCGTCCCGGCGTCCGCGAGATAGCCGGGGAGCACGTAGTTCATTTGCTTCCGGACCCCGTTTCGCCCGTGCGGAAGGTCGCTCTTGAGGAACACGTCCTTCTCGGCCATCCATGGCCGCCAGACCTGGTTGCGCGCGCGATTGCGGTACGCGGGATTCTTCAGCTCCCTGGTGATGGAATCGATCAGGCCCGAGAGGCCCTCGATGTCCGTCCGGTTGCCGTACGGGGGAAGGCTCATCCAGCCCAGGAGATGATCGAAGGACCGGTTCTCCATCATCACCAGCACGATGGTGTCTACCGCTCCTCCGATGTCCTGTTTGCGCATGTGCAAGTCGGTCGGGACACCCATGAAGCCTCCTCGATTCAGGCCGCGCTGCCGGCATCCGATTGCGCGCCGTTGCCTGCCTCGTCCGCCGCCCGGAGCGTCAGGGGCCAGCTCGCGATCTCGGCCCCGCCCTCGTCGAGGACCCGCAAGGTGGCGCCCTCCACGGTGAGGTTCGGAACCGAGAGCGTCAGCTCGCCGGACTCGTTGCTCTTCCCTTCCACCGAAGGATGTCCGGGGATCTCCAGGACGCAGGACTTGTTCTTCGCATAGTCGCTCCCGTCCGGCAGCTCGAGCTGCACGTGGAAGTTCGTCTCCGGCGCGGCCTCCTTCTCGGCAGCCTTCTCGCTGGCGTCGGCCGCCTTCTCTTCGCCCGGCGTGCCTGCAGACGACGACTCGCCGGCGGCCTTCTGATCCTCCTTCGCGCCCGTTCCCTCCGCTGCGCCCGCCGCCGACTCCGAGGCGGCAGGGTCGTTGACGGTCAGCACGACCCGGCGGTCTGGACGCAGCTTCACGCCGGCCCGGATTTCCGCCAGCTCGACGGTCCTGCGCTCGACCTCCTCCTCCTGCGCGCCCTTCCCTGGTTCTGCCATCCGTTTCCCCCACGAATCGCGATCAACCTCCCGTCCAGCCGGCCTCCTCCATCGCCGCCGCCAGCGTCTTGCACCGCCAGGCGTAGAACTCGCCGTAGTTCGCGCCCACGCCGGCGATCCGATCGCCGATGGTGACCAGCTTTCCCGGGTCGTCGTCGATCTTGTCGAAGTCCTGCTTGTGCGGGCCGGGGGGCGAGATCAGCTCGTTGTGGAAGACGCCCACGTACACCTTCGGGTCGGCGAACGCCTTGTCGAGCTCGTCGTTCTGGAGATCGTCGACCTTCTTGTATCCCGCCGCGACCAGCGCGCCGTCCGCGTACTTGAGGTAACCCTCGCGCCCGGTGGTCTGCGTGAAGCCCCGCCCGCGGAACTTGTAGAAGTGGCACTCCTTTTGCGCCGACTTGAGAGGCTCCGACTGGGGGTTCGGGTAGCGCGGGTCCTCCAGCGGCTTGGGGTAGCTCGGGTCCTTGACCGGGTCGCCGAGCTCCCACATCGGCGTGCCGTTCCAGATCCCGATCTGCTTGGCGTCGGAGAGCAGGCCCATCTTCTGCAGCTGGTCGCCGGCGGGCCAGGTCCACTTGCCGTCGCGCTTGTTGTAGCTCGACTTGTACCCGGGGATGCCCCAGAAGAAGTATCCGAACTCGCCGAAGTCGATCAGGTTCTTGTTGTCCTTGGCCTTCACGCCCCGCGGAAGCCAGACCCTGCCGCCCTTCTCGAGCGTGGGGTGGAAGCTGCCGCCGGTCTCGTTGTACGGGATGGCGAAGGCCGCAGTGAACTTGAGCAGGCTGATCTCGTCCTGCCCGCTGAGCTGCTTGGTGGCGTCGAAGAACGACTTGAAGCCATCCGCGTTGACCGAATGCGGGAACTCCGGAAGGTAGTTCCCCTTCACCTTGATGGTGGGATGTTTTCCGGCGTTCTTCGGCTGGAACTCCTTGTTGAACCATTCCGCGAACGGCTTGCCCGCCACCGTGATCGCGCCGCTCTTCACCTTTCCCTTCGACGCGGGGCCAGGCTTCGGCTTCTCCTCCTGCGGCTTCTGCGCCGGGGGCTTGTCCTCCTGCTTCGCCGCCTGCTGCGCCGACCCGCCGCCGAGCTTCGCGCCTTCCGGATGCGTCAGCGAGGTGAGCGAGATCAGGTTGGCGAGGAGCTCCTTCAGGAACTGCCCCGACACGAGGTTGTAGCCGCGCGCATCTGCCTCCTGGCCGGGCGCCTTCCCGGAAGGCCATTGCGCAGAGGCCGGCATCCGCACCTTGTCGGCATCCTGCGTGCCGTCCAGGAGTCCTGGGCGGTTGCTCCAATCCGTGATGTGCGGTTTCCCCATCCCCTTGGCCGATTGGTAGAGCACGTTGCCGGGGTCGACGACCAGGAGCGCGCCGTCGATCACGGCCTGGGCCACCACGAAGTGCCCGGTCGTGGCGGGCTGGCCGATTCCCACGATGCAGGGACCGGTCTTCAGCAGCTCCTTGATGTGCTCGAGCCAGCCTTGTTTCGGCTCGGACGTGACGAAGTGCGCGGGGTGGTTGTCGACCGGCTGATCGTTCGCGTTGCGGTCCACCTGGCCCGCGGTCTTCAGATAGTACGCGGCGAGGCCGTAGATCTTGCGGAAGTGGATCCTCCCCGCCTCCGTCAGTTCCACCTTTCCCGGGGGATCCGCCTGGCGCCAGAAGGCCTCCCCCATGCGCGGCCCGTACCAGCTGGGGTCGACCTTCCCGCCTTGCTTGGTGGGAAACGGAATCCGTCCCGCTTTGCAGTCCTCCGCGAACCAGCGAAGGATGATCGCGGCGGTGGACGCGTTGCACCCGTTGCCGGTCCACTCGATCATGGCCCCGGTCTTGGGGCCGGCGATGCGCGTCGGTCCCCAGCGTGAATCCCATTGCGGCAGGTTGCGCACCGGAGGGTCGAGATAGATGTCCGCCCCTTTCACCACCGCGATGGGACCGCCACCCGCGTCCCCGATCTGGAACGGCGACTTCGTCTTCGCGCTGATGCCGTTGCCCTCGAGCCGGCCCTCCACCGAGGTGCCTTTGGCAAGGCCGAGCGGGATCGCCACGTCCAGGCTCCCCTTGCCGCTCGCGATGCTCATGATGCCGGCCTTCTCCACCAGCGCCTTGTCGCCGGCGAACAGCTTGACCTGGAACGACTTGCCGTTGCACGCGGCGTTGGCCGACGCCTTCAGCGTCGCGGTCCGGCCCGCGGGGCCATTGTTCGTGACCCAATAGAAGAGCTGGATGGCCGGGCCGTCCTGCGGCTGCGCCCCGCCCGCCTTCCCACCTTCCGCCTTGGCAGGAGGCGGCTGATCCTCCTTGGGCAATCCCCGCATCGCCTCGGCGAGCTTCGCCTGCGTCATTTGACCGGGGATTCCGTCCGGGTCGAGGCCGTTCTTCCGTTGGAAGTCCTTCACCGACGCGCGGGTCGCGTCGTCGAGCTGCATGGGGTTGTCGCCCGGCGGCTCGACGACGCGACCCGCGCGTCGGTGAAGGACT
>Ga0137397_10001816_pt1 | contig 14895 bp, 31 predicted proteins | sample czorhiz116metaG_FD_106658 | JGI IMG/M metagenome (GOLD analysis project Ga0137397, IMG submission 106658) | Vadose zone soil microbial communities from Angelo Coast Range Reserve, California, USA - czorhiz1.16 metaG | ecosystem: Environmental > Terrestrial > Soil > Vadose zone | place: USA... | reverse complement strand
CCCGCGAACGCCTCGCGTTCACGGCGCGAAAATTCGATAAAGCGATTGAAAAAGGAAGTTTAACGCCACGGTGGACGCTGAATGCTAGCATGGTGCGTGGAAACCTATATGCCGGTTGGTTCGGCGCGTCCTGCCGCCTCGCAAGGCCCATAAGTCATACTGTGGGTGGTGTCTTAGTCTGCAAACCAGCTTTAATGCGGAATTCAGCGATTAGGGCATTGATGGCGTCCGGCGCGTACTTTCTGGCAGTTAGCTCCGTTTCTATCTCGCCAACATCGAACAAGCCGGACAGGTACCCGGTCTCAAGTTGTGCAACCGTAAGTTTTGCCAGGGGACCACGCGCTGCCAGCGCCGCCGCTTTAGCTGCGCGATCCGCGGCCCGCTTTGCAGACACTAATAATTCCTGCGTCAACTGCACCACTTCATCCGCGCTATAGCCCATCGCCGTTACGGCTGCCTCGAATTCGCCGAGCGTGATTAAGCCGTCCTCGTAGTGCCGTGTGAGTTGGCCAACCGTAAGGTGCCGACGCGAGGCCGACGTACCAAATACGGGCACGTCCTTAAACGAATCCACTTCCGCATCCGAAAGAAATACGCGCCCGGTCGCGGAGTGCTTAATCGAGTCAATAATTCCCGCGTACTGCGCATCGGTAATCCTGCCGGACAGAAAGCTGTTAAACGCAACCTTGGCGTGCTGTAGGACTACGGCCCGCATGGGCGCGACAGCATCCACGCTATTCAAGATGGAAATCACGTTGTCCGTGTATCCCAAGCGATGCATCCACGTGGCGTAAAGCCCGTCATCAATGATGCCCGCCATGCGTGCCTCTTGCAATTCCGCTCTACTAGGCTTTGCAAGATACTCCCATTGCAGCACGGTCATCAGCGAATCATCGAAACCGTGCAGCGCCAAGTTGTGTTTATATTCCTCGTCCGTGAACACCCCTTGGTTCCACGCTGAAAACGTTTGCTTGCCGTCAAGAAGCGTTGGCCGGTATTGCAGATTGAGCGCCTGCAACATTGGGTTGGCGACCATCACGGAAACAAGATTCTTAAGCGCCGGACGCAACATGCGCCCTATCCCTAAACTTTTTGAGAAGTCTTCCGCAAAATCCTTAAACCAGTGCCCGAGTCCCATCGGCAAATAGTCTGCCAGTAAATCCGTATTCCCTTCACGCACAGCGAACGATGTCACAAAACCTATGAGAGCGCGTGCGCCGTCTACGCCTTGCTGTGGTGACAGCTTTACGGCAGGCAAGCCGCCAATGCCAGTACCAGGCGCTGTGGTGAATGCTCCCTCCGTTGTGGATTGCGCCACGCCTGCAAACTCACCGGCGAGCGTATTAAAAAGCGATCCACCCAAAGCGACCATGCTTTTTAATCGCCCGCCCGTTTGGAAGTCCTGATACAGCGCCGCGCCGTCCACCTGAATTCCTAGCATGTCTTCCATGAGCGCCGCGACCAGCAAGTAATACCCGCTGGACCGCTGGCCCTGTGCGTAGAAAAACACTTGCGACAGCACTACAAGGAAATCATCAAGCAAGCTGGCCGCTTCCTGTAGTAGCGGCCCTGCCATCGTAACAATGCCGCGAAGGAATGCCACTACAGCGCGTTCAATAATTCCGCTTGCTTTCACCCCTTCCATTCCCAGGCGGGAAGCTTGTGCGGGATCAATTTCCGATCCGGCAAGTCCGGTCACAATAGCCCGTATTGTCGGATCGTTCATGTTGACCGGCGCGGTCGAGTTCGGGCAGCACAGGTTTTGCACCGGATCATACGTAAATCCGATAGGGCACGTTGGAGCGCCGGTATTGAAATCTGGAATAGGTGGAATGCAGCCCATTTGTGCTATACTCCAATCACTCAACGTTAGGAGGTACTTCCCATGCCCGAATTGATTGGTTCAACGCTCGGTTACATCGTAGGTGCAGTGCTCATGTTTGAGCTTATGTTCGCGCCCATCCTGATAGCGTGGTTCTTGCTGCACGTGGCGCGAAGCTTGCGGCGTACTGCCATCGCTTCGGAAACCGTGGCCGCTATGTGCAATCTTGAACGCGGTCACGCGCTGGCCGAGGCTGCCACGGAAGAAATTCTAAGCCGCACACGCGTATCAAACTCCGCGTTCGGACGCTAAGGCAGCGTTGCCGGAAATCCGTAGTAATTCCGCGCATCCGCGAATGACCTATTCATTGCCTGTGACGCGGGACTGTAACTCACCGTGCCGTCCGAGTTCCGCGTCAATACAGCCGCGCCGCCGTTAATCAGCGCCTTGTTTCCATCCTCGGACGATTGCTCGTCCGGCGTCAAGGCGCGATTACTGCCAAACGCCACTGCCCGCTTCACCGCTCCCAGCGAACTGAACAATGTGCCGCTAAAGAAATCCTTCCGAATAATTGCGCCCGGATCAACAAGCACATTGAGTAGCGATGACGCCGTGTTCAGCGTCTTAACGATGTCCTGCAACGCCGTCGTTAAATACCCTTGGATTCTGGCAATGTCCGCATCCAATTGCGCGGCCCATTTCGCGCCAAGGATACGGAATAGTGACAGGATCACGCGAATCGTGGAAAGTATTTGCTGTGCCAGCTTAATCCACGGATAAATGTACTGGTAGAACCATGCCCTGACCCGCGTAATTAGTCGCACCAACGGCGCGAAGATTGCCGCAAGCCGCGCCCGTATCCGCCCGTACAGTTTGATCAGTCCATTAATCGCGGGCTTGATGTAGTTTGTCCAAAGCCCCTCGAAAAAACGGCCGATTTTCACAAAGATATTTTCAATCGCGGTCGCTACAGCCTGTAGCGCGTCCCAGATAAATTGCGCGATTTGCAGGATGGCCTGCACAAGCCAGTTGACCACTGACACCACGAAATTAATAACCTCTTGGATCAGTTGGACAACGTACCCGATAATGTCGAAGAATCCCACTACGCGCCGCCCCGCAAATCATTGATCTGGTTTGCCTGATTTGTGATTTGCGCGGCGATCCATGTTGGCGTGTCGTTCGCGGGCGCAACTTCCAGTGTAAAGGGACCATCGGCACCCACCTTATAATCAATCAACTTTGTGCGGATGGCGTGCCCGAAGTCGTCAAACTTAATGCCTTGCGTAATGCGAAGAATTCTAACGCTGTCTGGAATGTCCATAGTCCCCTCCCTGCGTTTAAGGTGCCACTATCGTGAAGTTGTATGCCCAAGTGTGCTGTCCGCCAAACTGATCGCCGCCCGCCTCGTCATAATAAACCACAGCCGTAAAGCGCCCCGCCTTCGATGGCGTGACGGTTAGCAGCACGTCTTCAAGCCAGCTACTTCCGAGATCGTTGTACTTGTTTAATGCCAGCGAAAAGATAGCAGGATCACCGAACAACAATCTCGCAGTGCCGTAGTTGGATTGATCTGCCGTAAACGTGCCGGTCTGAACCGTGAACACGCCTGACGCATCGCCCAAGCACATGACCGGCATGGATGTGCTGTAAACGTACGGCGGATTCACTTTCACCACCGGATACGGATTCGGGTCTTTCTGGCCAATCGTCAACCCGGCAACTACTTGGCCCGGTTTGCATACACTCGCCGCTGGCCCGCCGCTAATCGTTCCCGTTGGCGTCACGGTAGGCGGCACAACGGTGTGATAGTCCGATAGCGCCGCGTCCGTGGCGTCTTGCGCGGGCTGTAACGAAAGCGCCAAGTCACCTTCGTCCGCATTGTTAAATCCACTGGCAATGTCCGTGACACTTTGCAAATCCGTCGCGTCCAGATCAGCGATGGACGCGGCGCTCGATGTCATCAGCGCCATCTGCGCGAAGGTCGCGTCAAATCCATCGGCAGGTGTGCCCGCGTCACCCATCGTGTCGTGGAAGATTTGCGAGTAGCTGGGTTGGCCTTCCGGCACAGTGAATTGTGCGACGCTGATTTGTTTTGGCAATTCCAGCAATGGCATGGGTTGGAATCCTTATGCCTCGTCTTCGTCGTCTTCGTCGTCTTCGTCATCCAGCATTTCTTCCTCAAGCGCGGCGTCGTGGTCTGGTTCCACGTCCGCCGAGCCCGAGCGAAACAGATTCAGAATCCAATCGAGTATCCACATCCAATTAAATCTCCGTGTGAGTTACTGCTTAACCGGCGACGGTTGAATTGCTCCCAACACGGCCCAAACACCCGCCAAGATCGTGGCGATTGTTGGATGCGTGACAATCACACCCTGAACCACTGGAACGAGCACTCCAACCGCTGCCAACCCTACAGACGCTAGCACATGCCACCATTTTCCCATTTGATAACTCCTTGTGCGTTCAGGCCGGGCCTGTCCGCGTAGCGTTCATATTCAGGCCGCGCCACAAGCGCCAACTCGCCCACCCTTCTGTAAGCGAATTATCCTGTGGCGCGGCCCGCACAACTTCATCTAGTTTCTTCCTGTACGCGGCGTGCCATAGTGTTTAGCCCGCGCACATTGTCCATGATCCGTTCCGCGTTCCATCTGCGGCGCAACTCGCGCTTCGCCATGCCTATGATGGCCAGCGATGCGCTGAGATTGTTTACCGTGCCACTTATCTCGACACTGAGCGTATCGAGATGCAGCGTAAGCACTATTTGCACCGGCTTGCGAGGCTCGTAGCCGCTTCCCGTAGCTGTTTCCGACATATACCCTAACCCCCCTACACATTGTCAAGCCATTCTTCAAATGCGACTGACGCGCCTTGCCACTGATCTGTTGGTGACATTCCCGGCACTGCGGTTTGTAGAACGCCGTTGGTAAACAAGATGCTCGGGCTTGGGATTGGCATTACTGTCTGTTCTTGGTTGACAGTGGGGCCGCTAAATAAGTATGGCACGTTAGGTGCCCATGAATAATGTCGAACACTGGACGCGGGTTGTCCGTCTAAAACCTGACCCTCGTAGTCATAGGTGGGCGGGTTGGCGATTAAAATAATTGGTTGTCTATCGAATACCGTTGCATCTGTAGTCAACACCCCAATAATGCCTCTAATTAGCCATCGCGTATTGACTGGAGTCTCAAACGAAATCTGCTGGCCCGGAGCAGGTGGGGCAATAAAAATGCCGGTGAGATTACCCGGCCCTTCCGAGGGCGCCGACACCCTGCCATTCGGATGGCCCGGAGCCATCGCCGTCGTAACATAATCCGCCATCAGCATGTACGATGGCTGTCCCGGCCCCAGAACGGGATCAGTGAGAAACACCCTGCAAAACGTTTGCCCGCGAGTCCTTGCGACTGCCGCTTTCAATGACACGGACAGCAAAAATCCCTCGGCTAGCGATTCGGAATGCACCGCAATGCTGCGGTTATTTGCCGGAGAAATGTTGAACTGGCCCATGACCAGTTCACCATCGGCGCGTAGCAGGCGGTAGGACACCGTGACAACTTCGTTCGTGGTGGTCGTTGCGCAACTCACCACAAGATTGTCGTTGATCGAGACGTACACTTGCGATGGCGGCTGCACGCCTTGCCGCAAGAATTTAACCGTGGGCTTCGCCGTGTAAATCTTAAATGGCTCTACGCTGGGGTCTAACCCAAACGTTCCGCCGCTCGGCTTGGTCGCATCCGTCATCAGGTTGGGTCAATCCATTCCGCGACCTGCATAAATATCGAGGACCACTGATCCGCTGGTTGTATGCCCGTAGTGCTACTGCGAATTCTTGACCCGGCCCACATAATCATGTTTGTTGCTAGTGGCGCTGTGCTCTTCCCATCAAATGGCGCAGTAATATCCGCGCCATCGTACCACGTAAAAGTGTCCGCGCCCGAGGCTGCCAGCGTCACACCGGTTGGAGCTACGCCAAGCACGTTCACGCCATCGTCCCATATCAGCGACACTAGACGATTCGCCACGGCGACGGCAGTTGTCAGCGTGGCCGTGATGGATACGATGCGCATACGTGATGAAGTTGGCACGGCAAACACGAAATCAGCGCCCGCTGCTGGTGCGCCAATCGCTTGGGAATGGTACTGACCCATGCCGTCGAGTGAAAGCCGTGGCTGCTGATCTGGCCATCCGAGCGGATAACTGGAATTCAACAGGCTGGACACTAACACCCTGTATATGTCAGATTTTGTGTTCGGATTGCGGCACAGGCCTACCTCGATAAATGCGAGTACGGTTGTACTAAGCGGAGCGGCTGATGTGACGGTGCAACTAAGTAGGAAACCTTCGAGTAATGGGAATATCGTCAGCGCAGGAGTGCGCGAATTGTTGGCCGGTACCATAAATTTAAGTGGCACAATCACGCCATCAAGCCGCAGAATTCGCAGGTTGATAACCGCTATCGAAGCGGAGGTTAAGCCGCCGTATTGCACTGCAAGGTTATCCTCGACGCCGATGTATGTTCCTGTGGGTGCCAGTAAATCCGACATGTCCCACTGCGCGTGTGCTTGCGGACCAGCAACCTCAAACTGATCGTTCCGCACGCCAAACTGTCCGCCCGTTGCGCTCTTAGGATCGTTTGCCATCGCATTCTCCCGCCCGTTTGGGCCACAATATTATTGCGGGCACGGCCCATGATCCGCGCCCGCCATTCTCCCCATTAGAGCCGACGTGCTACACTACGCGTTCGGCCCACCCACCGCTGGCGGCACGCTGCCGCCTTGTAGTTCCACCAAAAAGAGTGTCACCACAAACGTGCCGCCCGCCTGATTGGTTTGTAGATCAACGGAAATGCCGCCAAAGTTCGCGGAATTGAATACCGGAATCAGTGGAAGCTGTGTGGAATTGGCAAGGTTTTGGAAGAATGAGATATTCTCTTCCGAGGCAGATGGCTCGGCAGGGAATCCAACACCCAAAGAGCCAAAGTCAACGCCTGTGCATCGTACCGTCGTACCGCGCGTGTCGGATTGTCCGCCAAGCAAGGCATAGTCCGTGTTGGCCTTGAGGTTTTGCGTTGCCGCCGAAATCAGCACAGCGCCGCCAAACTGGCCCGTAGCAACTGCCGTGATGGACGCCTCAACGGTTGTCACGTTCACGCCGTATTGCTGCAACACGGAGTCGGGAATCAATCGCGCCGAAACACCCGGCAGATTATCGTAATAGATCAGTAACGAGTTGGATTCAATTTGACCGCCGACAGCCGAGCCGGATTGCTCGACAGTCAGCGTATCTTGCGGGATAAGGAATTGCTTGAATCCGCCGTTGATGATGCCAGGATACCGTGGCAGCGTCAGCGCCGCTGGATTGCGCAGCCGTATGCCGTTCACCGCGTCGTGCAACCGTGGCGAACGAATGCGGATTACACCGGAAGCTTGGTTGAATCCCCACACGTTCAGCAGGGATACTTTACTCTTCACGTCCGCCGACCGTACCTGTAGCGAATTGCCCGACACCGCCGTTGCCGCCGTAAGCGTAGCGCCCGGTGCCGTCACGAAGCTTGTTACTACTTCCAATGCTCGTCCCATGTAATTGTCCTCACATTCGAGCGCCCGCTTAAGGCGCAGAGATTTGAATTTCAGTGCTTATGTTTGCTGCAAATCAACCTTGTACTTTTGCGCCTTCGCATCTTCCGCCATTGCCGCCGCTTCCTTCGCAATTGTTGTCGGATGTTTCAGGCCGGTTACACCCTCATATTCGGCAACGGGAATGGTTTCAGGGCGCGAGAAATCGCGGGAAGTGAACCACGGATGCGTTGGCTCCACGCGATTGGGATTGTCGGCAGCGCCAAAATGTCCAACCGGGAAATCACGTTCCCCGGCAGGATGCACATTCATGCGCCGCCATTCTTTTGCGGCAGGCGATGTAGGATCATAATCCGCCGAGCTTGGATGCCCGACAGGGTAGTCACGTTCCGTGCTTTTCATGTGGTCCGTCCTTTCCTTTCAAGAATAAAAAACAAGAGGAAACGTGGCGCGGTGTCTCGGGAAAAGACCGCGCCGCGTGGCGGGACTACATGGAAGCTTTAATGGCCATCAATTGCTGCACGACAGCGTTGCTGCGTGCGGCGTTATTGCCCTTGGTTTGCCGAGGCGGTAAAGTGAGGCTCGACAGCGCGGCGAAATACGGCCCAACTCCAGCGGCGTATTTTCCGGTTGCGCCCTGCACGCCTGTGCCGTACCGAGCTTGCCCCAGCGCCTTCACTCCCGCTTTCCACTTCGCCGTGCCCGCCGCCAATACATTCTTGGCGAAGCGCCCGTTGCTCGCGGCTTCCGCCACGGCTTGCGCCCACACATTGGCGGCAGCGGCAGCTAGTCCCGCCTGATCCGCCTGGGTGTTCTGAACACCGTTCGCGTAGTCGGTCGAAGCGCCATTTGCACGCGTGGACCACTTTGCAGCACTTGCCGATGCGTCTTTTACTTGCATGTGGTTTCTCCTTAAACGAGTTACGCGCGGCAAACGCCGTGCGAATTACATCTTGCGAGGTACCTGTGGAAAAGCTGTGGATTACCTTAGGAAATCCTGTGCAAGCCTGTGCACAAATCCTCGCTGCGCTGTGGATATTGGGCTTTTATCCACAGTTGTCAACAGGGTATCCACAGCTTTTCCACAGGTTTAAGCACTTTATTATCAGTACCTCGCAAGGTGTTTTCCACACCCCTACGTCACACTCGATCACCATATAAACATTGACGATTTAGCGTGTTCAGCTGGCCTGATAATGACTTTTAGTTTTCCACAGCACCTACTACTACGGTTAGATTTATAGTAAGTATTCAAAGCTAGTAGCAGTAGGTCGTTGCACTACTCCAAGTTCCGTGGTAGTCTCCGCGTGGGTTGCGGGACCCCGCGTGGTTTGTGCCGATACTCCGATTTCGGTACAACGCAGACGCGCAGTGTCGTGCAACCCACGTCAAACTATGAGCAAACTACGCGAGCTTTACCACGGTTTGTACCATCGCTGGGGCAACTCCTACGGGATCACAATTCCGCCCGACATTCGCGCCGAAATGAAGCTTCTCCCCGGCGACCATATCATCATGAATTACTCGCATGGAATGCTGTGGGTTGCGAAGATTAATAAAGACATTATCATGCCGCGTGAGGCCGTCTCCGCAATCTTCGATAAACTCTTTCCCGACAAGGAAGATAAAAATGGCACAGACTGAACAAATTCCAGCGTCCGCGCCCGCCATGCCGCACACATTAATCGAGCGGCACACGTCCATCATCCGCCGCGTTCCGTTGACCTTGCTTGACGAGCCAGCAAACCCTATGCGGCATTCGATGGACGAAGAGGCAATGCAGGAATTGATGGACAGCATCCGGCGCAGCGGCTTACTCCAAAATCTTTGCGTGATTCCCATCCTCAACGGCGAGCGCATCGCCATCCCTGATCCATCCGACGTTAAGCTTGTGGCGCACGAGAATTCCGGTGGACGATACCGCGTAGCTGCCGGACATCGCCGCCTACTGGCTTGCCGAGCGATTTTTCTGGACGCTGTGCAGTGCAAAGTATTTTGCGATCCTGCCACTTCCGAAGCCGAAATTATGGCCGGAGAAAACACGATCCGCGAACAGCCTACAGACTTCGACCTTGCCGTGATGTATGCCGAATGGCTGCAAATTCCCGGCATCACGGAAAACGAAGTCGCCAAGCGGGCCGGTAAGTCAATTACTTTTGTGTACAATCGTGTTGCTTTGTTGCAGGGTTGGAAGGAAGTATCCGAAGCGTTGCAGGCTCGCACGATTAACTTCGCCGTCGCCAAAGCCATCAATCAGGAAGAGGACGAAGCCTACATGAAATTGTGGCTTAAAATGGCCATAGATCAGGGCGCGTCCGCGAAGATCGTGAACGCCTGGGTTGCCGAGCACGCCGCGCACGTGGCGATGGCCGCGCCCGCTGGCCCCGGTCCCATTGTTGGAGTGTCCGTCACAGCCCACGCGCCGCAAGTAATTGAGTGCTTGCTTTGCGGCGACAATCAGAGCTATAACTTGCGCACCGTCATGCTGTGCGTTTCGGATGTGGACAGGATCAAAGAGGCCCGCGAAGCCGCGCAGCGTGCCGAGCGGGAATCGGAGGCGCAAGTATGAATCCAGATGTACCACCAGTAATATCGCGCAAAACACACGTCGTGGAAATAGATTCTGGTCGCTGGGTTATGACACCAGAACTAGCAGTACAATTCGCATGTCGAATAATTATAGCTTCCGAGATTCCTGTATCCGAGGTGTTGGCTATATTGAAATATGAGAGTGCGAAATGACCCCCACACGCCGCAAGCAACTGGTCGCGTACATCGCCTGCCTGCGCAAGGCAGAGCGGCGCATTACGGTTGCGGGCCACAAGGCATACGGTTTTGTCTACCAGTCCGAATTTAAATTTGCGAATTCCTTCCGTGTGCAGCACGCCGCGAAGCTGATTAAAGAGCGCACATTTGAGAAGTACGCAGAGGCATACCATCATCTGCAATTTACGCGCAGTAAGATGCAGTGCGAATTGGACGGTCAACAATGGCAAATGTGAATCCGCCGGATGCATCCGCGCTTGCCGCTGCGCTCACCGCGCCCGAGGCTTGGAAACTGGTCTTGTCGCCTAAGCCGAAAGCTACTGCATTCCTGTACGCCACAATTCCCGCAACGCAAAATCATGGAGTGCAAATCCAAAAATATTCTACCCGGTTCGGCGCGGACTTTGAGAAGCATACCGATGCCGATGGCATCGTGACGTGGTGGCAACTCGTCCAAGTGTCCGGCCCGCGAGCGAAGAGGATTGTATGATGCGCCTCGCCTGCGTAGTCCTGCTCGCACTAGATGCAAGCTTCATTGATCCTGTGCTGTGGGCGATTGTTGGCGCGAGCATTGCGAAGCTTATATCTTTAGCGATAAAGCGCCTAAAGCCATGATGCAAATCATGTCCGTCGAGAGCGCGGCGCAATTTGCTCTCGGGGTTGGCGGCGCGGTGTTCGGCGCTGGCGTGGCGTACGCAACCCTTCGCCTGCAACTTGTCAGGGAACGTGACGACCGCCAACGCGAAGACTCTGCCACGCGCAAGGACATGAATGGCTTGGGTGGAAAGTTGAGGCAGGATGAAGGCCGCGCCGAGCGCCGCTGGAAGCATCTAATCGCGGCGCACATCGAAGCGTCAACCACGCTGGAAGAGGCTAAGAAATACGCCGAGCTTTTGCGGCAGGATGCCTACAGGGACTAAGACGTTTTTCGGGACGCGCGGAAAGTAATTCGCGCTGGCAAGTCGGCCATCAAATCAATTTCTATGGAGCGTGCGCCATGTTTAAGTTTATCGTGTGGGCTGTAGGGACAGGCTTAATTCTTTGGGCCGTGGAACACTGGCACTTGTGGGCATCGGTAATCACCACAACATTCCTTGCGTGCGCCATCCTGTGGGTGATTGGCGGCGCGATAGCTTTAGGCGGTAGTATAAAACCGCAACCGAAAGCCTTGCGAGGCGCACCAACGCCCGAAGATGTGCAAAGAGCCGTATCCGTGCTGGCCGCACTCAAGCAGCGCGGTACGGAGGTTGGCAAGTGAGTATTTGGCCTTTATTGTTTTTTGCGTGGGCGGTTGGATACGCTTGCGCGGTGGTAGTTGACTGGTTGCTGCGCCGTGAGTAGGCAGGTGATCCCTTCCTGTGCCGCGTGTCACGTGCAATTAAAGCGCGTGCAATCGGTCAACGCATATACGGCGCACTATGCGTGTCCGTGGTGCCATGATGTTTACGTCCTGGAATTCGGCTTTGTAATTCGGTGTGGCAGGCCGGTCGAGCATGTGCCGGACATATTGGCGCAAATTGGGGTTGCTGGTCGGCTGCTAAGTGTCGTTCAGGCCGGTCCAATGAGTCGGGGGTTGCTATGAGTCAAGCAAGGCAGTGGGCCACGGTCACGTTGTACGATTTTAATGGGCACGCATTCGCGCAGACGCGTGTGCCCACCACACCGAAACAGCCCGGTGTAATCCTTTGGGAAAACCGTTATTTCAAGCAGCGCGGCATAACGCGCGAGTACATCGAAGCCGCGTTTTTCTTAGTGCCGGTGGGCGGACACTACCACTCGGAAGATTCACAGTACAGCGAACGCGTTGCGGAGGCTGCGAAATGAGCACACTAGTCATGGTTTGCCCATTCTGCAATCGGGCCTATTACTCCACGTTGAACCACGTGGACAGATGGTACCAGGTAGTCAATTGTGAGTGTGGAACATCGCTGGATTTGCGTATTGACCCCCAGGGCGGGAGGGTGACACAATCGTACAAGAAATACTTGGAGGCAAAGGCCAATGTCAGACGCGACGCTAAACCCTATCGCTGCGGGCAACCTTCCTGTGGGAGTGGAACGGAAAGACTCGACAGTGCTAACCCTGAAACTTAATCCGGTTTTGATGTCCTTTCTCACAAAACTCGGATTGGTTTCGCTTCACTTATTCGATACTCCGGTGATAATTACCAGCGCCGTGGACGCCACGCACGCGCCCAACTCAAAGCACTATCGCGGCGATGCCGTGGACGTGCGAATTACCGACAAGCCGGAAAAAGATCAGGCCGCTTTTTTGCTCGTAGTTAGCGTGCTTTCGCGGCAATTTAAGCTTGCCGTGTTCGATGAATCCAATCTGCCGGGCGCAAGCCATGTGCATATAGAAATCGCGGGGTGAGCGATGCTAAAAGAAATCAGCGACCTGTACGAATCAGTGCGTGTAACTCGTCTGCGAATCGTGAATCTGCAAACGTCACTAATCAACAATGCCAACGCAGCGGAAACCAGTCGGCACATGGACGCCTTGCTGCATCTTTACGCCGCTGCGTTACTGGTATGCGGCGATGCGTTCCATTCCGCGATGACTGAACACTTGGACGGCACGCCGTCAAGCGACCCTCCGGCAATGATTCGACATGACTCATAAACGCAAGCCGCGCACGGTTGGCCGTCAAGAGTTGTGGCCGCCCTGCACCACGGAAGGCGAGGTCATACAATTTATCGCTCGCCGTTATCCTGAATTCATGCTAGGGTTCTCGACTGCGTACCGCGAACGGCACAATTTGCACATGATTGAGAATGTGAAATTGCTTCGCGGGCTCGTCACGCGGCTTGACCAGTTCCGCCGCATGAAAGTTCGGCAGTGGGCCAAGGACGAGAAGCTCAAACTAAATCAGGAGAAACCCAACCCATGAAAGCAACTTTAGAAGCTGTGCTGGAAGGAAAAAACACCCTCAGCGTTTCTGCCGAGGTAGGAGTATTCGCGGACCTGACCAAACTCGCCAAGAAATTGCAGGATCACGTGGCGGGCGTCAAGAAATTAATGCCCGACATGGCCGCGTCGAAAGTGGAAAAACTGCGCATTTCGATGGAGTAGCCGTGTCGAGCAATTTACAGTACGGCGCAATACACCAAGAGATATGCGCTATGGCGTACCGTGGTCTGGTCCAACGGCACTGCGAAGCGTTGAGCGATAAACTTGAATCCATCCCAAGGTGGAGAATATTACGCAGATTCCACCTTGGGAGACAGCTTGTCCTGTGGACTATGGCAGAAGAGGTTTACAGAATCGGTCTAGGCGATGGCATTAGAGCGTGTCGGCATGACTAAATCACCCACTGGAATCATCCCGGCAGAGTACAACGCGGCGAAACATCTGCCGGAAGTCATCGCCTTCCTGAAATCGTGCCCGATGCCGCACAGCGACAAGCGCGAGCTTTTATTTGGGTGGTCCCGCAACGTTGGTATCCGCCTGCGTGCGAGCAACTATCTTGCGATGTTAAACGAGGCCGACTAATGTCTAGACCGGAGTACGTTACCGATGAAGTTTTAGTCAAGCGAGACGGCAGCGTAATTGCTGTAACTCAAAGGTTTCATCGGTGGAGTGAATGGAAGTGCCACACTTGCAGTGCGCATTTTTTGATGATTGGTGTGCCGTCGCACTGTCCTCAATGCGGCTGTAGGTTTAACACATTCCATAAACCCAACCCGCAGGTCTGGTAGCGAGAGAAGTTACATAATTATGCAAAACCCAGCGCAGCGCCTAGAATCGCAATTGCTCGCCTATCCCGGAATGCTTGTGGATGAAACGGTTGTTTGGCGTGCGTGGGCTGCGCTCCATCAATCCGAGTACGACCGTTTCGACCATAACATCCGCCTAGGTCCCGGCAGCGATCCCGGCCCGGCATACCTGCCCAGCGTGCGCCGCGCCGAGATACTCAATTCTCAAATGCGCGTTGACTCAATCGGATGGAATGGCGTGGACAACTCCATGCTCCCCGGCGTGATTACTTCACCATCCGAAGTCTACGCAATTTTCCCGAGCGCAGTCTCGACCATATTCGAGGTAAAGCGCAGAGCCACGCTGCAAGCTGTGGGAGAAATTATGGGACACTTCCACGCGTGGGTTGACGAGTGGCCCAACAATCCGCATCCCTCGCTAATGCTCGTCTGCGCCGACTACGCCAAAACCATCCTGCCAGTCACACGCGGTCAAAACATCGCCGTGGACGTGGTACAAGCCAGCTTCTCAATCCTCTCGTCCAAAACCGGCAGTTAGAGGCCGATGTAAATGGAGTGCGGAGTTCCATTGACGCGCCGCTTCCCGTATTTGTATGGCCCATGCGGCCTACCGCCCCGCATACACCTACATCGCACCTTACCGCACGTTCTGTATTCCCACACGTAGCGCATAGCCGCTTTCCTTTCCGCTCTCTCGTAACGCGCATCGAAATCTGGTCGCCACTTAGTTTCAGTGTCGGCATGCACGAAAGAGAATTTCTTGGCCAGCACGTCGGCCATTCTTTTAGCGGTCGCGGCTTCATGGATTGTGCATCCGCGCTCTACTGTCATTCGTAGCAATGCTTGCCACCGTACACGCGCCTGCTGTGCGTCCATCACTGCCCCTATCTTGTGCTACGCCACGAGTATGCCACGGCGCACGCCGTAGCACAAGACATAACCGCGATCTCTCGCGAAAATCAAATAAGCACACAATATAAAGCACTTAGCGCGGCAACCCGCGAACGCCTCGCGT